>Ga0163179_10003448_pt1 | contig 10754 bp, 14 predicted proteins | sample AtlANTMetagenome_FD_109643 | JGI IMG/M metagenome (GOLD analysis project Ga0163179, IMG submission 109643) | Marine eukaryotic phytoplankton communities from the Atlantic Ocean - Atlantic ANT 2 Metagenome | ecosystem: Environmental > Aquatic > Marine > Oceanic | place: North Atlantic Ocean... | reverse complement strand
TGACATATCTTGTGGATATGAACCTCTAAACGTATACTTCTTTAAGACGTCTCCTGACCTATCGAGTTGCTCAACGAAAAGATCTGCTTCATACGCAATAGGAGTTGAAAGACCAGTATTCGCGCTATGTGCGTTCATACCGTTCATCCATCTTTCCATTGGATTTCTGATAGCAAAATCTGTATCGTTAATAATTGTAACTGTCCATACGTCAAACGTTCTGTCTCCGGCCATCTTTAATTGTCTACCTCTGAAAGGTACGATAATCTGACCTAATGTTGACCCTGGTAACTGAGCTGTTTCGCAAAGGAAAGATGTCAGTTCTGCGTCTCCATTAGCATAACCGGGAAAGTTTATTGTAGCCTTGAAGAGGTTAGGTCTAGCCCCGCCGCCTCTTAGCTTTGATTTAAAATCATCTACGCCTAATACTGCCATTTTTTACCTCCTTAAACTGTACCGACGACTTCTTTAAAGTCGACACCGGTTCTTACCGCCACAAAATTAAGTGTGATAAAGTTAATAGAACGTGCAGGCTTGATGAAGATACTTGCGATAAATTCATTTCTATCTATAACTGCAGGTGTATTGTTTGTAGCATCTGCAACTACTTTGAAATCTGTAATACCGCGTCTACCTTTTACTTCTCTTAACACTGGTTCTACAATATTAACAAACTCTGCTCTTGTAAATTCATCGTTGAACTCAAAGAGTACTTGCTCGGCCGCTCTTGCAATAGCTCTTTCAAGTATCAAAAATAATCTTCTTACGTTGATTCTATCGAATGCAGAAGGTCTTGCGAGTTTTGTCTTATCACCGAATAGTATTACACCAGCGCCTGGGATATTAGCGATTGGATTTACTTGTGCTTTGTACAAGGTATCTCTTTGTCCCTTTGTCGCTGAGAATGGAATAGAAGTAATTCCTAAGTACTGTCCTCTTCTAGAGCCAGCTGGTGAGAACCATGCTGCTCTGTTTAAGTCAGTTGCTGCCATAATTCCAGCTGTTGAAGAAGCTGCTGGTATTTCTATGAGTTGATCGTTAAACTTATCATAGATTTTTAAGAAGTTACCGTCCATTACTAAGTACGAAGACTTAGTTAGTGTATCAGCAGTAGCTACTATATTTGTAACTATTGATGAAGAGTTAGTCTGGTTAACAACATCATCTCTTGCAGGTGAAGTAACCACTACGCAGTCTTTTCTAGTACTTTGCGCTGTTGCTACAAGAGAGTTAACTACTGTAGTAGTATCACTAGTAGTAGTCATGCCTGGCGCGATAATAAAGTCTATTTCAACTTGATCTTTATCTTCGAATAGACCGTAACCAGATACGTTTGTAGTACCTAGTAAATTTCCAGTACTTAAAGTACCGGCATCGACTCCAGAGTCAAAGTTAAAGTCTATTTCTGTCTTTAGTACTGCAGCGCTTCCAGTTACTCTTTGGAAGTTGTCTCCACTATCAATAGTGGTTCCAGCTCCAGCCTTACCGCCTGTAGCATGGGCCATGTTTGAGTCAAACCCAACCATCCAGACGTATTGTGATGTTTCATTGATAACATCTTTTACGTAGATATTAGCTCCAGCGTCATCTTTAGCGTTAGTTCCTACTGATAAGAACGCGTATCTTTCTAAAACAGAACCTTTAGTTCCTGTGAACTCTCCGTTCTTGTCTGTAATCAGTACGTGAACTTCGTCATTAGTAGCGGTTTTCTTAGTAGCAAAGTTTGAAGTCCCTGGAGGAGCATCAAACTCGTTTACAAAAGTTCCGTTGTCTAAAAATGCAGAGTCTCCAGTTGACACTGGACACATCTGAACCTGTAAGCTATTGCCTAAAATTCCAGGGTATTTCGCGACAAAAGTATGCTTGTCTGAATCTAAAGCTGATAACTGTGAATTAAAACTAGTTTGGTTCTTTACTACTTCTTGAAGAGAAGCTGGAGTTATCAAACCAGTTTGCCTTGTAGTTGAAGTAGCATTTTTAGCAGTTCCATCTATAGCTCTAACAACTTGAAGTTTGCTAGAGTATTTTAAAAACATATTTGCTTCATGGAACGAATTGGTGGTACTGGTGTTAGGCGCTGCGAATTTATTGACAAGTTCTTCTTCATTTGCCACTAAAACTCGCTCGTCTACCGTTCCCCACCTTGAATTTATTACATATGCACCTGTGGTCGACTGGACGTTTGGCACGCCACCAGTCAAGTCTATTTCTTTTACGACAACCGCGGGTGATTCTGAGGGTGTAGAGAGTGCCATCTTCTTTTCCTTTTCAGTTGATTATTTATACGGTTAACATTATACGATTATTCAATTGTTACCATTATTTATATGTTTACAACTCTCTATCGTATTCTATCTGCCATTGCTGACGAGGGTTGTCTTCTATCTCTATTTTCTTAATGTGTTCAGTACCATCGTCTATAAACCCAAACGGTACGATGTCTTCTTCTATGGCTTTTAGTTTTTGATTAAATATCATGTCTTTAATGTTAATATCAGTTAAGTTAGCAAAATAAGCTGATGAAACAAAATAGCCAAACAGTACTAAGTTCATGACTAAATCATCATGATTTCCAGTAGACGCCTCAAAAGTCTGGCCCTTAGCTTCAAATGTAGATATTTCTAAGATTGTGTATTCATCTACAATTTTTATCTTATCATTTTCCATTAAGTCTTTTAAAGCAGAACAACCAAGCCTCTTTGACTTTCTATTTATTTCTATTCCTATAGCGTTTGCTTTTATCGCGGATTCGACGTGCACGTTTTCGTATTCTAAATCATAATATAATCCATTACAAACTACAGAACCTTGGTCATTTGCCTCAACAATGCAATAAGCTTTATTGTAGACATTTGCGTATTTATAAATAATATTAGGGAAGAGCAATGGAGAAATAGTGTTGTTGCGATAAACAGCTACCTGTTCAAAAGGTCTTGTGCTAATATCGATTAAGGAAAATGTAGAATAGTCCTGTCCTCTTCCTTTACTTACATCAGCAACTAAGATGTAATCGTGTTTTTGAACAGTTTCTTTGTAAATAAGCATGTCTCCATTTTCCATAATTTTAACTGGTTGAGATGCTCTTAGATTTAAAAGAGTCTGAGCATTTATTAAAGTATTACCAGTTCCAAAAAATGTATTACCAAACTCTTGATCAAACTGTATCTGAGAAGTATTGTTTATAGTTTCTTCTTTCCACTTTTCGTCTCTCCCAGGAACATCGTGCCAATCAACTCTAAAATTACTGTACTCGTTTACTCCTTGTATTGAACCTTCCCATATCTTGTGAAAAGTATTACCAATACCGTTCGCTGTTGACGTTACTATAATCTTAGTGTCAGTACCTGATGAAATCACAGGATACGTTGACGTGTAAAATTCTGCAGCTCTTTCAACAAAAGCAAACTCATCTAAGTACAAGAGGTTAATTGATAATCCTCTTATTGATTGTCCAGTAGTAGCTGCTGCTATAATTCTACTATTGTTGCTAAAATCAATATTAGATTTATTTAGTGCCTTAACTCCGGGTTGTAAAAAAAATGGTATATTTTCTAACATGATAGTTATTCTTGCTAGCATCTCTCTTGCAGTCGCACCTTTATTAGCAAGTACTGCTATTGCTTTTTCTGGCTGAAATAATGCGAACCAAAGTAAATAACCGCATGCTGATATAGATTTACCTGATTGTCTGCATGCGAGTACAACGTTAAATCTGTTCTTTTCAAATTGTTTAAACATTTCTTTTTGATAAAGATATAATTCAAAAGGAACTAAACCTTTATCGAGAGAAATTATCTTTGCGTATTTTTCTATAAAGTATACTGGATCTTTCATACACAAAGCATATTCACGCACTTCTTCTTCGGTCCAGTTTTGAGACACACCGTCTTTTTTTATATTTGGATTACCTAGATAATTTTGGTTCAGGTTTTGGCGTGACATCTACCATTTCCGATTCATTCTTTAATATCTTTTGAAGTTCAGCCGTGGACCCGACAAAAAGATTGTTAGTAGTATTAGCAATCTTTTGTATCTCTTCTTTTTTATCTAAGTCTTTTTTCTTTTTATTTAGATCCATTAATCTGTCATTAACATCAGAAATATTTTTAATCATTCCTGATAATACTTCAAAAGCTCTAGGGTGTTCGCTTTCCCTAGCCACTTCAATCATAAGCTCAAGACTCTCTTTACCTTTTTCTACAAGCTCGTAGTAAGTATCTCGAGAATACTTGTAATCATTATCTACATTTTTTTCTTCTGGTGGAAGAAACTTTTTCATATCTTCATTCATTTAGTATAACTAACTCACGATTTTTTATGTGTTCAGCTTCAATATCATCTTTAGACTGCCCGTGATATTTTACTGCATGGTGTTTCTCAATCATTTTTTCATTTATATTCGTATCAAGAGTCCAAATCTCTCCAAGTATTCTTCCAAATTTTCCTCTTGCGTCGTCTTTATATGTTTTAAGAGTTAAATCGCCAGCACCTGTCCATTTTATTAAAAAGTTTTTAGCTGCAGTTCCGTATATTTTTTCAATGTCGTCACTTGTTCTAGATTCTGGTGTGTCAATGCCGTACAATCTAATCCTTTGTTTTTTTAACCACACGTCAAAACCTAAATCTATATCTACGTCTATAGTGTCTCCGTCTATAATTTTTACTAATTTACATTTGTACTCATGCATTTTTTTAACTCGCACTATCTAAAATTGTTGTTGTAAATCCGAAGTCGCTGTCCTCTAATCCAATTACCGAAGTTGGATTAGGCGTGACTTGAATAGTTTCCAGACCAATATCAGAATCTTTAAGTCCAGCTTTAATATCAAAAAATTTCGCTGTACTTGTTCTGATAATACTTTGATCTGCTATTGGACCATGATAACTTAACTTCATCTCAAAGTCCAAACTGTATATTATAGTTCTTCGTTGCTCCATTGCTCCTTCAAAGTCATCAGAGAAAGACACACTTTGTATTATGACTTGTATATCTTCTTTGAATGTAGGAAACTCTGTCGAAAATGGTTTTATTGTTAAAGCGTATTGCGGGTTAAACGTAGGAAGTATTTGTTCAACTATTTGTAGCGCGTCATCTTGAGACTTAGCGTACGCGTTTAACTGAAAATTTATAGAATAAGGAACTGGATTAAAAAATTTCTGCCTCTTGCTAGTACTTCCATCAGAAGAAGTTGAAGTAAAATTACCGACTTTCGCTAGTTGCCTTTGAGCATCATACGATATTGAAGAAATTTCAAACGACATTCTTGGTAGCTTAATAGCAACTTGAGTATCGTCTGTTAAACTTGGATTTTCTCTGACTCTTTCTAAAAACTTATTTTTAGGAGCATACGATAACGGTACTTTTACTTGACTTATTACTGCTCCGCTAGAATTCTTACGTATCACGTATATATTATTAAACAACCTGCCAAACAACGCGACTGCTTTTTTAGTTTTTGCATGATAGAAGTGACTGCCAAACATTAGTTATTACTCACATCGCCAAATGGGTTAGACTCGCTAAAGTCAATAAAGTCTGCACCAGTTGAAAAATCTGCATTCTGTTCATTTTCAGATAGTTGATTATCCTCTACTACGAGTGATATCACGCCACCTGCTCCAGAAGTAAGCCCGACAACTTTCTTTCCAGTAGCAAACGTGTGGTACTTGCCGTCATCTGCACCAGCGTGTATAAGATGAATCTTATCGTCTGAATCTGAGTATTTGGCGACTTCAGCTCTCATTAGAGTATCACCACTTGGACTTGTGATAGTCTCACCAACCTTAAACACGTTAGGTGCTGGTTCAGTAAACTTAAATGACGGGTTAGCATATCCAGTACCTGCATTAGTTATGGTTAATCCATTAACTTTACCATTATTACTATCAACAGTTGCAGTCACCGCAGCACCAACACCAGATGCGTCAATAATTGAGACCGTAGGAGCAGTAAAGTAATTATTACCACTGTCAGTAATAGCGATACTAGCTAACTGTCCAGAATTTAACGTTCCAGACGCTTGAGCACTGTCTCTTACATTTGAAAGAGAAAGTACGTACTTGTAAGCGTATTTCTTTTCAATATCATCTATAGTATCGATACCAGTATCTAAGTCTTCTCCAGTATACTCGAATAACTGGCATCTCATCTTGTAAACTGGTAAATTGCTTAATTGATAAAAAGGTTGCTCATGTTCTACATGAGATATTTGAAATAAAGATTTAGACAATGGTAAGTATATCAAGTCGCCTTCAGATGGTCTTACACTCGTTATTTCATTATCATATCTTTGTACAGTTTGTTCCCATCGCTTTCTTGCAACTACAAACGTAGCCTCATCTCTTATTTCTACTCCAAAACGAGTAAATAAGTCTCCTTCACCTTCAAATCCTTCAGCGTTCTCAATATACATTTCAATAACGTGTGACGAATTAAAGCTTGATTCTGGATCGTCACCAAGAATTTTGTCTTCATTAACTATGTCTCTTGGCAAGTAAAACACATCTTGGCCGTACATCTTTAAAGACTCTATCACAATGTCTTCGTACAGGTGCTGTTCTGATCTTACTTTTTGACTGAAATATAAGTTAGTTGCCATATCATCCTACAAAAAAGTCTGGTGGAAGTTCTTGCTCTAATCTCAAGTTTTCTCTAAGAGTTGCGATCTCTCCAGTTGCATCATCGTATATTTGTCTTCCGTTTAAAACGACTCCTCCTGGCAATTGCATACCATCGAATTTAATTAAATTATTTCCCCACTGTTGTTTTATTAAAGCAGTTGTATACTCTTTTACAAACATGTCGTTAAACACAGAGGTATGTGCACTTGGATCTACTATAGTGTAAACTTCTGCTACTATGTAGTCTCCTTCTTTTATATCTCCATCAGCAAAGTCTCCAAATATATACAACCTGTTTTGTCTTCTAGAAAACAGCACTTGTGGAACACCATTGAGCTTCATGTCTAATAGAGATAAATATTGCTGCATTTGCTCGTAATACGCGAGGTCTCCAGCGAAGTTCATCAGATCAGCTATGTCGTTAAGCATCATCTGATATTTAATATCAAAAAAGTTACGTGACTGATTAAAAGAGCTCTCTAGCGGAAACATTTTTGAAACAAATAAAATATTGTTAGATAACGTGATGTACTCGTTAGATACATCCGTGGCAGTTACCTGATGTTTTAAGTATGTTCTTACAGTAGCATCTGAGTGGTATTCTTGATAATACTGTAGCGCTTCGTCGACGCGATCTTCTACCTGATCGTCATCGACATTTATCTCGATCACTGGGTCACCAAGACGTCTTTTGCAGTATTCTATAAGAGTAGCTCTAGATGTAGGAGTTGCCATTTTAAAATCCTTTTATTCTATTTATAAGGACTTGTACCTAAAACGTCTGAGTCCCATGCAGCTTTTAATTTATCGATAGTATCTGCACTTGTAATTGCACTTGCGGCTGGCGCATCTCTAAGTTTTTTCTTTTTAGCGACGCTTGCTACTTTTGCATCTGAATCGCTTACTTCTAAAGCTTTCATATACACTATGTCTTCAGCTTCTAGTAAAGGCCCTCTTACTTCTCTTATCTTATCTTTAAATATTACTTTGGCTGCAGTAAGATCTTCTGTGATGGCTGTCTGAGCACTATCAAACATCCACGCATTTCGAAAATGCCTGTCTGGTACTGATGACGGCGCTGCAGCAATTACACCGTCTTTGTCTTGAATCATTGTAGTCATCTTTCTCTCCTTATGCTACTTCTTCTTGATTAATCTTCCAAGCATTACGCCACGTTCTATGCCCTGGAAGATTTTGTTTTTTACAAATCACTAATCTCTTACGATTAGATCTATCGTAGTCTTTCCATACGTGTTCTGGTATGTCTTTCATGATCAAATATTCTATTGCTTCTTCTTCGGTCATCTTATCAACTGGTTGTGTATTATGTAGTAGATAACCTCTCGTATGTTTCTTAAAATCCGGTTGCGCTTCATCTTTTTTAAGTTCCCAATAAGATTGAACTGGCGGTAGTATTCCACCTTGCATTGCGCACGCCAGCCAGTTTGGATCTGGTATCGTAACTTTTGCTGGTTCATCAGGTTCGTTTGGATCTTCCCAAACAACTCTGTAATCAGATTGTATAGGCTCAAGTTTTTCTTTTGCCCAGTGTAATCGCTCCCATAAATGTGTTCCCTGAAATTCAGGTGTTTCAATTGTCATGCTAAATCTCCTGTCACACTGACATGTCCTTCAGTTGTATCTGTCGCATTTCCGTTAGTGTGTAAGTTTACAGAGTATATACCACCACCCGATGTTGTTGTAGTAGTATTACCGCTGTCAGTTGGTATATTACAAACATTACCCCATGCTTGTACATATAATGTTTGAAGTGCAATAGTATATCCTAAGTTTGCCATATTATTAGTATATGCGTATCTAAAATTCCCAGTATTTGAATCCGTTATTGAACTATTATTAAAACTGTCATCTACACTTGCAGTAGACATATTCAAATGACAAAATTGTTTAGCTAACCCTTGTTGTAAGTTTGTATTATTTGATCCTTCACCACGTACGTTAACGGAACCTGCAGTTGTCTTACCTTGTATTGTATCTATAACTAATGTACTCATGCTAAATCTCCACAAATATGGCCGCTTAACCCACCATCTGTATATGCTTGGCCGTTTACTTGCAACATTCCGAATCTAGTTAAAGTTGTAGTAAGTGTTTCATTCCAATTTGTTACAACATTAATATTTGAATTTGTACTACAACTTCCAGTTGAAGAATACGTTGTATTGCCAAAAGCCGTTGAAAAAGTTACTCCTAGTTGTCCAGCAGAGACATCTGTAACAGATGCAAGATTAAATGAATCTGTGAGAGCCATTGAGCTATTGCTTGTAAACCATGCCTTTGTTAAACCTTGCTGGAGATTCGTTGTGTTAGCTTGTCCTTCACTTTTTACAGAAACCTGACCAGCACTCGATATAATCATAGAGGTCGTATCAGAGTCATACTTTATATTTGTAACTTCAATATTTGTTCCTACTATCGTACTCATGCTAGATCTCCATTTACTCCACAGGTTATAGGGTCTAAATCTAAGGCACTATTACTTCCATCACGACATCTTAACCTTAAAGTAGTAGTAGTAGCTCCATTAGAACCAATATTAGCTTGACTAGCACTACCAAATAAAAAAGCATAATCATCATTAGACATAGCATTTGTAAATGTAGTAGTGTATTCGCCTGTTCCATGATCCGTAGTAGTTGTCATATTAAAAGAATCATTCATTCCGATAGTTCCTGTGCCATCTAATTGATACCACGCTTTAGAAAGACCTTGCTGTAGGTTAGTCGTACTAGTACCTTCACCTTGTACGGCTATAGATCCTCCAGTCGTCTGTCCTTTGAAAGTATTCGTCTTGATCTCATACTGACCTGCAACGTTTTTAATTTCATCTACTTTTATTTGACTCGGCATTATCTTACCTTGTAACCTCCGAATTCTGTTCGTTGATACCCTGTATTATAATTAACGTTAAGCGCAGCACCGCTTCCTTGGTCACAGTCTATTACTACTTCAATATAATCTCCTGCAGCACTTAAATTAATAATTCCATAAATTTGAAAGTTGTAAGCATAAGTTCCAAAAGAAAAATTAGGAAGAGCAGTTTGCATCTGAGTAGTACCATTTTTTCTAAAATAAACATATGAATCTGAAGTGACGGCAGAAGATTGTGTAAATAAAGAAGTATAAAAGTAATATATACCGGTTGTTGCGGCTGTTACTGTAAATTTATTATTCGCAAATAAACCACCTTTATTAATAATTTGACCGCTGTCTCCGCCATCAGTAGTCGACTCAAAAGTTACAACAGCTACCGTAGCATCAGCTATTGATTGATCTTGAGTTTTTCCTACATGAAAACAAGGATTATTAATAGTTATCGCGCCGTTTGCTGTTTTGGATTCTATATTATCAATTGCTAAAGTGCTCATACGACTACTAACCTTCCTCCACTGTTAACTGTCAGCGTTACTCCACTCGCAACTGTAATCGGTCCTGCTATCATGGCGTTCTCTGTAGCTTCGATAGTCGTGTTTGCAGTTACAGTCTTAAGTGTAATTTTAAATCCTATACTTTTTCCTATTCTACTTAGTGCCATATCTTATCCTATTCCGTATAATTTTACTGTACCATTTGCAATATTTCCTGATCCAAATAAAATTTGAAATCCTCTTATATAATAGCTCCCGTATGTCCCTGGATCGGCCATAGCCCATGCCATATCTGATCCTCCATGCGCTCCATTAGTAGCATAAGTATAAGCTTTACCTACTATTCCAGCATTTATTGTAGTATCATTTACATTAAGTAAATCTAATGCCATTCCTATGCCTTCACCTGTGTTGTTTCCAATAGTTGTTACGGCAACGACTCCATAAGATGATGTATTATTATTGTTATAAGTGCTCGATGACATAGCTGCATTTTCATAACCATATATGTTTCCACCGGGTAATGACCCACTACCGCTAGCACTAGTGTCAACATACAATCTACTTATACATTCTGCACCGTCAGTTGCAGGCCTAAGCGTGATATATAATCTATAATGGTCATAAGTTGAATTTATATAAGTACTATCAATTACATATTCAGCTACATTAGAAATAGAAACATCTAATAATTTCGTCATGCCATTATTGTCACCAGTTACAGTCCCACTAAAAGTAATATTT
>Ga0163179_10003447_pt1 | contig 10757 bp, 9 predicted proteins | sample AtlANTMetagenome_FD_109643 | JGI IMG/M metagenome (GOLD analysis project Ga0163179, IMG submission 109643) | Marine eukaryotic phytoplankton communities from the Atlantic Ocean - Atlantic ANT 2 Metagenome | ecosystem: Environmental > Aquatic > Marine > Oceanic | place: North Atlantic Ocean... | reverse complement strand
TTTATGTGTAATCATTGTCCATATGTAGTCCATATTCTGGATGGATTAATACAATTAGCCAATGATTATATACCACAAGGTATTTCTATTATTGGAATTAATTCAAATGATATTATAAATTATCCAGATGATTCACCAGAAAATATGGTAAAATTAATTGAGGATTATAAGATGCCATTTCCATATTTATTTGATGAAACTCAAGAGGTTGCAAGGTTATTTAAAGCGGCCTGTACTCCAGATTTTAGTGTTTTTGATATGGATATGTGTTGTGTTTATCGAGGTCAATTTGACGACTCAAGACCTGGAAAATCTGAACCCGTCACGGGTTCAGATATTAGGACAGTTTTAGACACATTATTATTAAATAAAAAAATAAGTACTATTCAAAATCCTTCTATGGGTTGTAATATAAAGTGGAAACAGTAATGAAGTATTCAATAGTATTTCATCTTCTTTTTTTTTCTTTTAGTATTTTACAGGCTCAAATTAACAGTCAACCTTATCAAGGTAGGAGTTTGATAAAAATAGATCTAAGTGATCATGAACTTCGTGATTCACTTTTGAAACGGAAAGCTTTCCCAATTGGTTGTCGAGTGGCTGTTTCATCCTCAGACTTAGTTGTTGATAGTATTACAATTAATTGGCTAAAGGAGAATGGTATTCCCTTTTCAATTCTTCAAAATGACATGTCAAAAACCATTGATTTAGAGATGAAGAATATAAGAGAACAAAAACAAAAAAGAGATGGCAATTGGTATACTGTTTATCGGGAGTTAGATGAAATAGAAAATCATATAGATTTGATTGTAAACGATAGTGATATAAGTACTAAAATTGTTATAGGACAATCATATGAGGGTAGAGATATTTTTTTGGTTAAGATAAGTGGCGATACAACTGATTTAGATAAACCTGCAATTTTTATTAATGGTTGTCAACACGCAAGGGAGTGGATAACACCAATGGCCGCCACTTATTTGATTGAATCACTATCATCCCAATATGGTTCTGATGAGGAACTCACCATGTTATTAAATCTGGTAGATGTCTATATATTACCTGTGATGAATCCAGACGGGTATGTATATACCTGGGAAGAGGATCGGTGGTGGAGAAAAAATAGACAAATAAATTTAGGAAGTGAGTGTGTTGGTACAGATTTAAATAGGAATTGGGATTTTGATTGGAATGGTTTAGAGAGTACTAGTCAAGATCCGTGTAGTTATATTTATGTTGGCACTTCTCCATTTTCTGCCCCAGAGACACAGGTTGTGAGTAATTATTTACTTTCTATACCCAATTTAGTAAATCATATAGATGTACATAATTATAGTGCTTTAATCGTTGGTCCTTGGGCTTCTTCCAATGAGTTAACGGATGATAATGATGAAATATTTTGTTTGGGTACAAAAATGCAATCTGTTGTTAGTAATGAAAATAATTACCCATATATTTTTGGAACTGGTACAGTGAATGGTTTATTATATTTGATTAGTGGAGGTATGGTAGACTGGATATATGGTTCCCTTTCATCTCTATCTTATCTCTATGAGTTGAGACCAGCAAGTTTATATTATTTTAATTCTGATTTTGATGGTCTGGGGGCTTTTGATAATGATGAATCAGATATCTTATCAACTTGTCAAGAGTTTTACCAAGGTGTGATAGAAATGATAAAATGGGCTTCTATTCAAAATTGTGAGTTTCCAGTGGGATGTTCAGACCCATTAGCAGAAAATTATTATTGTAACACCTTAGAGGGTGAGATGGCTTGTTTATATATGGTTAATGTTAATGTTCCACCACAGGATAATGGAGCTTATAATTTATTAGAATATAGTTTGCCATTGGGATTTGTAGATGATGGTTCCTGTGTTTATGACAATTCAATTAATTCTTACAATACTAAAAGTGAAATTATTAAGTCTATTGATTTGTTAGGAAGAGATAATAATATAAAAGACGGATTATATATTAATATATATGATGATGGTTCAGTTCAAAAAAGATATACTTATTAAACATGAAATATATCTTTTTAATTTTTTTATTATTTATTAGTTGTGAATCAGATATTCCTGGATGTACATATTCTTCAGCTTGTAATTATAATTCAGTAGCAACCACAGATGACGGTTCATGTATATATCCACCAGTTGGTAGTGACTGTTCTTATTATATTATTGACACTGATGGTGATGGAGTCCCTAATTATCAGGAAATAGGAGGTTGTACAGACTTTAATGCTTGTAATTATGACATATCAGCAACAGAAGATGATGGAACATGTTGGTATGTAGATAGTTGGAATGATTGTGATGGTTTTATTGATCATTGTCTCCCATACATTGGTCTCTGGGAATTTCATGTAGAAAGATATTATGAAACTATTTCTGGGAGTGGTGTTGACCCTGAAAATGGTAATGCTTCTGGAAATATGTCATATGTTAATTATGTTGATAGTATAAAAAACGGCAGTGAATATTTCAGATTGAATATTCCATTTGCTCAATTTATAGTACCATATGTATATGATATTACAAGTTGGGAAGCTACAATTAATGAATATGGTGAGTTACGAAATTTTAGTCTAGAAGATGAGGGGATTTGGTCAATAGAGTGGGGCCCCGTGACTCCATCAGGTATTTGGTCAGATGATAGTTTTGGCTTTTTTAATTATTACAGTTCGACAGATTTGGAAGCACAGTGGTATAATAATTTTAATTCGATTTATACAAATTCATTTACTAACCCTGAGCAAAATATGTCAAATTATTTTGATGTTGAAGAAGTAGAATTTGATAACCTTTTATATATACATTTAAGAAGAACTTTTTCAACAGAAACACCATTACAGGGTAATGATTGGAACCTTGTCCATCAATACAGGTATTATATTTATGCTAAAAAAATTAATTAGTAATCAAGGTTATAGTAATTATCGCATCCTCATAAAATCAGATAATAATAAATGAAAATGATGAACACCCTTTTCCATAGTTGGAGAGAAATGTCCTCGGTCATAAAATCTAGACTTGACTCCTCTTTGAACATTTTCTACAATTTCTTCATCTTCTTTTTCTACCTTGTCAAGTTCGGAACCAGCACCGGAATCTAATTTAGATTCATCCCATATATAACTTAAAAATTTAATTTTTGTTTTTTCAGTGTTGATTGGTAAAACAATATTAATGGATAGTCCCCAAGGGTAAAAATTAAACATTATATTAGGAAATAACCAAAAATAATATGCTACAATATTTTTTCCATAATCAATGGAGTTTTTAGGTAGTTTAAAACAACTTTCTGTATTTTTCCCAATCCCAATTTGTAGGTTGGAGTATTTAAATAATTCTGTGTTATATTCATCATAGTTTAAATTTTCTCTAAGACTTTGATGAACAAAAGGAATATGAAATCCCTCTAAATAATTGTCACAATAAAGGGCCCAATTAGCATTCACTATATATTCTTTAGATTTCTCTTCTGAGAAAATAAATTTTTCTATTGGCATCCACCCAATACGTTTGTCCATATCGTTTATGAGTTCTGTGAAAGAGATTTTGGGATCAATAGAAGTGAAGACAAACTGTTTCCATATTTTTATTGGTAAACTGGTTAAGTTATCTTTTTCTGATGGAAACCCTTCTACCTCTTTACATTTTGGCATTGATTTAAATATCCCACATTGATTAAATCTTCTTCCATGATAATTACAGATAATACCATTTTTTATATTACAAGATTTTTTAATTAAAATATTCCCTCGATGTGTACATACATTAGTGAGAGATCTAATCTGCTCCTTATGATTTGTTAATAATAATGGTTCTGGTATATATTCATCCATAAATTGAAACGGAATACAGTCTCCATCTTTTTCAATTGCTGTTATGTGATTCACAAACTGCCAACTTTTTGTAAATAAATTCTCTTTTAATCTTTCAAGTATTTTTTTAGAATAATAAAAATCAGAAGTTATTGTTTTAGCTTTCTTAATATTTTTATGAACAAAAGTCATATCTATAACATATTAATATTTAACAAATATAAATATAATAGAGATTGGTGATATTTACTTATCTTTACAAAAAGTATTATTATGAGATATTTATTATCAGTATTATTTTTAGTACAACCCTTTTTGTTTGCACAGGTAGAAATTGTTGGTGGAGAGGACTGTGATATTTCAGAATATCCATGGCAGGCAGCTATTTATGCTAGTGGTTATCTTTGTGGAGCATCTGTTATTAATCAGTATTGGGTGATAACAGCAGCACATTGTGTTGAAGAGAATAATCAAGTTATTCCAGCTGAGAGTATTACGATTGGAGTAGGGAGTACTAATGAATATGCAGGACTCTTTGGTTCAGGAGGTGATGAATATGATGTAGAAGAGGTGATTTCACATCCAAATTATGGTTGGAGTGGTAATGATATCGCATTATTAAGAACTAAGGAACCTATTGTTTTTAATGATGATGTTCAACCAATTTCAATTATTTGTTCAGAACAGGTGGCTGCAGGTGCACAAGATCCAGGAGTTGTCTCCACCATTACTGGCTGGGGAAACACATCACAAGGTGGTCAGGGTTCTGATATTTTACAGTTTATTGAAGTTCCAATTATTAGTCCAAATGATCCAGGATTAAGCAATCAATTGAATATTAATACAACTACAGAAATTTTAGCTGGATCTATAGATGGTGGTATGGATTCTTGTCAAGGAGATAGTGGTGGACCATTGGCTGTAAGGAATGTGGAGGATACCGAATGGTTGTTAGTAGGTATTACTAGTTGGGGTTTAGGGTGCGCACAAGAAGGTAAACCTGGTGTTTACACGAAAGTTTCAAATTACATTAATTGGATAAATACTAATACAGATGGTTGTATAGAGGCTAGTTTAACAACAGCTTGTGACCCAACGAATTTAATTCCGGGTTGTATGGATGTCGATGCTTGTAATTATGATGCAGAGGCTGAGGTTAACAGTTGTTGTATCTATCCTCCAGATCAAATGTACGATTGTAATGGAGATTGTATAAATAATTCAGATGGTGATATATTGTGTGACGAAATAGATAATTGTCCAGATAACACAAACACTAGTCAGTCAGATAGTGATGACGATGGAGTTGGAAATGCCTGTGATAATTGTTATTCAATTTATAATCCAGATCAGCTTGATACAGACGGAGATGGTGAGGGAGATGCTTGTGACCCAGATGATGGACTAGATATTATTGAAGGTGTCAATAAGGGTAAGGTTATCAAACAATTTGATATTTATGGTAGAGAATTACCTTTAGATTTTACAAATAAACTAATAATATCGGTTTATGATAATGGTAGTATTCAAAAAATCTATTATAGATAATAAAAATTTTAAAGACTTTTTTTATGACAAAAAACAAAACGATTAGAAGAAAAGCTATTGATTGTAAACTTGTTAAAGAATCTAATACATATCAGGGATATTTTAAATACATAGTTACGATACAAGAAACAGATGGGAGTATTTCTAAACAACCGACTTATGGAAAGGACATGCAGGATGCTATGAAAAGATTGGTGAGATCTGAACACGCTGACAAAGTAGTTGAGGTTGTTGAGAAAAAACAACATTTTATATTATTAATATTATTTGCGTTATGTGTTTTAATACCATTATTTGGAGGTATTTATAATACAGAAAATAGAGATTGGTGGATGGTCCTACCTTTAGTGACTATAATAATTGTTTTTGTGATTTTTGAAATTTTAGAACGAAATCGTTTAAGAAAATAAATTATTAATAAGTTCTTTTTCATATTATTTTCTCCTTTATTTTTATTCTCTCAGAATCAGGTTTGTTTTTTAATAGAATCAAATCCAAATCCAGATGTGATTGGATTGAGTTCTTTTTCAAAATATATTAATGTGTTTGATTGTGTACATATATATGCTGAGGCATCTATATCAGATGCAAAAATTTTGCATGTTGCCGCGATTACAGCTGAGTTATTGGATAATAATGAAGATGGGGTTATAGATGATGATAATATTAAAAATGAGTTACTCACAAAACAAACAATTATGCCGATTTTTTCTTATGAAGGTTCAGAAACAGAAGAAGTGTTATTTGATAATTTTGAGTTACTTGAAGAAGTAAATAATTTTTGTGCTGGTGCTGTTTTATATCAAGATGAAATCAGTCCACAAAACCCTGGATTCTGGAGTGAAGATGCCACAGTTGAAGAAGTTCTACATACAATTAATAATTGTGGTCACATTGAGGTATATCCTGATATATTTGGTTTAGCTCCTAATTCTTCTGATTTGTCAAATGCCATGGATATTGCAAGAGGAGGCCAATTTTTGAGTATTCCAAGTGAATATCCTGAAACTGCTTGGTATCATTATGATGATTGGACTTGTGATTATGAATGTATGGCCATGGAGTATCTTTATTGGTGTGTTGTTACAAATATGGGGTTGTTGGATAATAATATGATATGTTCAGGTATAGCCAATGAGTGGGAATTGTGTACAATTGAAGAATTTGAAATAATAGATATTTCGATGTATAATGTTATTACAAATTTAGATTATAAGTTACCTCAATTTGCCCCAGATGGAAATTATTGTGTTGAGAATACTACAATACAATCTCAAATAATCAGAAAAAAAACAGAAAGAACTTTAGATCTCTTTGGTAGAGATAATATTAATGGAACTTTTAGAATTGAAATTTTTGAAGACGGAACACTAATTAAAAAGATGATAGTCCAATAGAAATAAATTCACCTATAGAATCAATCCCTAAACAATTGTCCTCTTCTTCATAAAAAGAATATTGAAATTCTTCAAAAGTTTCATCTCTTACAATTAGACAGCCTTGATTAATTAATAGTTCTGAAACTTGTTTAGATTTAATAAATTCAAAAATTCTTTTTCCTTCCTCATCTAAATTAAATTTATAAAAAAGGTGTTCTGATAACCCTCCTAGATCACCGTGATTTTCAAGTTGAAAATTAGGAACTCCGTTGGAGAATTTATTTTTCATAGAATTAATAAATATGTTTTCATTATTATTATCATTCAATTTTAAAATAGAGAGAAAAAGGGTCTCTTCTCCATTTACAGTACCAATTATTCTTATCAAATGTAGTTTGTCAAGTAATTCTTCCATAATTTTTTTAAAAAAAAAGTCTCAATGAGACTTTTTAAATTTTTAGTTGCGGGGACAGGACTTGAACCTGCGACCTTTGGGTTATGAGCCCAACGAGCTACCAACTGCTCCACCCCGCGAAACAAATATAGTATTTATTTTTCAATCACATTATAAAGTATGTTCTATCTGTGTTGTTTCCTTATATTTGTGCAAAAGTTATAAAATGCATAAATCAGGATTTGTGACGATATTGGGTAATCCAAATGTTGGAAAGTCGACTTTGATGAATAAATTAATAGGTGAGTCTCTTTCAATTATTACTCCAAAAGCTCAAACAACACGTCACAGAATTTTGGGTATTGTAAATAAACCTGATTATCAAATAGTTTTTTCTGACACTCCAGGTGTTATTAAGCCACATCATGAACTTCATTCATTAATGATGAAAAATGTTAAACAATCTTTAGACGATGCAGATTTGATATTGTATATGGTTGAACCAAACATGACTTTGTTAAAAGATCAAAAGATATCTAATCTTTTAGGTTCTTTTAAAAAATCTGTGATTTTATTAATAAATAAAATTGATTTAGTGAGTCAAGATGAAGTTAAAAAAATTATGGATTATTGGTCTAAAGTTATCAGTCATGCAAAAATAGTACCAGTATCTGCACTAAAAGGGTTTAATATAAACAAAATTTTAGAAGAAATAGTTGATGTTTTACCACCCTCTCCCCCATATTTTCCAAAAGATACTTTAACAGATAAATCTACTCGTTTTTTTGTTTCAGAAATTATAAGAGAAAAAATCTTAGAAAGATACAAACAAGAGATACCTTATTCTGTTGAAGTTGTTGTTGACGAATATAAAGAGAAAGAAAATGTTATAGTAATAGATGCTGTGATTTATGTTGAAAGAGAGTCCCAGAAGGCAATTTTATTAGGTAAAAAAGGTTCGGCGATAAAATCTGTTGGAATAGCAGCAAGAAAAAAAATACAGAATTTTTTAAACAAAAAAGTATTTTTAGGTTTATTTGTAAAAGTATTGAAGGATTGGCGAAATCGTAAATCACAATTAAAAAAATTCGGATATGAGTAATATGGTTGTAATAGTTGGAAGACCAAACGTTGGTAAATCCACTTTATTTAATCGACTTATTCAGAAAAAACAGGCGATTGTAGACAATGAAAGTGGAGTGACTCGAGATAGACATTATGCTAAGACTGATTGGAATGGAATCACATTTTCATTGGTGGATACGGGGGGGTATACTCAATCATCAGATGATATTTTTGAGAAAGAAATCAAACGTCATGTTAATTCTGCGATAGAAGAGGCTAGTTTGATTTTACTTGTTGTAGATGTAAGAAGTGGTATTACAGATTTAGATTCTTTTATATCCAAAATGTTAAAAAAGGTTTCAAAAAAAGTGTTGTTAATTGTCAATAAAGTTGATGATGGTAATCATTTATCAGACGCAACAGTGTTTTATCGATTAGGAATGGGTGATTATTTTCCCATTTCATCGATTAGCGGAAGTGGTACAGGTGATCTTTTAGACAATGTCGTGAAATATTTAGATAAAACTGACCCTGAAGAAGAAGAAATTCTTCCTAGAATTTCAGTATGTGGTCGTCCAAATGTAGGTAAGTCGTCATTAATAAATACTCTTTTAGGTAAAGAAAAAAATATAGTTACAAATCAAGCGGGAACAACACGAGATGCGATTAATAGTAGATATAAAAAATTTGGGTATGATTTTTATATAGTCGATACTGCGGGTATTAGAAAGAAAAATAAAGTTAATGAGGATATTGAGTATTATTCTGTATTAAGGGCTATACGTTCGATAGAGAATACCGATGTAGTTTTATTACTAATAGATGCAACTAGGGGGTTTGAGTCACAAGATCAAAAAATATTTGATTTAATCCAAAAAAATAAAAAAGGAGTTGTTTTATTAGTTAATAAATGGGATTTAATTGATAAAAGTAAAATTTCAATTAAAGAATACTCTGAGATTATTAAACAAAAAATTGCTCCATTTGTGGATGTTGGTATTTTATATATTTCAGCAACAGAAAAACTTAGAGTATTAAAAGTCGTAGAAGAAGCCATGAGTGTATATAATCGTATGAGTTTTAGGATATCGACAGGTGAGTTGAATAAGTACTTGTTGGATGTAATTCAAGAAACACCTCCACCGTCAGTTAAAGGTAAGTATGTGAAAATTAAATACATAACTCAACTTCCTAAATCAAAACCAACTTTTGTGTTTTTTTGTAATTTACCACAATATGTTAAAGAGAGTTATAAGAGATTTTTGGAAAATAAAATCAGATCTAAATACTCGTTTACAGGTGTCCCTATTCAATTATTTTTTAGAAAAAAATAATGTTTTTAGGTCTTTAATTCCCATACTTCAATTGTCGAATATTGTTTTGATTTTACCAACATAATCTAATTTTTCCCATGGAAATAATTCGATTTCTTTCTCATTCCAATTTGAAATTATTTTTTGGACATTTCTTCCCATATGTCCATAGCTTGCTGTTGGTTGATAAATAGGGTCTTTTAAGTTAAATCGTTTAATTATGGCAGCTGGTTTTAAATCAAATATGGATTTTATTTTTTTACTAATTTCAGAGTCAGAACAGTTAACATGTGAAGTACCATAAGTGTTAACATATATACTGATAGGTTCTGCAATACCAATAGCGTAAGCTATCTGTACTAGTATTTCATCAGCTATTTCAGCAGCAACCAAATTTTTTGCTACATGTCTTGCTGCGTAAGCGGCCGATCTATCAACTTTTGAAGGGTCTTTACCGGAGAAGGCTCCACCACCATGAGCTCCCTTTCCACCATAGGTGTCAACAATTATTTTTCTCCCAGTTAACCCAGTGTCTCCATGTGGTCCTCCAATTACAAAATTCCCAGTGGGGTTGACATGGATATCTATATCAGTATCAAACAATTTTTTTGTTTTTATATCTAATCGTTCTTTAACTCTAGGTAAGACGATGTTAATCATGTCTTTATATATAGTGTCTCTCATTTTTTCTTCTGTATCAAACTCATCATGTTGGGTTGATATTACGATACTGTCGATTCTCGAAGCTATATTCTTTTCTGTATATTCAATAGTTACTTGTGACTTAGCATCTGGTCGTAGATATTTAATTAAATTAGATTCTTGTTTTCTGATTAAACTTAATTCCTCTAAAATCATATGTGACAGACTTAAAGATAATGGCATCAGATTCTCAGATTCATTAGTAGCGTATCCAAACATTATTCCCTGGTCTCCAGCACCTTGTTCTTTATGTAGTCCAGAATCTTCATCTACTCCTTTTGCTATGTCTGGTGATTGTTTGTCAATATATGTTTCAATTTTACAAGTATCTGCACAAAATTTATATTCACTTTTTGTATATCCAATCTGTTTAACAACATCACGAGTAATTTGTATTAAATCTAAATCCGCTTTGGATGATATTTCACCACTTATTATAATCCTATTAGTTGTTACAAGAGTTTCACAAGCAACTTTTGACTCTGGGTCTAATGCTAAATATGCATCCAATATAGTGTCTGATA
>Ga0163179_10003446_pt1 | contig 10759 bp, 6 predicted proteins | sample AtlANTMetagenome_FD_109643 | JGI IMG/M metagenome (GOLD analysis project Ga0163179, IMG submission 109643) | Marine eukaryotic phytoplankton communities from the Atlantic Ocean - Atlantic ANT 2 Metagenome | ecosystem: Environmental > Aquatic > Marine > Oceanic | place: North Atlantic Ocean... | reverse complement strand
TCATCCGTAACTGCTTCAAAATGACTGAAGTCGAAACGTAACCGATCGGGTCCCACATATGAACCCTGTTGTTTCACATGTTCTCCCAAAACTTCTCTTAAAGCCCAGTGGATTAAGTGCGTAGCTGTATGATTACGTCGAATTTGCGACCGTCTATCGCCATCAACTTCAGCTGTTGCCTGCTGATCCAACTCCAAATGTCCTTCTAACAATTCATATTGATGAACGTGTATTGCATCCAGGGCAAGAGTCGTGTCGACAATTTTAACTTTGCCAGTTGCCGAAAAGATTGTTCCTGTATCACCTATCTGCCCACCAGCTTCTGCATAAAACGGTGTTTCATCAAGAGCGATTAGATCATCATCGAAATATAAGACTTTGGAATCAGAACTAGTTTTGTCATAACCCACAAACCTTGTTGGGCCTGTTTTGTCAAGAATTTTTCTGAACTCACCCGTCTCATCAACTATTACTGCATCTTTGCGCGCTGATCGGGCCCTGTCTTGCTGTCTTGCCATTGATTCTTTAAATCCTTCAACGTCGACCTCAATAGATCTTTCCGAACAAATTTCCTCAGTTAGTTCGAGAGGAAATCCATATGTGTCATGTAATTTGAAAGAGATCTCTCCACTAAGTACTTTATTTTTTCCAAGATCTGATATTGCTTCATCGAGGATCAGCAAACCAGACTTTAGTGTTTCACGAAACCTTTCCTCTTCCCTGCTTAGAACTTCCTGAATAAAATCAATATTTTGTTTTAGCTCTGGATAATCAGATCCCATAATTGCTACAACTGATTCTGCTAGCGAAGACATCACGGAGTCTTCAAGTCCCAGTAGCCACGCATGTCTTACTGACCGACGTATAATCCGACGAAGTACATAGCCTCTATCTTCGTTACTAGGGAAAACTCCCTCGCTTATCAAAAATGTAGATGAACGAGCATGATCAGCAATAATCCTCATCGAAATGTCTGATCTTTCCTCTTCACCATATGAGATCCCTGCGAGTTGAACGATTTCTCCGATAATCTTTGAAATTTCATCTGTTTCCCAAACAGAATCAACTCCTTGCATTACCGTCAAAATCCTCTCTAAACCCAAACCCGTGTCTATTGCCGGAGAGGGAAGCGGCGTCGTTGAACCATCTGGATGTTGTTCAAATTGCATAAACACCAGATTCCAAATTTCCACGAAACGCTCTTCATCTCCGTGAGCTGGTCCACCATCGGCGCCAAATTCTGGACCTTTATCCCAAAAAATTTCTGAACAGGGTCCACACGGCCCAGTTTCAGCCATCTTCCAATAGTTGTCTTCTCCTAAACGCTGAACTTTGTCGGGAGCCACACCTACTTTATTTATCCAAATCTCCTCGGCCTCATCATCACTTTCATGAACTGTCACCCATAGCCTTTCAGGGTCCAAACCGAGATTTTCTGTTACGAATTCCCACGCGTAGGAACAAGCATCGGGTTTGAAATAGTCTCCAAAACTAAAGTTGCCCATCATTTCAAAAAAAGTTAAATGTCGACTCGTTCTCCCAACTTCGTCTAAATCGTTATGCTTACCGCCAGCTCTGACACATTTCTGTACAGTTACAGCACGCGGCCATGGAGCTGGTTGCTCACCAATTAAATAGGGCTTGAACTGAACCATTCCAGCCACTGTGAAGAGTAATGTCGGGTCATGCGGTATCAGACTTCCTGATGAAACTCTCTCGTGATCGCGAGCAGAAAAGAAATCTGTGAATTCGTTACGAATTGCTTTTGCCGTTGACAGAGAATTTCCCATAAAACAAGCCTAGCGCTATGGAGTGAAGCAAATAGGTAGGTGCAGGGTCAATTATACTTTTGAGGCCTTACAGGTCTATGTTGTCGTCTCAAATAGCTTTCTTGCCCATTAAAGCGAGAGTTGGAATTTCTCATACTTCTAATCGCAAAATCAGATTCTTGGCTGCCAAATCTTTTTTGGACTTTTTCAAAAAGTTCACTTCTTTTATTGATTATCTCTTCCGGAACTATTCCAAATTTGGAAAAAGTGTTTCGTGCATATTTATTTACACTTCGACGAAAACGATTTTCCATCCAATTTGAAGCTAGAACACCTAGAGCCCAACCAAATAACAACCAGAATAAACGTCTACGCATTAGTTTTGCTCCTCTGGCACAACTTCCACATTGCTATGTTCCCTCAAATCAGTCATTCTCTCTAGTACCTGCTGCTCAAATCCATGCAGTGAAGGCTCATAATAAGTATTTGACTCAACCTCTTCTGGTCTATATTTTTGCTCAACCCATCCTCTCGGGTTATTGTGCGGGTACTCATAGCCTTCTCCATGTCCGATGCTTGATGCCCCACTGTAATGTGCGTCTCTCAAATGTGGTGGAACACGGCCCTCTCCTGCCGAAGAAACATCCTGCATGGCAGAAGTCAAAGCAAGTGTTACTCGATTAGATTTCGGAGCCGTGGCCAAATGAACCACAGCGTGAGCCAAATTTAGCTGAGCCTCAGGAAGACCTACGAACTCTACTGCACGTGCTGCAGCGTCAGCAATAAGCAAACTAGTTGGGTCCGCCATACCGATATCCTCGCTCGCCAGAATAACTAGCCTTCGAGCTATAAATCTTGGATCTTCACCTGCCTTCAACATGCGGGCTAACCAATAAAGACCCGAATCAGCATCAGATCCTCGGATACTTTTTATAAAAGCACTAATTATGTCGTAATGATCATCCCTGCCGTAACGAATGGCTTTAGCCCCCAAAGACGCCTCTACGTCTTTTAACGTTATTTTCCTTTCACCTCGTCCAATTGCTATTGCTGAAGCGACTTCAAGACTAGTTAAAGCTTGTCTGCCGTCCCCTGCAGAGCGGTCGGCCAATAAATCTAAGGCTTCTGGGTCAGCCTGCACCCCTTCCTCCTCTACACCTTTCGCTAGTAACTCTGTTATCGAACCTCTATCTAAAAGTTCAAGACGAAATAATGTCGATCTTGAAAGCAAGGGAGCATTCACTTCAAAATATGGATTCTCAGTTGTGGCCCCTATCAGTACTATTAGGCCAGATTCAACTGAAGGCAGTAAAGCATCCTGCTGAGATTTGTTGAAGCGATGCACTTCATCCAAAAAAAGTATTGTGCCTACTTCAGCTTGACCTAGGCGTGTTTCTGCAGCTTTTACGAGTTCCCGCACGTCTTTAACGCTTGCAGAAACAGCTGACAATTCATGAAAATCTTGTTGGGTGACTCGCGCTATTACTCTAGCGATTGTTGTTTTACCCGTTCCTGGTGGGCCCCAGAGTATTAAAGATGACAGCTTGTCTGTTTCGATCAACTGACGAAGAGGTTGGCCTTTGCCGACCAGATGCTTCTGACCTACTACATCATCTATCAGTAGAGGCCTTAAGCGGTCTGCTAAAGGTCCCCTATTTTTTAAACGCTCTTTTGCTACATGCGTAAAAAGATCTTCGGCCACCCCTAAAACCTAGTTGAGTTCGACGGATCAATTAGTGCATCTCATGTAGAAGGAGGTAAAACTTTCAAACCAAGTTCTTTCAGGTGTCGATCATCTACGGGCAATGGCGCGCTAGTAAGTGGGTCTGAACCTGATTGGGTCTTCGGAAAGGCAATCACTTCACGAATATTCTCTTCGCCTACGAGGATTGCTGTTAATCGATCTAAACCAACAGCAAAACCTGCGTGTGGTGGGGCTCCGAATTTGAATGCATCCAATAAGAAACCAAACCGTTTTCTTGCTTCGTCAGGTTCTATTCCAAGTGCAGTAAAGATTCTTTCTTGAATATCTTGTCTGTGTATCCTCACACTTCCGGAACCGAGTTCCCATCCATTCAGAACCAAATCGTAGGCGAGTGAACGGATACCCTCTGTTTCTCCATCTTCTAAAAGAGCTAAATCGTCTTCATGCGGCATCGTAAACGGATGGTGTGAGGAAGATGGATTTCCATTTTCGTCAGTACCTTCAAATAGAGGAAAATCTATAACCCATAAAAAATGGAATCCACCCTCATTAATTGGTGGCTTACCTATTTCTAATCTCACTAGGCCCAAGACATGGCATACAGTGGACCATTCATCAGCAACTAAAAGTAAAAGGTCACCTTCTTCGCCAGACATCTTAGATTTAAGGGAGGTTTTTTCTTCCTCTGAAAGAAACTTAGATATAGGTGAAACCATTTCAGAGTCTTCTATTTTTGTCCAAGCCAGACCCTTAGCTCCCCAATTCTGGGATTTGTCAGTTAGTTCATCTAATCGACTTCTTGAATACTCTGCTCCGCCCGGAACACGTATTCCCTTTATGCAAGGTGCTTGAAAAGCCCGAAACTCAGTACTTTTGAAAATATCTGTAAGATCAACGAGCTCGAGATCGAATCTTATATCAGGTTTATCTGAACCGAAGCGCTCCATCGCCTCTTGCCATGTCATCGACGGGATAGTAGTTATTTTTTCTCCGGTTACAGCCTCGGTAGCATCAGCAACAGCTGAAGAAACAATTCTTCGTATATCTTCACCATTTACAAAACTTGCTTCAATATCTAGTTGCATGAACTCATACTGTCTGTCGGCTCTTAGATCTTCGTCTCTGAGGCATCTAGCTATCTGGTAATACCTATCTATCCCGCCAAGCATGCAAAGCTGTTTGAAGATCTGAGGACTTTGAGGAAGTGCATAAAAAGAACCGGGATCTTTACGCGACGGGACCACGAAGTCTCTAGCTCCTTCAGGGGTGCTAGCTACAAGCATTGGGGTCTCAACTTCCACGAAACCTTGTTCCTCCATAGCCTTTCGAACAGAGCTCGTCACGAGTGCACGCGATTGTAAATTATTTTGAAGCCTGCTCCTTCTAAGATCTACATAGCGGTGTCTAAGCCTCAAAACTTCATCAACATCTGTTCTGTCATCTATTGGAAATGGTGGGGGTTCTGCCTCTGCTAAAACTATGACTTCAGCGCCTTCAACTTCTATACCGCCTGTCTCCAAAGAAGTATTCACTGTCTCAGATGGTCTTTCTCTAACTTTTCCTTTTACTTGAAGAACATACTCTGAACGCAAGTCTGCAGCCCCTTGGACTACGACTTGAATTACCCCGCTTCGATCACGCAAATCTATAAAAGCAAGATGTTCACCGTGTTCTCTACGTCGATCAACCCAACCACACAGCGTCACTTCTTTCCCCACGTCATCAACCCGAAGATCTCCACACCTATGAGATCGCATAGATGTTTCATAGTTCGTCATCTGAGCCTCTTTTCGAGATTGGCAATTATAGAACCCGAGGCGATTTCTTCTTGACCTTCTTCGCCTCTTAGGTCTCGAATCGTAACAACTCCCTTTTCCACTTCATCCTCTCCGAAGATTAAAGCAATTTTTGCACCGCTTTTATCCGCGGCTTTCATCTGAGCTTTCATTGAACGATCCCCAAAAGACCGATCGACTTTAAATCCATTTTGTCTCAACTGATCTGTAATCATTAAAGAATTCTCTCCACCAGTTGTGTCTACAACATAAACCTGCAATAACTGTTCTGGCCCTGTAAAAGTTTTTTCTGCTTCGCAGGCCATTAAAGTTCTGTCTAGACCTAAAGCGAAACCTACTCCTGGTGTTGCTGGAGCTCCCATTTCTGCAGCTAAACCGTCATAGCGACCCCCACCGCCAATTGCATCCTGAGCTGCGTCAATACTTTTTGTTGTAAATTCAAAGGTAGTTTGGACGTAATAGTCAAGACCTCTTACAAGATTTGGTTTAACTGAGTAGGGGATATCTAATTTTTTTAAACCTTCTTGGACCTTACTAAAGTGATTATTTGCTTCTTCAGATAGGTGTTCAAGAATGCTGGGAGCTTGAGAAACTACTTCAATGTCTTCATCACGTTTCGAATCTAAAACTCTTAGAGGGTTGGAACTAAGAGTCTCCTGCGCCTCAGCTGACAGGAAACCTTTTTCTTTTTCTAAGTACTCACTTAAAGCTTTCATATATAAAATACGATCTTGAAGGGTTCCAACGGAATTCAATAAAAGGTTCACTTGTTTGAGGCCCAAAGCTTCATAAAATCTCCATGCCATAGCTATGACTTCTACATCTAGATATGGATCATCTGCCCCCAAAGCTTCGATGCCTACTTGGTCAAACTGTCTGAATCGACCTTTTTGAGCCCTCTCGTATCTAAAATTAGGCCCTGCGTACCAAACTTTCCACGGTAAAGATGGTCGATGCTCGGAATAGGCCCGAACAATCGAAGCCGTTTGTTCCGGTCGTAAAGCTATGTTTCTACCGCCTTTGTCTTCAAAATTGTACATTTCTTTTCGTACAACATCTGTTCCATCTCCTAGACGTTGAAAAACTTCTATATGTTCGAACATTGGCAGAACGATTTCGGTATAGCCAGCACCACTCACAATTCCCGCAAATAAATCTATAAACGAACGTCTTCGTTGGGAATCTGGCCAAACTAAATCTCTGGTGCCTTTAGGGGCACGGTAAACAGAATCCTTCACAAAAACGAGGTTACTATTATTGACCTAGTTCTACTGCACTTAAAATTTATTGTTCGTCTCCTCCAGGGACAACTCGGTGTACGTCATATACGGAATCGATCTCACGTATTACATACATAAGTCTATTGAGGTGGGTTGGGTCGCTTATTTCAAAATCAAAACGCATACGCGCTACGCGATCCGAAATATTTGTCGAAGTTTCAACCCCTATTACGTTCACCTGATTTTCTGACATAGCATCTCCTACATCTCTTAATAAGCCAGGCCGATCAAGTGCTTTTATCTGAATCGAAGCAACAAAATAACCTTCCAAATGTTCATCCCATTCAACTTCAATTAGTCGATCTGGTTGATCAAACGATAACGACGAAGCATTTGCACAGTCACTTCGATGTACAGATACTCCACGCCCCTTTGTGACGAAACCCATAATTTCATCTGCCGGCACTGGTGTGCAGCATCGCGATAGACGAATCATTAGGTCACTAAAACCTTCAACATGCACGCCTACTTTTGTAGAGTCTCTCCGCTCTCTTTGTGGTTGAAAAACTGTTGCCTGCTCTTTAAAACGTTCTGGTTCTAATTCGTCTAAAACTTTTTCAATTTTTCCTATCACTGAACGAGCTGAGACATGATGTTCTCCTATTGCGGCAAACAGAGAATCAAGTTCTGAATAGTTGAGATCATTTACCACCTTGACGAGTGTTTCACTATCTAATGTTTCTTTGACCGGCAAATCGGCTCTTCTCAACTCTTTGATAAGGTCGTCATGCCCTGCATCAATCGCTTCACTACGTCTTTCTTGTGAATACCACTGTCTTATTTTGCTTGCCGATCGATGCGATGCCACAAACTGAAGCCAATCTTTGCTTGGTGCAGCTTCACTCTGCTTCGATGTCACTATTTCAACGGTCTGGCCAGAAGCTAATCTCGTATCAAGAGGCACTAGCCTCCCTTCTACTTTTGCCCCCACACATCGGTGACCGACTTCTGTATGAATGGAATAAGCGAAATCAACTGGAGTTGATCCGATGGGCAGTGTTATGACGTCTCCTGTAGGCGTAAAAATGTAGACTTCATCTTGTTCAAGATCTGTTTTGAGATTTGCCATGAATGCATTAGGGTCAGCTGTTTCTTCTTGCCATTCAACCATTCTCCCTAGCCATTCCATTTCATCTGAAGGGCTTTTAATTTTGTAGTCCCAGTGTGAGGCAATCCCAAACTCAGCGCGTTGGTGCATTTCTCGAGTGCGAATCTGAAATTCTGCTTGTTTTGCTTGGGGGCCGATAACGGTGGTGTGTAAAGATTGATAGAGATTGAATTTCGGCATGGCTATATAGTCTTTGAAGCGACCCTGTACGGGTTTCCACGTAGCGTGGATTGTTCCTAAAGCTGCATAACAATCTCTTACATTTTCAACTATCACCCGAATTCCTACGAGGTCGTATATTTCCTCAAATGGCCTTCCTTTAACAATCATTTTTTCGTAAATACTCCAGAGGTGCTTAGGCCTTCCTGACACATCCGCTTTGATGCCCATGTCGCTGAAACGTTCCTTCACGTTTGCTACTAGCTGCGTAAGGTACATGTCTCTTTCAGGAGCGCGATCCTGGACCATTTGTGCAATTTCGCTGTAACGCTTTGGGTGAAGCGTCGCTAATGAAAGATCCTCTAACTGGACTTTCACATCCTGCATTCCCAACCGGTTAGCCAAAGGTGCGTAAATATCAAGAGTCTCTCTAGCCGTTCTTTCTTGTTTAAATTCCGGCAAAGCTGCGAGAGTTCGCATGTTATGCAGACGATCAGCAAGTTTTATTACTAAGACTCTCAAATCTTTTGCTACCGCTACAAGCATTTTTCTCATACTTGCAGCTTGTTGGTCTTCGCGAGAATCGAAATTGATCCTGTCTAGTTTTGTAACACCATCAACTATGCTCGCAACTTCAGAACCAAAATCTCTTTCAAGATCTGTTAGATCTATCTCTGTGTCTTCGATCGAGTCATGAAGCAGAGCTGCTCCGATGGTCACATCGTCAAGACCCTGATGAGCGACGATAGTAGCCACGGCTAAAGGGTGATGCACATAAGGCTCTCCAGACTTACGGGTTTGTCCCTCATGTGCACGTAAAGCCGTTTTATATGCGCGTTCGATTAGAGTAACTTCACCTCTTGGATGACGTTCTAAATAAGCTTCTATTAAAGCTGTTGTTTCATCACTCTTTCCTGAGGCTCGACGGCGCCATGGAACAACTCGACGTGTCGCTACCATCTAACGGCGCTTCTTACGAGGTCTAGGAGGGATTGATCCAGAGTTTCGAGTGGGAGCAGGACGTCCACGTGCCGGACCTCGAACCCCTTCGATTCGTTCTTTTTTCTTCAAATCTGGTTTGGACGCTTCTTGTCGATCAATTTTTCGAACGTTCTCAAACTTGATTCCCTTTTGCTCAAGTCTGCTTCTTACTTGCTGCCATCTTTCTTCCCTTTCCTTAAGTCTTGAAACTAATGAAGACGCCAGAAAGATCGATGAATAGGAACCGACCAGTATTCCAACTAATAACGCAACACTAAACTCTTGCAAAGTAGTTGCACCCATTATGAGCGCTCCAATCACAAGCAATGAAAGCACAGGCAGAGCTGAAGAAATACTCGTATTTATTGACCTCATAGCAACCCTGTTAAGCGCCAGATTCATCATTTCTGTATAGGAGTATTTTTCAGTGGCCCCCAATCTCCCTGTAATTTCTCTGACTTTGTCGTAAACAACAATTGTGTCGTAAAGGGAGTAACCCATAATTGTTAGGAAAGCAACAACTGTGGCAGGCGTTATTTCAAACTGAAAAAACGAATAGACACCAACGCTAATAATGATGTCATGCACTACCGCCACTAACGCTCCAAGCGCCATTTTCCATTCAAGACGGACCGTGAGATACACGGCCACTACGACAAAAAATACGAGCAGTGCTTTTATAGCTTTACTTGTTACATCCGAACCCCAAGTCGGACCAACCTGCTCAAATGTCTCAACTACTCCTATCTGATTTTCTAATAATTCTCTAAGTTCATTAGCTTTTTGAGGGTCATCTATATCGGATCTAACCCTGAGTAGATCGTCACCCACTTTCTGTACCCTTGAGTCAGCTGCTCCGAGGCTTGAAAGAACTTCCCTAGTATCAGAAACCGTCATGCTGGAAGAACGAACTTCGTAAGAAGTTCCCCCCTCAAAGTCAAGTCCTAAATTAAGACCACGGACTACAAAAGAACCTATTCCTATGATCAGAACAGTCAGTGAGGCAATAAAGGCTCGCTTCCACAAGTTTGGGAAGTTCACAGGGTTTTCTCCCAAATAGAGACTCTTCAAAGTTTTCATATTGTCTCCACTAGCTTTGAACCGCCCGTCGATCTCGACTCACTTATTGCCCCAACAGCTGGTAAACCAAATCTTTTTGGATGATTTGCAAACCATTCAGTTTTAGCGAGCACCTTCACTATTGGCCCCATAAAAAAATATGTTGCTACTAAATCAAGCAAAGTAGCTAACCCTAAATAGAAAGCGAAACCTTTAACCGCCCCAACTGTGAGCCACCAAAGCAGAATTGCACCTATCAATGAAGCCATATCTGCTTTAACAATCGTAGAAAAAGCTATCGGGAAAGCTCGGTCAACTGATGAACGAGCTGTTCGTCCATCAAGTACATCTTCTTTTAGGTGCTCAAAATAAACTATGTTCGAATCAACCGAGACGCCTATTGCAACAATTATTCCGGTTATACCAGCGAGTGTAAGAGCAAGACCTTCTTGGGTGCCTAAATGGGAAACTATCGCCCAAAGGAGAGCTCCTGAAACCACAAGGCTGGATAGAGCTACTAAACCGAGAAGCCTGTAATAAAACATCATAAAAATAGCTACAAGAGCCAGCCCTATAAGCCCAGCTTTGATTCCCGCATCTAGCGAATCTTCTCCTATTGTTGCGGACACGATCTGAGTATTTTCGGCTTCCAGCTCAACCGGAAGGGAACCGTACCGCAATGCCAGTGCAACATTTTCGGCTTCTTCTTTTTCATAGTTGCCCGAAATCACAATTGCATCTCTTTGGAACTCAGGTGCTCTGATTTGTGGCGCTGTAATTATTTCTCCGTCCAAGACAATCGCTAAACGACCATTTGTAAATCCAGGAAGTTGTGGGCATGACTCTGACCCGACATAACACTGTGCTGAAATGGAATTGAAAGCTTGGATTCCATTCTGACC
>Ga0163179_10003442_pt1 | contig 10762 bp, 9 predicted proteins | sample AtlANTMetagenome_FD_109643 | JGI IMG/M metagenome (GOLD analysis project Ga0163179, IMG submission 109643) | Marine eukaryotic phytoplankton communities from the Atlantic Ocean - Atlantic ANT 2 Metagenome | ecosystem: Environmental > Aquatic > Marine > Oceanic | place: North Atlantic Ocean... | reverse complement strand
CACATCCCTCTGCTACTCGGCTCAGTGATCGCGGCCGTGGTCGGTTGGTCTCTGGGTGCCCCTTGGCAAACCATGGAGCAGGGAATCCTTGAGGGCATTGCTGTGGGCATGAAGGCTATTTTGATTTTGTGCGTCATCGGCGTCCTGATCAGCGTGTGGATCGCTGCGGGAGTCGTCCCCACCTTGATCCTCTATGGTCTGCAATTACTCTCGCCCGATATTTTTCTGGCAGCGGGCTGCCTGATTTGTGCGGTCGTCTCTCTGGCAACAGGCAGCTCCTGGACCACTGCAAGTACCGTCGGAATCGCCTTGATGGGGGTGGCTGCCGGCTTGCAGATTCCTGCACCAATGGCGGCTGGAGCCATCGTTTCTGGAGCTTACTTCGGAGACAAGCTATCGCCTCTTTCAGACTCGACCAATCTGGCACCGGCGGTTGCCGGCTCAGACCTTTTCGAACACATGCGTCACATGCTTTACACCACGCTTCCTGCCTTGGGAATATGCCTTATAGTGTATACGTTGCTTGGCCTTAAAGGATTTGGAGGAGCCCGCGAGTGGGATGAATTACAGGCCATCACGCAAACCATCGAGACTCAATTTCAGCAGAGTCACTGGTTATTGTTACCACCTATCCTGGTCATCCTCATGGTCATGATGAAATGGCCCGCATTGCCAGCCCTGCTGATTGCCACTGTGGCTGGAGGGATCCTGGCAATCCTGATCCAAGGCGTCGATCCGGGCAGGTTGATTGCTGTGGCTCATTATGGGTATGAAATGCAATCAGGCCATGAGCTAGTCGATGAACTGATGAGCCGAGGAGGTCTAGAAAGTATGATGAGCACCGTCGCACTCATCTTGTGTGCTCTTGCCTTCGGGGGATTGATGGAACGCATTGGACTGCTGCGCGTCTTGGCTCATGCAGCCCTGGGCATGGCGCGATCCACCGGGTCGCTTGTGGCGACGACCGTCTCAACAAGCATTGGGATCAACATCCTGGCACCAGATCAATACCTCTCCATCATCTTACCCGGCCGCATGTATCGCGATGCCTATGAGCAGCGAGAGCTGCATGCAAAGAACCTGTCCAGAGCCCTCGAGGATGGGGGTACGATGACCTCGGCATTGATTCCCTGGAATTCCTGCGGGGCGTTCATGGCCGCTACATTGGCCGTCTCTCCCTGGACCTATTTACCCTACGCCATCCTTAATTGGATCACGCCGTTGATCAGCGTGTTTCTGGCATACTCCGGGTGGACCATGACCCGACGCAAAGGCAATGCGTCGGACCGCCTTTCTGAGATCAAGTCCGAAGGAGAAAGTCAGGCTTGAAAGCCCGTATTCAGGAAGCCAGTTCTCCAAGGTAGCGCTCAGCGTCAATGGCAGCCATGCATCCCATGCCTGCAGCGGTGATCGCCTGACGATAGACCTGATCCGCGCAATCGCCTGCCACAAAGACGCCTTTGGCCGAAGTACGGCTCCCCTTTTCCGGCAAGATGTATCCCGCTTCATCCATCGCCAACTGTCCTTTGAAGAGCTGGGTATTAGGAACGTGTCCGATCGCCACAAAAACACCGGCACAATCCAGGCGAGTTGAAGCACCGGTTTTCAGATTCTTCAACTGAACGCCCGTGACCGAATCCTCTTCGACACCGTGAATATCGCTCACCACCGAATCCCAGACCATTTCAATCTTCTCGTGCCCGATGGCGCGATCAGCCATAATCTTGCTGGCCCGTAGTTCATCACGGCGGTGAACCAAATACACTTTGGAGGCAAAGCGCGTAAGATAGGTCGCCTCTTCACAAGCGGAATCACCCCCACCCACCACGACCAAAGGCTTGTCACGAAACATGGGAAGGGCCCCATCACAGGTTGCGCAATACGTCACACCCTTGTTATCCAGCTTGGCTTCATTTTCGAGACCCAAGTGACGGTGACCTGCTCCTGTGGCAACGATCAGGGTACGCGTATCGAGGGGCTTTCCATCGACCTTGAGTTGCGGCGTCTCTCCACTAAGATCACACGCATCCACTGTACCAAACTGGATTTTTGCTCCGAAGCGCTCGGCCTGCTTCTGGAGGTTCTGCATCAGTTCGAAACCGTCGATTCCTTCAGGGAATCCGGGGAAATTTTCCACAATACTCGTGGTCGTCAACAGACCGCCAGGCATGGTTCCGGTGAGCACCAGCGGGTTCAGATTGGCCCTAGCCGTATAGATGGCTGCGGTGAGTCCAGCACAGCCGGTTCCGATGATCGTTACGTTTTCCATAGTCGATTTTGGGCAAAGTATGCCGCAACCTAAAGGCAATGCAATGAGAAGTCCAAAGGCCAGCAATCCCACCCCCGTATTTGGCTTGAGATCCGAGTATAAATTTGTGATATTGATCTAGATCCTAACTCAAGATTTCCTCCCGAAGAACTGTCATGAAAAAAACAATCTCCCGTCGGGGCTTCATGGAAGCCACTGCCGCCACTTCACTGGCCTTTCAATTTCTTCCTAGCCGCGTCTTCGGAGCCAATGAGCGGGTTCACGTCGCCGGAATTGGGGTTGGCGGAAAAGGAAGGGGAGAGATCAGCGATGCGGCCAGGGAAGGCGCTGAGATTGTTGCGCTCTGTGATGTGGATGATGTGCGTGCAGCCGAAACCTTCAAAAAATTCCCAAAAGCCCGACGCTACAAAGATTTCCGGGTAATGCTCGAGAAGGAAAGAGGGATCGATGCAGTGACCGTCAGTACTCCCGACCACACGCATGCCGTTGCTGGCGTCATGGCCATGCGCATGGGAAAGCATTGCTATTGCCAAAAGCCCCTGACTCATTCGATTCATGAAGCTCGCTTAATGACCCAAGTCGCCAAGGAGAAAGAAGTGGTGACTCAAATGGGCAACCAGGCTCATGCTGGTGAGCCTATTCGAAGAGCAGTGGAACTGGTCCAGGCAGGTATCATTGGTGAAGTAAGCGAGGTTCATGTGTGGACCAATCGTCCGGTCTGGCCGCAGGGAATCGAACGCCCCACGGGAGACCATCCGGTGCCGACCACACTGGACTGGGATCTCTTTCTGGGGCCAGCACCCTGGCGCCCATACCATCCCGATTATGCGCCTTTCAAATGGCGGGGTTTTTGGGATTTTGGCACGGGTGCTCTCGGGGACATGGCCTGTCACATCATGGATATGCCATATTGGGCACTGGAATTGGGTGCTCCCGATACGGTGGAAGCCTGGCAGGAGGGCATGACATCGGAATCGGCTCCCACTGCCTCACGCGTGACTTATCAATTCCCAAAAAGAGGGCAGCATCCGCCTGTAAAGCTGGTTTGGTATGATGGTAAAAAAGATAGCAATCAGCATTACCCTCCCGCAGAAATCATACAGGGTGAGGACATTTCCAAATACGGAGCCGTCCTGGTCGGCAGCAAAGGAACCCTATTTTTCAATCGCGGAAACACCAACTGGTTGATCAAGGCCAATGGGGTCATGGCATCCAAGACGGACATTCCCAAGCACATTCCTCGTGTAAAAAATGAGGACAAGGAATGGCTCGATGCAATTCTTGCAGGAAAGCCCGATCAGCCGCTCTCCAATTTCACCCGATCCGGCCCCTTCACCGAAGTCGTACTACTCGGCAATCTGGCGATCCGACTTGGAAAAAAAATCCAGTGGGACAGTCAAAACCTTCGAGCGACCAATGCGCCTGAAGCCGATGCTTTGATCCGACGAACCTATCGCAAGGGCTGGGAGCTCTAAAGGTAAGAGGCTGGCAGAGGCATGACTCTTTTGCCCTGAAACATGCCCCATGATGTATGGACGTGCGTAGGAGCAAGTTCCACGCAAGGAATGGCTTTCAATGTTTTTAGATCTCCATAGGTTGATGCAATGATCCCCTCGCTGAAAAAGCTGCAAGTCTCGAGAAAGGGTGGATTTACCCTCATCGAGTTATTGGTGGTCATCGCCATCATCGCCATTCTGGCAGGTATGCTGCTCCCGACTCTTTCGAAGGCAAAGGAAAAGGCAAAGCGTACCTCCTGCATCAACAATCTGAGACAATTGACCTATGTGGTTTTGATGTATTCCGATGATTTCAGTGGGTGGTTCCAACCAACGGACAATATCAACCCTCATTGGTATTCGGTTATCTTTCGAAACACCTATCACCAACAGTATGCGGTGCCACGCAGTTCATTCTATTGTCCATCCAACGCCAAGTGGGGGCGGGATGATTTCTGGGACTGGCCCGGGGGCAGAGAATCAGTTTTCGGATACGTTTACTGGGTCGGCAACAAGGCCTACAACGAGAACCAGAGTTACTATCCGGACAAGACCATTTTTCAGAAGGGAGTTCCCATTTTTGCTCAGAAAAATAGTGATAATCCTCACTACAAGGTGCTCTGGACAGACATCAACCGCAAACTCAATGGAAAGGATTGGAAGCGACCCGGAGATCCCGATCCCCTCATGCGTGGGGTGAACCACTTCAATCGCCTGGGCGACGAACCCGAGGGTTCCAACGAAGGCTATCTGGATGGCCATGTGGAATGGGTCAAGGCCGAAAAATTCATTCGAAAACCCAAAGTCATGATCGGCTCTCACCATTTCTTCTACGGTGGAGTCGATGAGGAGATCGCAAGACCTCTACAATAGAAAGTCAGAGGCGAGTGCATCATGAAAACGTCTAGCCTCCAGAGGGGGGCCTATATCGCAGTCAGCTCTTGGCGCTCAAAAGCAAGCAGTTGGTTCGTTTGGAGAAACAAGGAAGTGATTGACATCATGAGCACAACCCAAAGATTACCAATCTGGCAAGAAGTTCGTCAGAACCTGCATGCAGGTTGAGCCTGCTGTGGAATACATTCAAGCCCACTTTAGGGGAAAGGTGACCATTGATGAAGTTGCGAGACAGGTCGGCTTGTCAGGTTCTGACTCAAAGTGATGACACGATCATGGATATTGCTCTGAATCTAGATTTTGATGATCAAAGTTCTTTCACTCTTCATTTCCGAAAGCAAATGGGTACCACTTCGCTATGGAATACCGTAAACATCATCAAGAGGCAGCCTATTGAAATTGAAAAAGATCCATCAGATTTCGAATTGGATGGTATTTCGCTCAAACTTCTTTCGGGAAACCCCTTAGCCCTCAATTCGATGAGGCAAGGGTTGATACAACAATGGTTATTTTTGGGATATTTTTATTAAAATAACTCATTTGAATAATACGTTAACGATATTCTTGAGCCGTTTTGATAAACTGTCCGGGATTGCTTGAAGGACACATTCATTGAATTGTGTCCGACCCAAAATCCTACCAGAACTCGGGCTTCCTCGCCTTCGTCAATAAGCTGATTCAAGGGTAACATGGACATTGAAAAGCGGGCGAAACCTAGAGGCCGGGTGTTGAGATGGCACGAAACCAAAAACCGCAGTATTAGGGCGCTTTCTCAAGAATCGCCTAAATCAGCTTCTCGGACGGTCTACTGCACCCTGAATTAATTCATGCAAAATGGCCAAAATTGGGAAACCTCTGCATTCATAAGTTGTATTCACAAAAGTTCAGACGCTCAAAATGCCTCCAAGAGAAGATTGACCCATGGGGCGTGGACCGTATATATTCAAAATCCAAGGACCCAGTCATGAAATACGTTCCCACTTTACTGGCCATTTGCCTAAGCTTCCACTTTGCATTCCGCGTTGAAACGGGCGAGCCACTCATTCTTGAGGGGAATAGCTCACTGAATTTACCGAATAACAAATTAAATCCGGATGCCCTTGGCAATATTCTGGCCCCTAGTAAGCGGAAAAATTCTTCAGTGGATGCGGTGGTCGCTCCATGGCAAAACCCGCTGAGCGGAGATGCCAAGAGAAGAAAAGCCATGTTGGAGGCTCTGGACAAAAAAAATAACTGGGCTTTCCAAAGTGAAGAGGAGCTCTTGGGCCTTGGCGACTTCAACGGCGAGAGCTTTGACCCTGAAGCGCTACTGGGTGCGGATTCAGAAAGCTCCAACTCGCGAAGTCTCGCCGAACGCGTTTATTACGGAAATCGCAAAAAAAACTCCCCCAAACCCGAACGGCAGACGCGGGACCTTGGGATGAAGGAAAAAAAGAATCAAGCATTCAGCGATAACAAGAAAGAGCTGACTGGAGCCGACTTGCTGGCGGCAGACGCTCTCGCCAATCCTGATTATTACCAAAGGAATTTTGAAAACCTCTTTCAGAGCGAGGACCTCATGGGAGCCAATCGTGGAATTGATGCCCTGACTCAGCTTTCAGAGAGGGATGTGACAGCCGCTAACATGTTGGGAATGGGCAATCTGATCCCCGATCAGCTAACCCAGGGGAACCCCAGCAGTGGACGCATGGCACAATTCAATCAGCTGCTTGAAGAGGGCGGAAGCCGCCCTGCTGCAAACCTGTTTGGCAACACGACCGGGAATGGTCTGACCAGTAGTAGCCTTCCCGCAGGTCCATCTTTTTCAGACGGTAGTAGTCTATCGATATCGGGGAGTGATCCTTCGCTGTTCAATTCTCCTGGCGGTAGCTCCCTGGGAGTTCTAAGCAGTTCCTTGGAATCGCTGAGTACCAGCCGCACCATGGGAATCGCACCTTCCGGGCTAGGCAACGATACTTTCAGGGGCACCACTTCAAGCCCATCCCCAATGCGTCAGCAGGCACCTGTTTTCTTTGAGATCCCCAAAAGGCATTTCTGAGAAATCTCATCAGAAATCGCCCAAACGCGGCCACCGGATCACCCGAACTTCTGTTTGAGCCTCCAGCCGGGTTTGCTCCGGAATGCCCAAGAGACCATCAGAAAGAATCAGAGAGCCGAGCGCATGGGATGCCTGGCGCCCTTCGGCGAGCCTGATCAGCCCTTCTTCATCCATACGCACCCTCGCGAAATGATGCCGATCCTCTTGGTTTTCAATCGTATGAGCCAATTTTCCAACGCACTGAGGGAGATCCCATGAATGGCAACCACTCATTTTTTGCAATGCTGGATAGACCATGAGGACGAAGGTCACCGCAGCCGACACAGGATTGCCAGGAAGACCAAAAACGGGTTTCCCACGTAATTGGGCAAAGACCATCGGCTTCCCGGGCTTCATGCGCATGCGCCAGAGATGAATCGTACCACCCAGCGCTTTTATGGCTGGCTTGATGTGATCATGCTCCCCAACCGAAACACCCCCACTGGTGATCAGCATATCGCACTCATGGATGGCTTCATCCATCCTCTCCGTGGTGTCCTTCAGTTCATCCAAAACTATGGGAAACACGCAGGGGTTCGCACCAGCCTGGACGAGCAAGGACTGCAGTAACAAGCCGTTGGATTCGTAAATTTTTCCCGGAGGCAGAGGTTGGCCTGCCTCCACGCATTCTGAACCCGTTACGATGACTCCTACCTTGGGTGGTTCATACACTTGGCATTGTGTGATCCCAAGGGCAGACATGAGGCCCAAGTCAAATGGGGTCAGTCGCTTGCCCTTGTCGATCACCTGCTTGCCAGCCTGAATATCCTCTCCTCGAAATCGCACATACTCGAATGGACGAACGCATTCCATCACCAGCACGCTTCCCCCTGAGATCATTTTTGTATCTTCCTGCATGACCACCGCATCGGCCCCTGGTGGCATGGGAGATCCTGTAAAAACCCGGCAGCAAGTGCCTTTTTCAACAGGCTTCTGAGCCGTTTGGCCAGCAGGCACTTCCTCCTGGAGGAATAATGAAACCGGAGTATTGATGCTTGCCTGAGACACATCCTCTGCTCGCAGGGCATACCCATCAACACTGGCATTGTCCCAATGCGGCAAGCAGATTGGTGCCTGGATGGCATCTGCAAGAACCCGGCCCAGAGCACTTGAGGTGTCCACGGGGACTTTTTTGAGGGCTGAAATAAAGGGCAGGATCGTCTTCCTGGCATCTTCCACCGTGGGCAGCATAGGGAGCAGCATAGGGTGTTTCCGTGAGGAAAAAAGCTTCGACTCCATAAAGGATGATTTGCATCTTGAATGAATGTGTTGAAGCTTTGAATTAAGCGTTGCATGGGAAGTATGAACAAGGTCTCGGACAATCATTACTATCAGCCTGGGGAGCTGCGTGGCACAAGGGTCATGAATCTTTTTGACCAAATCGCAAAAAAGTACGATTTGGTGAATGACATTCAAAGTGGTGGATTGCACCGATGGTGGAAACATCACTTGATCAGGGAAGCAAGCGTTGAACCTGGGAACTCAGCACTTGACGTGTGCTGCGGAACAGGAGACCTGAGTTTTGCTTTGTCAGCAAAAGGGGCAACGGTAACGGGAGTCGATTTCAGCCAAGCCATGCTGGAGGAGGCACACCAGAAGAAGGCTGCTGCTACCTCCAACTCAGACCCGAAATCCCAGCCAACCTTCATTCGAGCCGATGCCATGGATCTTCCATTCGAGGATGAGACCTTTGATATCGTGACCATGGCTTATGGACTGCGCAACCTGAGCCACTGGGAAAAGGGGCTAGAGGAATTGCACCGCATCGTTCGGCCCGGTGGGCGCATTCTCATCCTTGAATTTGGGAAACCACCCAACGCGTGGTGGAAGAACATGTATTTTGCCTACCTTCGTTTGGCTGTTCCATTGATTGGGTGGAGCGTGGCCGGTGACGCGGCGGCCTATCAATACATTCTGACTTCACTGCATCACTTTCCTGCACAACGAGGGATCGAGTCTGCCATGGTTCAGCTTGGTTGTCGGCAGATCCGGACAAAACTTTTTCTCGGCGGAGTCATGAGCCTGAACATGGCAAGGAAAGCTCCGTCAGAGAGGCCTATTTCAGCGGCCAAGTGAGTATCCTTGAAGGGTGCGTGTAAACATTGAATCGACCCGCCCTTAAAAAACCCACCAACGTCTGATTGAAGGCTTGAGCAAGATCCACGGCCAGACTGGAGGGTGCAGAGGCACACGCGATGATCGGAACCCCCAATGAAATGGATTTCTGAACAATCTCAAAGGAAGCTCGACTACTGACGGCAAGCACTGCAGGGGGCCGACCATGAGTCGCAGAGTTTCGGATGTGATGGCCGATGACCTTGTCGACCGCATTGTGCCGCCCGATATCTTCTCTTAGAACCAGGCATTGACCATGGGCGTCAAAAAGGGCAGCCGCATGAACGCCGCCGGTTTTCATGAAAGCATTCTGAAGCGAATGCATGGAATCGAGCAGGGAACAGATGGTTGGTGCATCCACACCATCTTCGGAAAGAATCGGTGGGAATTGCTTTTGAATCGACTCCATCGCCGTTTTACCACAGAGACCACACCCTCCATGACTGATGCCTCGTCGTCGATCGATCTGATCCTCCTGGGGCAGGCCCGGCCGAAGAAAAACATTGAGGATATTCGACTCGACTGCCTCTCCACGTTCACAGTGGGCTATCTCCAGAATATCCGAAACATGATGGATTATTTTTTCACTCCATAAAAACCCTGAAGCCAAATCATGATCGAAACCCGGGCTACGCATGGTCACCATCCAAGCCTTCCCATTCAAGCGGATTTCAAGCGGTGCCTCTATGGCAACAGCATCCTTCAGCTCAGAACATTCCTCATGCTCCACATATTTGGTCACTGGCCGATAAGTGACCGATGTGGGCTCATGATCGGAAGCATGGTTCAAAGTTGAGTGTCCTTCCATAGCCAACGCAAGGAATCGGCAAGCATCCTCCCACCGGGTTGACCACTGTGACCGCCTTGAGTCATGACAAACTGGTATTCATAGCCTTTGAACTCAAGAGCTGCTGCCATTTCCTTGTTCGCTAGTGGCCAATGCCCATGGACGTTGTCCAAATCGTGTACTCCTTCCTGAAGAAATATTTTCAGAGGCTTCTTTTCGGTTTTCCGGATGAGATAGGGATAAGCATGCCCACCTCGGATATGGACAAAACTTCCGATATGACAGAGCACCTTCCCGAATGCTTCAGGATGTTCCCAAGCAACCGTAAAGGCACCAATGCCCCCCGAACTGATGCCACAGATGGCACGATGCTCTGGCTTTTTTGAAATGGGATATTGAGCTTCAATAGTAGGAAGAAACTCTTCCATGAGGAATCGGGCATAACGGTCACCCAGGGCATCGTATTCAAAACTCCTGTTTTTCCGGGGGGCTTTTCCAGGCTCTGAAGATGGGATTTCTCCTGGATTAATGAAGATGGCGATCGTTGCAGGCATGGCCTTTTGATGAATCAGTCGATCCATGACTTCGGGCACGCGAAAGGCCCCTTGCTCGCTCATGTAGGATCTGCCATCGTTGAAGACCATCAGGCAGAATGACGCATGGCCTTGGTGGGAAGCGGGCACATAGACCCAATAATCCCGAGTCGTGCCTTGATATTGTTCACTGTTCCAAAGCCCATGATGCAGTGTTCCCTCTGGAACATTCTGTGATTCTTGAGCGCCCACTTCACAGCATGGGTGGAAGCCAACAAACCCTGTGAGGCAAAACAGCAGCAACCGATTGGAAAGAGTTGCAAACAAGCAATCAGGAAAGCGGCGGAGCATCCTCCATACTTTAGGCATCGCCTTGGTGGACTTCCATCAGAAAAAACCGACTCAGAACACCTCGAGATGAGAGAGCCATGCCGTCCCCGGTCAAAAACCAAGGGAGCCGTGACAAAAGGCCATTATCCTGCTAAGAAGGCCTGAATCTTGCTGATCACCGGGTCCACGTCAAAAAAGCCTCAAAATCAACCTTGTCATGTTTTTCTGGAAGCAACTGTTTCGATCATGGGTCCTCTGGAT
>Ga0163179_10003441_pt1 | contig 10764 bp, 7 predicted proteins | sample AtlANTMetagenome_FD_109643 | JGI IMG/M metagenome (GOLD analysis project Ga0163179, IMG submission 109643) | Marine eukaryotic phytoplankton communities from the Atlantic Ocean - Atlantic ANT 2 Metagenome | ecosystem: Environmental > Aquatic > Marine > Oceanic | place: North Atlantic Ocean... | reverse complement strand
CGACCTGGAACACTCACCTGGGAAGCACCTGCGGGAGCACCACAGACAACGAGTCGATGACCTTTGACCCGAGTTCCTGGACGCCTCCTACGACGACCCCATCGGCGACTCTTAGCGGCACCTACTATCTGCGCATCCACATGTTCAGTGGTTCGACATTCAGTAACGGTTACTCCTTTACCGTCAACTATTAGGGCGTCGACGACCAGCAACGGCACCGAGCTAAGCAGGAGCTTGCTCTACCCATTGTGTACTAGGGAAGGTTCCAGCCCAATCGCACGGACGCAGGCGTGAGATCGCGCTAGACTCCCTCGTCAATCGCTGCTTTTCAGGTATTTCCTATGCCAGCAGTTCGGAGAACCAGACCATGAAGACCGGCGAGAATGCCCTGCCAGGGCGACGCTTAGTAGAACGAGGCGAACTGGCTGTGCCAGCTACCGAGGTCACCCTCAGCGACGGCACCAGCACCCACCTCTACTGCACTGAGGGGCCCCAGGGTTTTGATCCGAGAGAAGGGCTTCCGCATCGGCGAGAGGCATGGACTGCACGACGCAAAGAACGCGGTGACAGCAACTTCTCGCAGATGCACTGCGCGAGAAAAGGTGAGATCACCGAAGAGATGCGTTTTGTCGCCATTCGCGAGGGCATGAGCCCCGAGTTCGTGCGTGACGAGATCGCTCGAGGCCGCGCCATTATCCCGGCCAACATTAATCACCCCGAGATGGAGCCGATGATTATCGGCCGCAACTTTCTGGTGAAGGTGAACGCCAACATCGGTAACTCCAAGGTGCTCTCAAGCATTGAAGATGAAGTGGAGAAGCTGCAGTGGGCAGTTCGCTGGGGTGCCGACACGGTGATGGACCTGAGCACTGGCGACAACATCCATGAGACCCGCGAGTGGATCCTGCGCAACAGCCCAGTACCCATCGGTACTGTGCCCCTCTACCAGGCACTCGAGAAGGTCGGCGGCATCGTCGAAGATCTCAACATCGACGTCTACATGGAGACTCTCGAAGAACAGGCGCAACAGGGAGTCAGCTACTTCACCGTGCACGCAGGGGTCTTGCTGCGCTCGATTCCGCTGACAGTCAACAGGGTCACGGGCATTGTCTCGCGCGGTGGGTCCATCATGGCCAAGTGGTGCCTCGCGCACCACAAAGAGAACTTCCTCTACACCCACTTTGATGAGATCTGCGAGTTGATGAAGCGCTACGACGTCGCCTTTAGCCTGGGAGATGGGCTGCGGCCTGGATCCGTAGCTGATGCCAACGACGCCGCTCAATTCTTCGAGCTTGAAGTGCTCGGTGAACTCACGGACCGCGCCTGGGAGCACGACGTTCAGGTCATGATCGAGGGGCCGGGACACGTGCCACTGCACAAGATCCCAGAGAACGTCGAACGGCAACTCGAGGTCTGCAAGGAGGCGCCCTTCTACACGCTAGGCCCACTGGTCACCGACATCGCGCCCGGCTACGACCACATCGCTTCAGCTATCGGCGCGGCGATCATCGCCCAGCACGGTACAGCGATGCTCTGCTACGTGACTCCCAAGGAGCATCTTGGCCTGCCTGATCGAGAAGACGTAAAAGACGGCATGATCGCCTACAAGATCGCCGCTCATGCAGCTGACCTGGCCAAAGCACACCCCGGAGCACAGGAGCGCGATGATCTGTTGAGCAAAGCGCGCTTCGAGTTCCGATGGCGCGACCAGTTCCAGTTGGGTATCGACCCCGCCAAAGCCGAGGAATATCACGATCAAACGCTGCCGGCCGAAGGCGCCAAGACAGCTCATTTCTGTTCTATGTGTGGCCCGGCTTTCTGTGCCTATCGCATCAGTCAGGACGTCAACAAGATGGCCTCTGAAGGGGGTCTGGTAGCTCTGGGTAACCCCAACGCTAACGACGACCGTTCTGCTGAAGAGATCAGTGAAGGACTGGCCCGCAAAGCACAGGAATTTCGTGCCGGCGGCAGTGACCTCTATGTTCCCCTTGATGACTCGGAAAACCACGGTAGTTCGACCTCATAGCCCCAACACCCCATGCTCTGCGGACCCTGTGATGTTTAGTAAAAGCTTTTCTCTGTTCTACGTAGTCGCCCTTAGTCTGGCGTTGACGTCTTGCGCACCCTACAAAGACCTCTCTTCTTCTCCGGGCAGTGCTCTTGGCCTTGTCACGGCTGAAGATGCTGCAAGATCTGCGAGCACGAGCCTTGGCGATGAAACGACAATGGCCCAGGCCTTCGGCGTTGCGCGAGCGATTCTCTATGGAGGAGGTGCTCCGACCACCACAGCCATCGATGGGCTGCCCGGCCACCGAGTATTCCTCTGCGCCTATCAAGACAAGCCCAGTCAGACCTGCGCTACTGGCGTAGGTAAGCGCCTCAGTGACTCGGTCCAAAGTGCGGCAAAAGAACTACGCAAGCAGCACGGCAACGTGGTCAACGCGTCGAGAAAAGCCGACATTCGACTCAAACTCGATGTCGTCACCCGCGCCCAGCCCGCGACCTTCAAGCGGAACATGGAAAAACCCAAGAAGCGCAAAGTAGCTCGATACGGCTACTGGGTTCAGTCGGGAGAACAGAGCTCTTGGATCCTACCGAGTGAGATCCTTGAGAAAGGACTCTTTTCAGACAAAAGAAACAAAAAGGGAATCCCCCGCAAAGGTGTGGTCAAGGCACTTTCCCGACGCAACCCAAGCCTGGGTGAGCTACCTGAGGAATTCGACTACGATCAAATCCGAACAACCGCATGGGTTGAGAAGCTGAGCGATGGCGACAAGGTCCCTGGCATTGTCCGCTTGTATCGAACCCACCTTTGGGACTTCGACTCGGTAGACACCGAGCGGCTCCTGCAACGCACCGTCTGGGCTGCTGACTACCTCATCTCTTCGATCGATGAGGACGGCAAGATCCGCTACCGCTACTACCCAAGTCGCGATAAAGACAGCCGTAGCTACAACCTGTTGCGTCATGGCGGCACCACCTACTCCATCTTGCAGGCCTACGACCGCACTAAGTTCGAGCCGTATCTGGCGGCGAGCATGAAAGCCATCGACTATCTCTTCGCGCACTGCAGAAGAGACAAGCGGAGCGGCCCTTACGGGCCCGACGACGGCGGCGAGTCCCTCTTTATCGTCAGCCCTGGTGACCAGGTCAAGCTGGGTGGCGCTGGCCTCGCCCTGGTGATGCTTGATCAGTACGTTGAGGCCACCGGAGACACCGAGCGCTACCGCGAGGAGGCGCAAGCCTTTGGCCGATTCTTGGTCTCATCGCAGCAAAAAGAGTGCATTCCTCAATACAACCGCACCGAGTGCGACGGCGAATTCATCTACTTCCCCTCGCTCAAGCCCGGTGGGCCCCCGACCAACCTTGACGGCTCTGCCTACTATCCCGGTGAGGCAATCCTGGGGCTGGTTCGCCTCTACTCCTGGGACCCCAACCCACTCTGGCTGGAGACAGCCGTGCGTGCGGCTGATTGGCTGATCCAGGTGCGCGACAGCGGCAAAAACGAAAGGCAGCTGGCCAACGACCACTGGCTAATGATTGCCCTTTCCTATCTGTATAACTACACAAAACGAGAGGACTACCTGAACCATAGCCTCGCTCTGGCCCGCGCCGTTGAATACCAGTACAACAAGAACCTGAAGACAGCGAAAAACTATCGTGACTACCGCGGTGGTTACTACGATCCGCCGCGCTCTACCCCAGCAGCGACCCGAGGCGAGGGCCTGGTCGCCGTACTCGACACCTGCTCCCTCGCGGGCAAGACCTGCGAATGGGTCGAAAATCTCCTCCATGAGACGGTACGGCACGAAATGCTGAGTCAGTACGATCCCGACACCACCTACTGGATGAAGAACAAACGCAAGAGCTTTGGCGGTTGGAATGGTGGACTCATTGATCCATCGATCCGAAACGACTTCGTACAGCACAACATGAGCTCGATTCTGGGCACCGAAAGGCACCTGTACAGGAAGCAGGGAACGGCGGTACCAGGGGGGCCCGAGTGGACCAACCTCAACATCGACAAGGGGTTGACTTGGCCAGGAGTACCCGAAGAGGACATGGCCAAGCTTCGTGTGGATACGCTCCGCTTTCGTGGCAAGACGACCTGGGAGAACTGAGTCAAAAGTAGATCTGGCTGCCTATGGCAAGAGCGAACTCAGCAGCCAGGCCAGAGCCATCATCGCTGGCATCAGTGCCAGCACAATCATGCCTATGGCGTAGCCCCGCGGAAATACACCGGGAAGAGCTGGGCCAGGTCTCCCCAGCTTGGATTGGCGAAGGCCAACTCCCGCCAGGATGGCCGCTGCCAGCCCCGCGAGCACCGAACACAAGCCCAAAGCCGTGGGCAGCCAGGCCATGGCTCGCGGCACGAACAAGGCGTAGGTACCCATCTGTATCAATACGGCCAGCCCTGCCAATGCCAACATGGCCTGCAGCATTCTCTCACTCAACCGACGACAGCGACGTGAGATGGCGCGCGCCTTTTCGGCAGCGCTGTAGGGCACTCCCTCGCGAAACAAGCGACTCTTACAGACGGTACAGATATCCCCGCTGACCACACAGCCACTGCAGATAAAGTCCCCGCAGCGAGCACAGGAGCGCTCTGCTAAGCGATCTGGATGACGAATGCAGTAGGAGCCCAAGGTGCCCTCACGAAACAGCCGGCTGACTGCTAGGCTCCCACGATGAACTCCGACGAGCCGATACGCAAGCGTGGCACCAGCAGACTCGTCGTTGGACTCGCACACGGGAGTGAGCGCGGCATCAGCGCACGTATAGAGACCGCCGCCGGTGATGTCATTGTGCTTAGAGACGAGACACTGAGTGCCCTCGTCCAGGCCTATATGGATGTGTTTACTCACCCCACCATGAACGCCATCGAGCTCCTCGCCGCCGCCGCACCGAGTAACACCGGTACGGCTGAGTTGTTCCATCTTGTTCCGGGGAACACAGCCGAGGAGCTCCTTCGCCTGCAGCTGGCACCCGATCCACACACGAAGTCTCAAGACCATGTCACTCGCGAGGGAGCAGCTCACACAATCTCAACTGCGGCAGAGCGAGACTCAAACCAAGAGACTCAAGGAAGCAGTGGCGGGCTCGAGACCCAGTCCATGGAGCAGCTCGACAGTCAGCAACTGACAGGGCATGCAGGCTGGCAGACTCAGGACGATGGGCCGGTCTTTGGAGACGTCCCGACCCATCACAGTGCCCCCAGCTACAAGAAGCCAAAAATCGATGACATTGACTGAGTCATACCTACGAATGGCACACCTAAAGAGCCTTTTGCTCGTACTTGCTCTGGCGACAAGTGGCTGCGCAGGTACCTCTGGTACGACCGATGCGACGAGCACAGTCAGTAGCGATGAAGTGCGCCTTATCTGTGATCAAGACTACATGGAGGCCTTCACCGAATTAGTGAACTCAGCTGAGGGCGAAGTGCTCATTCTCCAGTGGGAGTTCTTCGGAGGAGAGGCCACTGCCGAACTCATCGAGGTGATGGCGGCAGCAGTCGAGCGTGGGGTTCACGTACAAGTATTGCTTGACGACGACATCGACGAAAACGCGGACGCGATCCAGTGGATGACGACCCGCGGTATCGACGCCATTCTCGACTTCGATGCCTCGACAAAGCTGCATGCAAAGATGGTACTCAAGGACAGCGATACGGTGATGCTGGGCTCTACGAATTGGTCGAACCCTTCGATTCGATCGAACCGAGAGTGCAATGTGGTCGCGCATCGACCCGAGGCCACCGCCTACCTCAAAGACTGGTATCAGAGCCTCAAAACAGATCCCGGAGACCGAGAACCTCCACAGCTCAGTCAAAGCAGCCTCGACTTCACCGCCCTGGTCGACGACCAACTTCTGAGCCACTTACTGGATAAGATCGATTCAGCAGAAAGCAGCATCGACTTCACGCTCTATGCCACATGGCTTCAACCCAACAATGCCAGCGCGCCGGCCATGCAGGTCTTTGAAGCCCTCGCTGCAGCGACCGAGCGCGGTGTGCCCGTTCGCGGAGTCGCCGACTATTCCGACTGGAACAACGACAACAATGACAGCAATGAAGACGCCGTACAGTGGCTACGAGCGCGCGGGGTGGAAATGCGTTGGGAAGATGCCGAGATCACGACTCATGCCAAGGTGTTCCGAATCGATACAGGCCTGCAGCTTCAGTCGGCCAACATCTCCAGCGGCGGACTTCGCTGGAATCGCGAAGTCGCCGCATGGACTACCCACGAGCATGTCATACGCGACATCAATCTATGGTTCGAGGACCTATGGGGCTCTTCTACGCTTCTCACGCCTGATCGCTGACACCAGCTACTTGAAGTCCCACCACAAGGTGCGCTACCATGCGCCGCCCTCATCTAACTTGACGGTTCTTGTAGACCCCGAAAAGGCGATTGCAGCATGAGTGACGAACAAGCAGAAGAAAATGAAGAGGTAGTAGAGGATGGCACGTTGGTTCTGGTGGCTGCTGTCATCGATCCGGCCGCTGTCGTTCTGGTCGAAGCTGCGCTGCATAACGCAACACACCTGCGGCCACTCTGGGAGCGGCTTTTGGTTGGCGAAGAGCCCGAGCAGGGCCGCACTGTGCTCGGGTTACCCCTGAGCCACAAGGTGACAAGCGACTCCATCGACAATCACTCCAGGCACCTATTCTCTCTTTTCAATCTGCTGGGCGTACCCCTTGTGTCTTCGCCCATGATGCTTGAGCGCTTTGACGTGTATAGCTCGGCCATGCGGGCCCTTAAGGGACCTCCTGCAAGAAACGAAAAGAAGAAAGCGGCAGAGGCCGCTGCCAAGGCCGCTGCCAAGGCCGCCGCCGAGGCCGAAGCTGCCGGTGAGACCGAGGCTGCTGCTACAAAAGACGGCAAATAAGTAGAGCCCTGTTGCGATGAGGTGATGCTCTAGCGTCGCTCCTGTACTTCCTGCAGGCCCTGCTCCAATTCCTTCAGCCGCTCGTCAATACCCTTGAGCTTTGCTTTTACTTCGCCTTCCGTCGTGTCCGGTTCGGTATCTCGACGGCTGCGAATCGACTCAATGGCTGAGTGCACGCGATCTCGGAGTTCGCGAAAGTCCTCTCGACCCAGCAGAGCTGTAAGTGCCGCGATCGAACCGGAGTCCCCCACCTGACCAAGGACCGAGACGGCCGTCTGTCGGCTTCTCAGGTGCCTATCCCAGAGCATCTTTTCAGCATCGGGAATGAGCTTGGCCCGTGCTCGATCGCGATCTCGCCCGATTCGCTCCCGCTCTGCGATCTTTACCGATGCCCACAAGGCGCCCACCTGCAGCCCTGAGTGAGTACCGGCCGCACGCGCACCAGCGAGAGCAGCAAGGTCGTCGACTTGTCCCCAGCGACCCAACACTCTCGCCGCTGCTCGCTGAATGCTCATGCCCTCACTTCGGGAACTGCGCAGGGCCGCAATGGCACGCGGCCGGGCCCGCTCTTCTTCGAGTCGCCCCAAGGCGGTCAGTGCGCGAGCCCGCACCTTATCGACACGATCACTATTGAGGAGACGCTCCAAGGCCTTGATTACTGCTTCACTGGGCAGCACTGAGCCAAGACCTCGGGCCAACTCGGCTCGAAGAAGAGCACTACCGTCAGCCCCACTTTGCGACGAGAGAACCGACAACAAGGTGGCAACATCCTCAGGCCCGCGCCATTGGGCGAGTATCTCTACCGCACCTAGCCTGTGCGCCATGGGCGCGTCGGGACTGGCTAGCAGCGCATGGACAGCCTCTCTAACACCATCACGAGAGGTACCCTCTAGCTTTCGCAGGCCCCGAAGAGCCAACTCCTGGGCATAGGGATGTGTACTGGTCAGTTGGGCCGCCCACTGCGCGGCACTCTGCTTGTTATCGATGCGCGCGAGCAGACCGCCGCGGGGATCTACCGCCACATAACGAGGAGCGGAGTTCACCGAAACCTGCACGGCAGCCTCATCACCATCGAGCCAGATACGCTCTATTCTGCTCTCGTCTGTGGCTATCTCCACCTCTACAGGCAGCTGAAAGCGAGGAATCAAACCAGACGCCTTGTGAGTCTGGCGAAGCTGGACTCGTACGGTTCCCTTTTCAGCGTCATAGCTATGCGAGACGCTGAGCTTTGGATTGCCCGCCAGATAGGCCCACTGGTCAAAAAACCAATCCAAATACATTCCCGATTCAGCCTCCATCGCTCGCTGCAGATCAGAGGTCTCGACGAGCGTCTCGCGATGCTCGACCACATAGCGAGAAATACCGCGATAGAAAGCATCATCACCAAGCATCACCCGCAGCATCTGTAGCAAGGACGCGCCCTTGCTGTAGGGATTGGCTGACTGGTCACTACCTGCCTGATTAAAGAAGCGCCGCACCAAAGGACGAGCCCCACGACCATCTGCACGTGCCACGCTCTCGTAGCGCTGACGCAACTTACGCGCTGCGTACTCAGGCCCCTTGGACTTCTCCATCCATAACGTAGTGAAGAAGGTCGCGAAGCCCTCGTTGAGCCAAAGGTGACGCCAGGTTCGACAGGTTAGAAGGTCCCCGAACCACTGATGGGCAAGCTCATGCGCCACCACCGATTCGCCCCACAGGTTGAGTTCAGCGCCTTGAGCAGTACTAAGCAGCTCTCGCTCCAGGACCGTCGCCGCGCTGTTCTCCATGCCCGTATAGATGAAGCGCTGCACAAGCACCTGCCGATACACCTCGTAGGGGTAATCCGTGCCGATGATCTGCGACAAGAACTCCATCATCTCTACAGTGCTAGAGAGTAATCGTCTGACAGAAGCCTCGTCGGCATCCCCCGCGGCATAGTAATGAAGTGGAATATCACCCCAGGAATCACTCCACTCGCGATAGGGCGCTGCAGCGACCATCACCAGGTAGCTCACCAGATCCCCGCCTTCAAGGCGGTAGTGCCAGGTGCTGTGGCCTGGCTTGCCTGAAGACTCCTCTCGAGAGAGCAACGTGCCGTTTGAGACCACATGAAGGTCCTTCGGAGCAGTGAACCTTCCCTCATAGGTGAAGCGCTCTCTGGGAAAGTCGAAGGTCGGAAACCAATACTGTGAATCCTCAGCTTCGCCCTGGGACCACACCTCCAGATACTCATCGGGTGAACCCTTGCCCGGAACCCGAAAGTGCAGGCCATTGTCAGGCTCAGCTGAGTACATAAAACGAAGCTCGAAGCTGTTCTCGCGACTTAGCCCCTCAGGAAGAACTACGACCACCTGCTCGGCGCTGAGGTGAAAATCGAGCTTCTCATCAGCCAGGATCACCTCGGTGATCACAAGACCCACCTGGTCAAAGTGAAGCTGTCGTAATCCATCACGTAGGGGACGCATACGATGAGTAGCGCTTCCCGCTATTCGTCCCCCCTTAGGATCTAGCAACAGATCAAGACGTAGATGCTCCAGATCCACCTCGCGATCGGGCGAGATTACTCCGCGAGGCTCGGGCTGCAGTTCGCTTGCTTCCCCGGCGTACGAGGCCAGTGCTGGTGCTGAAAATAATAGGGCGAGAGCAGCTACTAATGAGCGATTGGGAAGCATGACGTCGAGCATCCTACACCGCCTGCTCGACCCAGGCTGCTACACTGAGCGAGCAACTACGCACTTTCTTATGCTCGATCTTCCATTCCAGCTCGACTCGTTCCCCGGTGACCTCAACATCGTCGATGTGCTCATTCGCGTGGGCGCGGCCATGGCCTGCGGCATCATGATTGGCTGGGAACGAGAGAGCCAGGGCAAGCCCGCAGGGCTGCGAACCAACACGCTGATCTGCCTGGGCGCTTGCATGTACATGATGCTGGGTACCTTTGTTTCTCTTCCCGGCACTGCTGGTTCCGATCCATCCCGTATCGGTGCTCAGGTAGTCAGCGGTGTCGGCTTTCTGGGTGCCGGCACGATCATCCGTGGCCGCGGCAGTATCCACGGGCTGACCTCGGCAGCGACGATCTGGGTCGCCGCTGCCGTTGGCGTCACCTGTGGCGCTGGCTTCGTTTTCTCAGCGCTGCTCTTTACCCTGGCTCTGCTCACTGTTCTCATGGGCCTGGGCCGCCTTGAGATGATGTCCATTGGTCCCTGCGATTTCAAGACCGTCGAGGTTCGAGTCGGAAACAACATGGAGCGAGCGCAGTCAGTGGTAGCGGGTCTCTTCGAACTGCATCTCAAAGGCCGACATCCTCTGATATGGGTCAGTGATGGAGAAGACAAAGTCCTCCGCGCTCCTTTGTGCGATCGACACATGCGGCATCGCGGCTTCTTGATGGAGGTATGGCGACTACGTGGCGTCAAATCCGTTCGCTACGAAGACGGAACCATCCCCTCATTACCCCGCCACGCTGATGACGTCGCGAGCGACACATCCGGAAGCTCGACCAAACAGTGAGTCGGTGGGTGCTCAGCGCGACCCTCCTTTGGATGCTTACAGGTGTCCTCGCTTGCGACCAGATCGACCCCGAAGGAAACGAGCCTGGCGAGTGTAGTGATGGTGCAGACAACGACGCTGACCGCACCTATGACTGCGATGATTCCGACTGCTTTAACGCACCGGCCTGCGCCGATAGCGATGACGACGACAGCGTAGGCGATGACGACGACAGCGTGGGCGATGACGACGACAGCGTGGGCGATGACGATGACAGCGCAGGTGATGACGACGACAGCGTGGGCGATGACGATGACAGCGTGGGCGATGACGACGACAGCGCAGGTGATGACGACGACAGCGCAGCGCAGGTGTTCGTTCCAATCAGCCTGAGCGTAGGCAGCT
>Ga0163179_10003440_pt1 | contig 10764 bp, 8 predicted proteins | sample AtlANTMetagenome_FD_109643 | JGI IMG/M metagenome (GOLD analysis project Ga0163179, IMG submission 109643) | Marine eukaryotic phytoplankton communities from the Atlantic Ocean - Atlantic ANT 2 Metagenome | ecosystem: Environmental > Aquatic > Marine > Oceanic | place: North Atlantic Ocean... | reverse complement strand
CAGCAGGCGAAAGATGCGTTGAAGTTTGTACTTAACCATCTGCGAGCTGGGGATACCTTCAACATTATTGCTTATGACAGTGAGATTGAGAGTTTCGCTCCGGAACTACAGCGGTTCGATGAATCAAGTCGAAAGGCAGCTCTGGCCTACGTTTCCGGGCTCTTTGCGGGGGGGAGTACGAACATCGAAGGTGCTCTCTCCGTGGCCATGGATCAATTCAAAGATCCAAAACGTCCAGGTTATTTACTGTTCATGACGGATGGGCTCCCCACGGTTGGGGAAAAAAAGATGGCCATCATCGCTCAGCGAATTCACCAAGTGAATAATGCAGGGACACGACTTTTTACCTTCGGGGTTGGTTACGACGTCAATAGTCGTCTGTTGGATAAGTTGTCGAGTGAGAATCGTGGGCAAGCTGCCTATGTGCGACCTAATGAACAGATTGAACACTCGGTTGGTCGCTTGTCGCGTCGGATCGAGACACCTGTTTTGACCGATGTGCAGCTGCTCTTTGAAGTGGATAATCATGATGAAACCGACGGACGCGTCGTGAATCGGACTTATCCGGGGAATGGTTTCGATTTGTTTGCGGGGGATCAGCTAGTTGTCGTTGGTCGTTATCAGTCGACAGGCGCGGCCAAGGTGACACTTTCCGGAAAAGTCGATGGCCGGGAGAAGAAGTTTGATTATCGAGTCCAGCTCCGCGAACACTCGAAGGATGAAACGCATGCGTTTGTGGAAAAATTGTGGGCGGTTCGCCGGGTCGGTGAAATTATCGACCAGATTGATCTGCAGGGGGGAAATGAAGAACTGACCAGTGAGCTGGTATCGCTCTCTGAGCAACACGGAATCATCACGCCGTATACTTCATTCCTGGCTGAAGAGGATGCCTCCGCTCGGCCTCGGGTCAGTCGACTTGGTGCCGTTCGTGAATCTCTTCAGCGATTGCGAGAGGAAGCTGGCGAAGATGCCTTCCGGCAACGATTTGCCAAAGGGCGTTTGAAATCCGCCAGTCGCTTGCCAGCAAGTAACGAAGCTGGATTTGGTGCGACGCAATCGGCTGCACCGGTGGCTACCGCCGGTAGCTCAAACGCGGATGTTTCCAATCCCAACGCTCTCCGGAAACGCAGGCTTATGCACGTGGGAGCCAAGGCATTTTACTGGAGTGATGGTTGCTGGAAGGATGCTGAATCCATCGATGCGGATGAAAAAGACGCTGTGCGGATTGAGCGTTTCACCGCGGCCTATTTCCAACTTGCTGAACAATATGGCAAGCGGATTACTCCCTATCTGGCCATGACCGGGAAGGTTCTCCTGCAGTTCGATGGCCAAAGGTACCTCGTCGTTGGTCCTCCCTCGGATCAGCGATGACGCGACAGAATAGCAGCAGGCCAAGTAACAACGGCGCGAGACTGGTGGGTTCGGGCGTCGTGAATGCTCTCTGTGATCACGGCGTTGTGCCGTATCTGTCTGATAAGGCCAAGTTAGAAGTCCTGAGGGGACTCTGTAGTCGAAATGGCAGTGAGGAAACGGAATGTACCGCACTGCCGTAGGTGTTGCCGCGAGGCGTCACAAGAGTTGACTTAACCGTAGGTCGCGTCCATGCCGAGCCGCGTTTTTAGCTCGTCGAACTGCTGGAGGTAATCGTCGCTCGATGAATGAACGTGCTCTGCTTCCGTGATGAATTTCATTTCGTCTTTGCAGTCGATCCCGTAAGACTCCAGGATTCGTTCGTACGGTTCGAGTTGCTCGCCGTAGACGATCAGGAGTTTGTGTTCGTCGAATTGGATCTCTTGGGGAATGTTTGGGTTCAAGACGGCGAGGCCTGTGCAGCCGTCGTTCGTTAAAAGATCTTCGTAGTCCCAGAGAGTGCTCAGCAATACGGGCATGTCCATGTGTTCGCGATACAGGTCAACGTGGCCACTGCCGTCTCGTGAATGACTCGTTTCCAGCACGACGTCAACGACATTTCCCAAAGGGGCGAGTAGCTCGATGAAGATTTCGAACAGTTCCTCATGACTTGCCGATGCCATGATCACCGGTAGCTTGGTGTTCGAGTCCTGATCGTGATAGGCGTCGTGGCGATAGCCTTGGCTCGGGATGACTTTGAGGTCATAGGATGGCCGAACGGCTTCCGTGAGTGTGAATGAACCGTATCTTCTCACGCCCAGGTGTGCTTCGAGCTCTTCCTTTGACAAATGTTCAAAACTGCTGTTGTTGCTGTTGTCGCTTTTGTTGCTGCCGCTGCCTTGGCTGGTGGCGACATTTACATCTTCTTGGAAGACATTCTGAAAGAAGTTCTTCAGGAAGCCCATGGGTGAACCTCAAAGTCAAACGGTCGTACGCACGATGTGCTGGGGAGTAATTACGGGGACTCTTTAAAACTTAGGTCAAACTCAGCCGCAGCAAATTCGAAGTAGGCTCTCTCAGCGAAAGCCGCAGTCGTCCAACCGCGAATAACCCTTACAGGTTGTCTTATCGCTGCGATGCGGGAAGCCCGAGGGGTCACGTAAAAGAGCGATCAGATGAGTCGATGGAAGTCTAGCACTCGCCATCGCTGCAGGACCGAAGAGTTCAAACGAAAATCATTCGAGATTCTGCCATCGCGTCCAGGATTGACCGATCGGGAGAAGTTTGTCACCCAGTTCTACAAGTCGGATTTATCCCGGAGTTCACTAATCGCTATACTCAAACGAAGTCAGAAAGAACTCCCTTTTGCATTTGGATGACACATGTTTGGGCGACGGGCGACAGTGATCTGCCAATTTCTAATGGCGGTGTTGGTTACCGGGGGAGGATGCACGCCGTCCTCATCGCCGGATGCGGTGTCCGATTCCTCGAGCTCTAAACGTTCGGCGCCCACTGCAAATCCAACCCCTACAATCGTTGACATCGGTGAAGTCGAAACCTGGGATGTCATCCGGATGTCGGGGAAACCGATCGGATATCAGGTGACTCGCTGGCAAACCAAGTCCGAAAATGGCGAGTCCGTTCTGGAGATCTCGGCGGAGTCTCAGTTGCGACTGTTGCGATTTGGCCAACCCACCGAGCAATCGATGGTTTTGGTGAGTCGTGAGACGCCCACCGGCGAATTAAGCTCTTTTTCAACCCGAGTCTCTGCCGGTGGCAACCCGATGGTGACGAACGGAAAACAGTTTCCGGGGAAATTGCAGATCAGCACGGAGGCGGGCGGTAGTCGCCAAAGCTGGGAGCTGCCTCTGGCCCAGCCCTGCGAGGGACTCTTTGCTGTCGAGACTTCACTCAAACGCCAGCCGATGAAATCGGGTGAAGTTCGCAAGCTTCAGGCGTTCGTTCCTATTCTGAATGTTGTGGCATCCGTTGAATTGGTGGCGATGGATTGGGAAGAAACGCCGCTCTTCTCGGACACGAAACGACTATTGCGGATTCAGGGGAAGACAACGTTGGCTCCGGGCCAACAGATTCAAACGGATTTGTGGACCGACGCTGAAGGTTATGTACTCCGAAGCTATTCTCCAACGATGCAGCAAGAAACGATCCGAGTTGACAAGGAAATTGCTTTAGGGCAACGCCCCGCCAACTTGGACTTGGGAGCTGCATCGATTGTCGAGATCGAAGCTGCTCTGCCCTCCCCTGCGAAAACAACGCGTGTCAAATATCGAGCTCGTTTGGCGAGTGAGAATCCTGCTCTCGTTTTTGCACAGCGACCCTACCAAAAGGTGGAACCGATTGATGAGCGATCGGCCTACATCACCGTGACCGCCGTTAATCCCGAACGGCCACTGGTGGAAGAATCGGGACCGCAAGACTCGGATCTTCAGCCTTCCGCCCTGATTCAAGCCGATGATCCTTCGATTGTCGCGTTGGCATCTGGCCTGCCCGATGCGGATGACGCGGCTGAGCAAGCGTTGGCCATCGCCGCTTTTGTCCACCAATTTATTGACGAAAAGAATTTCTCGACGACCTTTGCCAGTGCCGCCGATGTCGCTCAATCACGGACGGGGGATTGCACAGAACACGCGGTCCTGGTGGCGGCGCTTTGCCGTGCTCGTGGTATTCCGGCACGCGTGGTGGTTGGACTCGTCTACGTTCCGTCAAAAAACGGTTTCGGATTCCATATGTGGAATGAAGCATGGACGGATAAAGGTTGGCTTCCACTGGATGCCACCCTGTCCGACGGCCGAGTGGCTGGTGGTCATTTGGTCTTGTCGACATCCGCTCTGAGCTCCCAGGATTCATTCAGCAGTTTTTTTCCGGTGATCCAGACGTTAGGGCAGTTGGAGTTAAAGGTGGAGGATTTTGAGCTCTCTGAATAATGACGGCTGGCCCTTGGCATCGGAGGCGATATGATGGGCGAGATTGAAGACGATTCGGGAGGCATAGCTGGGAGGATGGGGTGACGTGCGGATCTATACCAAAACAGGCGACGACGGGGAAACTGGTGTTGTGGGTGGCCAGCGTGTCTCGAAAGACGATGCTCGCATCGAAGCCTATGGCACGGTTGATGAGTTGAATGCGGCTTTAGGATTGATCCGCAGTAACTCACCGCGACCCGAATTGGACGAGCTTTTAGCGGAAACTCAACGGAATCTCTTCACCTTGGGGTCAGAGCTCGCAACACCCGCAGGCAGCCAATCTTGGACGCCATCGATCACCGAGGATCATCTCGAGCAATTGGAAAAGTGGATCGATCATTGGGAGGCAAATCTCCCTGAACTTCGGAATTTCATTCTTCCAGGCGGGACACCGATCGCAGCTCACTTACATCTGGCCCGCGTTATCTGCCGTCGTGCGGAGCGAAGAGTGGTGACATTGGCTCGTTTGTGCTCCATTTCCCAGGTGGTGATCCCTTTCCTGAATCGGCTGAGTGACTTATTTTTCGTGCTTGCCCGAGCCGAAAACGCTCAACAGGGGGTTTCCGATCCCATCTGGCAATCGGATGACAAAAGTTGTTAAAAATACTTATCCCGGGTGCTTTCTTCTGCTGACGCCATGAGTTAGGCTACGTCCCGTGCTCGTCTGCATGACAATCACTTGTATGCACACGATCTTCCCGCAATTAGGCACTGCGTGGGTGGCGAGCACTTTAAGCTTAGCAAAGTCGAGTTGGCTATCGACAGGCGGTTTGCAAGCGTTCTACTATTCCCAACGGCGGGGGATGAATAAATGTTTTGGCGACGACTATGGGTCGTACTTGCTTGTGGTGTCTTGTTTTCTTTTCCGATGAGTGTTGTTGCTCAAGATGGCGATGAGTTGCCAACACAAGATCAAGCTGCGGTGGCGATTGACGAAGGGACGGAGTCTACGGTCGATCCCGGAGTGAAGGCAGCGAACAATGCCTGGATGATGACATCCTGTGCGCTTGTTTTGTTCATGACGGCTCCTGGATTGGCGATGTTCTATGGCGGCCTGGTTCGCAAGAAGAACGTCTTGAGTGTCATGATGCAGTGTTTGTTTTTGATGGGTTTGATGACGGTCATCTGGGGTTTGTGGGGTTACTCACTCGCCTTCGGAGGTTCGAACCTGTACATCGGTGATTTAAGTCATGTCTTCATGCAGGGGCTCACCATGACTGAGGGCGTGGCTCCCGATGCAAATGGAATTCCTGACCTGACCTTCATCGCTTTTCAGGGCATGTTCTTCATCATCACCCCCGCGCTGATTTGCGGTGCTTTTGCCGAACGAATGAAGTTCAGCGCGATGGTCGTTTTTATGATCCTCTGGGGAACTTTGGTTTACTGTCCTCTGTGCCATTGGGTCTGGGGCGGCGGTATTCTCGCTCACGGTAATGACACTTCGTGGGCAGGTGGAGCCTTGGATTTTGCGGGTGGAACCGTGGTTCACATCAGTTCGGGCGTTTCCGCTCTGGTCATTGCGATCGTGCTTGGAAGACGACTCGGATTTGGAACCGAAGACATGCGTCCCCACAATATGACCTATACCGCGCTTGGTGCCGGAATGTTGTGGGTCGGTTGGTTCGGATTCAACGCGGGCAGTGCTCTGGCTGCGGATGATCTGGCGGCGAATGCTCTGCTGGTTACCCATTTTTCGGCTGCCGCTGGTGCGGTCGGTTGGGCTGTGACTGAGTGGATTGCTCGGGGCAAGCCCAGTATTCTCGGAACGGCCTCCGGCGCGGTGGCGGGATTGGTTTGCATCACTCCCGCAGCTGGATTTGTCCAGCCGATGCCGGCACTCGTGATGGGAGCCGTTGCTGGCGTGATCTGTTACTTCGCCTGTGGAGCTGTGAAGTCAGCGTTCGGCTACGACGATTCGCTCGACGCCTTCGGGATTCATGGTATTGGTGGAACCGTGGGTGCAGTTTTGACCGGCGTTTTCGCAACGACCGCGGTTAATCCCGGTGGTGGGAATGGTATCTGGTACGATCCAGCTGGCGGAATGTCGCTGCTTATTGGGCAGGTTGTCGGCGTTGTCGTCACTTTCGTATTTGCCATCGTGGCAACCTTAATCTTGATTAAACTTTTGGACGTTACCATCGGTATTCGTGTAAGCCAAGATACTGAGATTCGCGGACTTGACGTTTCCGAGCACGGCGAGGAAGGTTATATCCTTCTGTCCTAGTGGGATTAAGTCAGTTAACGGATTTAGATCTTCCATCCGACGTGTAGTCGTACAGGAGTGAATAGATATGAAAAAGATTGAAGCCGTTATTCGGCATTTTAAGTTGGAAGAAGTCAAAAACGCGCTCTCAGAACAAGGTGTTCATGGGATGACGATCACCGAAGTGCGTGGGTTTGGCCGGCAAAAGGGTCACAAAGAAACCTATCGTGGAACCGAGTACACCGTTGATTTTGTCCCCAAGGTCAAAATGGAAATCGTGTGTTCTGACGATCAGGTGCAAACAACGCTTGATACTGTCATGCGAGCTGCCCAAACGGGACAGATCGGTGATGGCAAGATCTTTGTGACCAATCTGGATGCGATTGTTCGTATCCGAACTGGCGAAACTGGTGACGACGCTCTCTAACCATCAAGAGCGTTCGGAAAATTAATAAACCTCGCATCAGCCCTTTGTTGATGCGGGGTTTTTTTGGGCAGCTCGGAATGATTCATCAGTGAGATGCCTTTGCTTCGAAATTCTGCTTCATGGTACGATCAAAATATGGCGGAATTAAATCCAAATAACCGGATTCGGGAAGAAGTCCTGAGCATCAAAGATTGGGTTTCTAGTGGGAGACAGAGACTGCTAGATCAACATCGGGCTGGAGCTCAGGGGATCCAGATCTGTACGCAGGTCACCGAGCTCTTCGATACGCTCGTGTTAGAAATCTTCGAGACTGCGCTGGCTTCTTTTGGCGAGGATCGGCAGCGAGTCCAGTCCCGAATTGCGCTGGTGCCGCATGGCGGTTATGGCCGTCGCGAAATGGCGCCCTACTCCGATATCGATTTGATGCTTTTGCACACCCAGGGCTCAATGCAACTCGTTGCGCCGCTCGCCGGTCGACTGGTTCGTGACTTTTCCGATGCGGGCATTGATCTCGGATTCAGCCTGCGGACGATCAATCAAGCGCGTCAGATGAGTATTCGTGATCCAATCATCTTTACCTCGCTCGTCGACTCTCGCTTCCTCGGTGGCAGCGTTCGTTTTTTTACGCGTTTCATCAACTCATTCGCGAAGACCGCCAAGCGAAATACGGCAGCACGGATTCGCATGGTCGAGATGGCACGACGCGAGGAGCGTTCGAAGTATGGCGAAACCGTCTATTTGCTTGAACCAAATGTCAAACGCTCGCGAGGCGGTTTGCGAGATCTGCAGCTGATGAGATGGATTGGCTTTGCTCGCTATGGCGAAGCTGATCCGGCGATTCTTCAAAGGGGAGGTTATTTAACCGGAGAAGATTATCGCCGCTTGCGTCGAGCCCAGGATTTCTTGCTCAGGTTGCGAAACGAGTTGCATTTTCACGCCAAGGGACCACGGGATGTGCTCTATCGTGATGAACAGATGCGGGTCGCGGAGCAATTTGGCTATACCGGTCACGATGGTGTCTTGCCGGTGGAAGAGTTCATGCAGGACTACTTTCAACACACCTCGTCGATTCGAGAAATCGTCGGCCATTTTGTCGATGGAGCTCGATGGCAACATCCGTTTTTCCGAAAAACGATTGCTCAGATTACCAGCCACCGCGTTGGTAGCGAATTTCGGGTTGGGCAGTTTCATATTTCTGCAACACGGCAAGGCTTGGAAAGGTTGAAGTCGGATCTCGCCGAGGTCTTGCGGATTATGGATCTTGCGGCGCGTTACGATTGTCGTGTGGACCATCCAACTTGGCGGGCGATTCGTCAGGCGATGATGGAGCGTAGTGAGATCGAGGTCGATCGGCCGGCAGCCGAACGTTTTCTATCCCTTCTTTCACAACGCAATCGGCTTGGTCGGATTTTACGACGACTTCACGAGCTGCGTGTTCTCGAAAAGCTTGTGCCCGGATTTGCGCACGCCCGTTGTCTGCTGCAATTTAACGAATACCATAAGTACACGGTTGACGAGCATTCTTTGCGAGCGGTCGAGTGTGCGGTTGAGTTTGCTGACTATGAAGGCACGCTCGGTCGTGCCTATCGCAAGATCAATCGTAAATACCTTCTGCATTTGGCCTTGCTGGTCCATGATCTCGGCAAGGGGTATCCCGGTGATCACAGTGTGGTCGGAGAAGGGATTGCTGAAGAGGTTGCCAAAACGCTTTTTCTTTCCGAACGAGATACGGAAACCTTGCGTTTTCTGGTTCGCCATCATTTGATGTTGTCTCATCTTGCCTTTCGACGTGATACGAGTGATGAGTCGGTTCTGATCGAACATGCTGCAGAAATCGGGACGCCCTCTCAGCTTCGCATGCTCTTTGTGCTTACCTGCGCTGACTTCGCCGCAGTAGGCCCCGATGTACTTAACGATTGGAAACTCGATGTCCTCGTCAAACTCTATCGGCGCATGATGCAACACCTCAGTGGTGAAAATCCTGCTCCCGATGCTGAGGTGCGTTTAGAGAGTTTGAGAGCCGATTTGGTTCGGCAAGTCGAACAAGATGATTCGAAGGATTGGTTGTCGAAGCAAATCAATCAATTGCCGTTTGCCTATCTGGAAGGTCCCTCTGCAACGCATTTGATTGACGATCTGAGGCGTTTGAAAGATGTCAGCCAGCAAGCTCCGGTCGCCTGGGGACGTTACATCGAGGAAAGGCAGGTTGTCGAGTATTCGGTGGGGTTTTTAGAAAACCGTTTTCGTGGAAGTTTTCATCGACTCACCGGTGCGCTTTCAAGTAAAGGAATGGAGATTCTCTCTGCCGAGATTCACTCACTAGCAGATGGCCTCTGCCTCGATCGCTTCTTTGTGCACGATTTGGATTACAGCGAACAGCCGCCACCCAGTCGATATGACGAAATTGAAACGCGGTTGGTCGAGTCACTCACTGCCGAGAAATTCACGACGCCTACTTTTCGGCAGATCTGGCAGGCTCGACAGGCAACACAATCCTTGAATAGCCTCCCGACTCGAGTGCGCGTCGACAATACAACCTCGGAACTGTATACCATTATCGACGTTTTTGCTCATGATCGTCCGGGCTTGCTCTACAAGATTGCTCATACCATCTACGATCTTGGACTCTCGGTCGCTTCGGCCCGGATCGGTACCTATCTTGATCAAGTTGTCGATGTGTTTTACGTCACCGATGCTTCCGGGGTAAAGATTCAAGGCGACGAAAACTATGCTCGAATCCGGAAGGGGTTGTTGGAAGCGATTGAGTCGATGGAAGGGAGTTCAGTGAATTCCTAGCGACGCCTCTGGCATTGTTTGCAAAAAAAAGTGGATCGCTGTGCCTGCACAATTCGTTCAATGACTTGATCTTCGCAACACGGACAAACGTCACCGGCTCGGTTGTAGACCTGGTGATGATTCTGGTAACTGCCTGTTTGGTTGAGAGCGTTGCGATAGGTGCCATCTCCGAGTGTTGAGCCTTCGTAGCGAATGGCTTCCGTCAAAACCATTTGCATCGCTTCGTGAATGCTTTGCCAATGAGTGCGGGTCAGGCGATGGCAACGCTGTTGAGGATGCACCTTGGCTACATGGAGAATTTCCGACGCATAAAGATTGCCAATGCCCGCTAATGACTTCTGGTCTAGCAATGCGACCTTGATTTCTCGTTGGCTCGAGCGGAAGCGATCTCGTAGCTCATCCGCGGTCACTTGTAACGCGTCCGGTCCGAGATAGCGAGGTCCAAGACGGTCAGCAAATTCTTCGTCAGAGAACAATTGGACCGTCCCTAATCCGCGCCGATCCCAGAACCAAAGCCACGGGATCTCCTCGGCGTCGAGCTTTAATCCAAGCCGTAGATGTTCGGTGTTCGGCGGATCCGCCAGCAGCACGAGTCCCGTCATCCGCGGTTCGATGACCAACGCATGGCCGCCCGCTTGATCCCCCGAAAGTTTTAAGACAATCCGCTTCCCAATTCGCTGAACGGCGGCTATTTGCTGGCCCTCCAGACGGCGACGGAGAGATCTTCGGGAGGGATTCACCAGAATCGGTTTGAGCCGACAGCGTGGGAAATGAACGTCCACGATGTGACTGCCGGCGATGGGGGCCACGCCTCGCCGCATCGTCTCGACTTCAGGTAACTCCGGCATACCGCTTTTCCTTCATCGGACGCGTCGATTCGCGGCCAAAAACCGCAGGGGTTAATGGATTCAATCATAGGTTCTTTCCGTCTCTCTGCTAGCCAGGGTTCAGCTGAGTTCCCCGTCGCCCCAGGATCGCAATGGTCAACCGACGGGTTGCTTGCT
>Ga0163179_10003438_pt1 | contig 10767 bp, 8 predicted proteins | sample AtlANTMetagenome_FD_109643 | JGI IMG/M metagenome (GOLD analysis project Ga0163179, IMG submission 109643) | Marine eukaryotic phytoplankton communities from the Atlantic Ocean - Atlantic ANT 2 Metagenome | ecosystem: Environmental > Aquatic > Marine > Oceanic | place: North Atlantic Ocean... | reverse complement strand
TTGAATCATCTAATGGAAAGATATGGGTTAAAAGTTCCTTGCAAGAAGGAACCACTTTTTATCTTTCTTTTCCACTAATAAAACTTAATTAAATGGATTTTGAAAACCTACTAATATCACAAAAAGATGACGTGTTAATAATTTCAATCAATAGACCCAACAGTTTGAATGCACTTAACACTAAAACTCTTTCTGAATTAAAAAATATATTTTCTGACATAAAAAACAATAGCAAAATTAAAGGCGTTATTATTACAGGTGTTGGTAATAAAGCTTTTGTTGCTGGAGCGGATATTAAAGAATTTATCAACTATTCTGTTAATCAAGCCATTGATTTAAGCGAAAGTGGACAAAATGTTTTTAATTTAATTGAAAATTGTTCTGTTCCTGTTATTGCAGCAGTTAACGGGTATGCTCTTGGTGGTGGGTGCGAGCTTGCAATGTCTTGTCATATAAGAATTGCTAGTAATAATGCCATTTTTGGGCAACCTGAAGTTAACTTAGGATTAATTCCCGGATATGCTGGGACACAAAGATTAACACAACTTATTGGAAAAGGTTTAGCTATAGAGTTATTAGCCACTGGAGAAAACATTAATGCTGAAAAAGCAAAATCTATTGGATTGGTAAACCATGTAGTTGAGCAGGAGGAGCTTATGGAAACTTGTTTAAATTTATTAAATAAAATAAATGCTAAATCTCCATTAACTATTACTAGTATAATTAAATGTGTTAACCATTTTTATAAAAAAGAAGTTGATGGCTATAAGACAGAGAGAGAAGAGTTTGGAAAATGTTTTTCTTCTAAAGATTTCAAAGAGGGAACTACAGCTTTTTTAGAAAAAAGAAAGCCTAATTTTAAAGGAAAATAAACCTTGTCTATAATTAAAAAACTCATAAACCAAACTGCTATTTATGGAATTAGCAGTGTTTTTGGAAGACTAATAAACGTTCTGCTAGTTCCTTTATACACGTATCTTTTTACCAAAGAAGAATATGGTATAGTTGCCGAATTTTATGCTTATGTTGCATTTGTCATGATTATTGCTACATATGGAATGGAGACTGCTTTTTTTAGGTTTTCAGAAACTCACGATAAAAAAAAGGTGCACAGCACTTCTTTATTTTCTTTACTAATAACTTCTACATTATTCCTTATAGGATTTTGGATTTTTTCAGAAAAAATTTCATCTTTAATTGGATATCTAAATTATACATTATATATAAAGTGGATTGCGCTAATTATTTTTTTTGACACATTAACTGTTGTTCCTTTTGCTAGACTAAGAGAACAACAAAAAGCTATACCTTTTGCTGTAATAAAAACCTTTAATATTTTAACAAACATTAGTCTAAACTTAATCTTTATTGTATGGCTAAATAAAACAGACATTAAATATATTTTTCTTTCAAACTTAATAGCAAGTGGTGTTACTTTATCTCTATTAATTTTTGATTATAAAAACACATTTAAACACATAGATTTTGATGTTTGGAAAAGAATGATTAGGTTTTCTTTTCCATTAATTTTTGTAGGTTTAGCAGGCATGATAAACGAAACTATTGATGCTATAATGTTAAAATATTTGCTTCCTCAAGATATTGCAATAGCTCATGTTGGTATTTATAGAGCGTGTTATAAAATACCGATTTTCTTAATGTTATTCATACAAGCATTTAGGCTAGGGGCAGAACCTCTTTTTTTTAAGCAAGCTATACAGAAAAATGCAAAAAAAACCTACGCTAATATTATGCACTTTTTTGTAATAACATCTTTATTTTTAGTAATTATCATTATATTTTACATTGATTTTATAAAATATTTTATAGGAGAGGATTTTCGTGAAGGCCTACATGTCGTTCCGATATTATTATTTGCTAACCTAATGTTTGGGTTATACTACACGCATTCAATATGGTACAAAGTTACCAGCAATACTCAAATAGGTGCTTTTATCTCCATTATAGGAGCTACAATAACAATAGTGTTAAATTATTTTCTTATTCCAAAAATTGGTTATACAGGTTCTGCTTGGGCAACATTAATTTGTTACTCAAGCATGCTTTTTATTTCTTATTTATGGAGCAGAAAACACTATTTAATTCCATATAATTTTATTTCCCTGACTTTTTACTTTACAATAACATTGCTATTGTTTTTTATAAATAAGCATTTTACTGATGGCAATATACTATATAACACATTGCTTATGGTTATATTTGCTGCAATAATTCTTCTAAAAGAAAAGAATTTTTTCAAAAAATTAAATGAAAATTAAAATTATAAATAAATCAAATCACCCCCTTCCGAAGTATCAAACTGAATATTCAGCAGGATTAGATTTATATGCAAATAACAAAAAAGCTATAACAATTCAACCTTTTGGTAGAGAGCTAATTAAAACTGGTTTGTTTATTGAATTACAAAAAGGATACGAAGCACAAATAAGGCCAAGAAGTGGCTTGTGCTTAAAGAAAGGATTAACTGTTCTTAATTCACCTGGAACGATTGATGCTGATTATCGTGGTGAAATTGGTGTTATTTTAGTAAATATATCGAATAAAGAAACCTTGATTAATCCTGGTGATAGGATTGCCCAAATGATTTTCGCAAAACATGAAATTATCTGTTGGGAAGAAGTAGATTGTTTAGACGAGACTAAAAGAGGGAAAGGGGGGTTTGGTAGTACTGGCACAAAAAAAAAAATTGATTTATGAAAATTATTATCCCTATGGCAGGAAGAGGCTCTCGTTTAAGGCCTCACACCTTAACAACCCCTAAGCCATTAATAAAATTATCGGGGAAACCCATTGTACAACACATTGTAGAAGATGTCAATAAAGCATGTGAACAAGATGTTGAAGAGATAGCTTTTATTATTGGAGATTTTGGGCGAGAAATAGAAGAAGAACTAATATCGATTGCCAATAAACAAGGTGCAAAAGGAAGTATCTATTATCAACATCAAGCCCTAGGAACAGCTCACGCAATTTTATGTGCCAAAGATTCTTTAAAGGGTAATATTGTTATCGCATTTGCTGACACTCTCTTTAAAGCAGATTTTAAAATTAAATCAAATGCAGATGCAACTATTTGGGTGCAAAAAGTTGCAGACCCAAGTGCTTTTGGTGTTATAAAATTAAATTCGGATGGCATAATATCTGATTTTATTGAGAAACCAAAAAAATTTATTTCTGATCTAGCAATTATTGGTATTTATCATTTTAAAGATGGTGAAAGCCTAAAAAAAGAACTTCAATTTTTAATTGAAAACAACATAAAAGACAAGGGTGAATACCAGCTTACAAGTGCGCTGGAAAACATGAAAAAAAAGGGAGTTAATTTTGTTGCAGGAAAAGTAGAAGAGTGGTTAGATTGTGGTAATAAAAAAGCTCTTATTTCAACAAATAAAAAAGTACTTGAAATCAAACATTTAATAAAAAAAACACCAAAAAAGCACAAAAATTGCACCATTAAGCATCCTTGTTATTTTGGCAAAAATGTTCAGTTAAAAAACTGTACTATTGGACCCTTTGTCTCTGTTAATGACAATACATTAATAGAAAACAGCAATATAACTAACTCTATAATACAAAGTAATTGCTATATCAAAAACGCAAAAATAGATAATGCAATGCTTGGAAATAACGTTATTTATGATGGAAATGGAACATGCATAGACTTAGGTGATTTTTCTTCTATAACACAATGAAATTTATTAGATATTTTTTATTTTTTATTTTTTTTATTTGCGCAGACACTTCTTTTGCACAAAAAGAATCTAATTTAGATTTAAATTCTAATAATGATAAAATATTTAATGAATTATATTTTGAAGCTGAACGACAAAAAGCACTTGATAATTATTCAAAGGCAATTGATTTTTATATAAAGTGTACTCAAATCAATCCTAAGGTTGATGCAGTTTATTATCAAATTGGATTCCTCTACAACATATTAGAAAAATATCAAGATGCTATCTATTATTTAGAAAAAGCTATCGATTTAAATCAAAAAAATAAATGGTATTTAAGACTGCTAGCGGATACATATAATGTATTAGGCCTTCATAAAGAAGAGATTAAAATATTTAACACCCTAATTGAACTATATCCAAAAAACCCCAACAATTACCTTGATTTAATTGATGTCTATTCTTTAATGGGAGATTATAAAAAAGCTATCTCACTGCTAAACTCATATGAAGATATTTTTGGTATCACAGAAAAATCATCATTGGCAAAACAGCAATTATATTTAAAAAAAGGAGACGTCTCTAAAGCTGCTGAAGCAATTAATAATTTAATTAAAAAAGCTCCCTTAAACACAAATTATTATGGGTTACTAGGAGAAATGTATTTAGCAAACGATTTAACTGACAAAGCAGAGTCTATCTATCTAAAAATTATTGCAATTGATAATGATGAACCAAAAGCATATTTAGCTCTTTCTAATATTTACAAGAAAAAAAATGAAAATGAAAAATCATATAAACATTTGATAGAAGCATTTAAAAGCGAAAAATTAGATATAAATACTAAGGTTCAAATTCTTATTTCTTATTTAAGAATTCCTAATCCTACTGAAGAAATTATAAAACAAAAACATGAACTAGCTACGATAACGATCAATACTCATCCAGAAAGCGCAAATGCGCATACAATTTTAGCCGACATTTATTATAATGAAGGTTCTTTGAAAAAAGCAAAAAAAAGTTACTTAAAATCATTAGAATTAGACAAAAACCAATTTTTAGTTTTTAACCAAATTCTTTTAATAGATATTGAATTAGGGGAATTTGAATCAATGATTAATATTAGCAAATATGCTATTGAATTATTTCCTACACAGGCTAATTTCTATTTATTTAACGGTATGGGATATATATATATAAAAAACTATAAAGAAGCAGTTAACTCATTAGTAAATGGCTTAAGTTTTGTTGTAGAAAACGATTTATTAAAAGCTGAGTTTTATTCTTATTTAGGCGACACCTATCATGCTTTAAACAATCATAAATTATCTGATTTAAACTATGAAAAATGTTTAACATTAACCCCTGAGAATGCTACTGTATTAAATAACTATAGTTATTATTTATCCATTAGGGATACTTTGTTAAACAAAGCTCTAGTTATGTCTCAAAAAAGTAACGAAATAAAACCTAATAACCCATCATTTCAGGATACTTATGCGTGGGTTTTCTATAAGCTAAAAAGATATAATGAAGCATTGTTTTGGATTAAAAAAGCAATGGAAAATAGCATAAAAAAAAGCCCTGTTTTAGTAGAGCATTATGGGGACATATTATTTCGCTTAAACAACATTGAAGAAGCTATAATTCAGTGGAGTTTTGCAAAGGATTTATATGAAAAGCCATCTGAAAATCTGTTAAAAAAAATTACAACAAAAAAAATAAATGAATAGACTTTGTTTTTTTATATTATGCTGTTTGATTGCAGGATGTAGTACTTCAAAAAAAGCACCCTCAACTAAAAGTAAAAAACTTAACAAAGATAAGGTTGTTGCTCATATAAGTAAGAACCACATTAATTTTAATACTTTTTATGCAAAGTGTCAAACCACTTATAGTTCTGATTTAGAGGAATTGAGTTTAAAAGCAACATTCAAAATAAAAAAAGATAGTGCTATTTGGGTTTCTGTAACTGCTATACTTGGCATAGAGGTTTTAAAAGCTGTTATTTTACAAGACTCTATTATTATTCTTGATAAGTTTAATGGCAAATTTTTTGCTGGGAATATTAAAGATGTAGATACATTGTTTAATATTTATCCTGATTTTAGCACACTGCAAAGCATCATAACTAATCAACCTTTAATAGATTTTAACAAAAAAAATAATTTTAATATAATCGATAAAAATTACATTTTTGACTTTTCTAACAAAAAAGATAGCCTCCAAAAACTAATAACAATCGATGAAAATTTATGCCCCGAAATGATAAAAATTTCTGATAAAAAAAACGATTTGTCTATAGCATATAATAATTATCGTTCTTTAGAAAAGAAACTCTTCCCTTACAATATTGTTTTAAACACAAAAGGTCAGAAAGAATTAAATTTAGATATTGATTATCTTAAAATCAAATTAAATCAAAAATTAAATTATTCAATAGAAATACCTGAAGACTATGTCCCAATGTTTTAATTTATTGGTTTTAATCTTCATCATTCCTCTCTTTTGCATTGCTCAAACAAAAGAAGAATTACAAGAAAGAAGAAATAACCTTAATGAAGAGATAAACTACACTAATGGGTTGTTGTCTGAAATAAGTAAAAGCAAATCTAATTCTATAGTAGAAATAACAACACTTGGCAAAAAAATAGAAATAAGACAAGAAATAATCAATTCTATTGTAGCAGAGCTTAATTTAATTGAAAAAATAATTACTGAAAAAAAAGATGCTCTTCTTCTTCTGGAAGAAGAAATTGCTTTATTAAAAAATGATTTTGGTAGCCTAGTTCAACAAGCTTATAAAAGCAGAAACAATTACGACAAACTTCTTTTTATTCTTTCATCAAAAGATTTTTATCAAGCCTATAAAAGAATAAAATTTATACAACAATATTCAAAACAAACTAAAAACCAAGCAAATAAAATTCAAAAAAAGCAGTCTATAATAGAATTAAAAATTATAGAATTAAATCATAACAAAATCAACAAAGAAAATTTGTTAACCCAAAGAGAAAAAGAAAAAGCTAAGCTTAATAATGAGAAAATTAAAAAAAATGATTTTGTTGAGTCATTATACCAGCAAGAAAGCAACTTGCTGAAAACTATTAAAGAAAAAGAAAAAGCTACGGCAAAGCTAGAAGCTGCCATTGAGGTAATTATTAAAGAAGAAATTAGAAAAGCAAAAGAAAGAGCATCAAAAAACAATAAATCTGATATATATTCACTAACACCTGAAGCAAAAAAATTATCTGATGATTTTTCAAACAACATGGGTAAACTTCCTTGGCCTGTTAAAAAAGGTATAATAATTAATGAGTTTGGTATTCAACCACACCCTGTACTACCTGGAATTAAAACAAATAATAATGGCGTTGATATTGCAACAAACAAAGGAAGTGTAGCTCGGAGTAGTTTTGATGGAGAAATAAGCGCAGTAATTGTTATTCCCGGCGCTAATAAAGCTGTAATAATTAGGCATGGAGAATACTTGTCTGTTTATTCAAACCTCTCAGATGTTTTTGTTAAAAAAGGAGAAAAAATAAAAGTTAAGCAAGAAATTGGGCTTGTATACACAGGAGAAAACACACAAATTCATTTTGAAATTTGGAAAGGAACTACTAAATTAAATCCATCTGATTGGTTATTTTTTGAATAAGTAAGTAATTATTTTGTTTTAATGGTTGACATATATTATTTACACTAAATTTGTATAAAAACTTAATTATTTTACCCGTTTTGTATAAAAAAAATTGCTAATAATTATGCAAATTGTTATTTTTACATTTCTTAATCTATTTTTAAACGATATAATATAACTATCATGAAAAAAATATTTATTATAATCTTTGTCTTCTTTGGCTATGTTTTCACAAATGCACAACCTTGCACAATTATTGATGCCACTAACTGTCAGTGTTTAGATGATTCTCAGACAGATTGTGATTTACTTCCAGATATTGATGCATCATGGTATGGGTTAGAAAACCAAAGTGGAAATGGGTATGGTCCTGGGCCCACTGAATATCCACAAACAGGAGCAGGAGCAAATAATGGCAGATTAAGAATTGATGTTTCAACAACAAATATTGGTGTCGGTCCTTTAACTGTTAGGGGGATTGATGACAATGGCTACAGGTGGTTTCTTTGTGATGGAGATACTTTTAGTATTTATGATCCCAATTCTAGTATTGAATATTACTGTCCTTCAGGAAGTGAAGCTAAACAAATTACATTTCAAAGAATATATCATAAAAACTCTGATGGAAGCATGAGTTATTATGATAGAATTGCGGGAACTATGACATACCATCCAACACATGGGCATAACCATTCTGATGATTGGGGTGTTTTTACTCTACGAATAGAAGACCCTAATGAACCTGACCCTAGGAATTGGCCTATTGTTTCTGATGGCGCAAAAATGGGTTTTTGTTTAATGGATTATGGTACTTGTGGTGATAATACTAATTCCACATATTGGGGGCACTGCAGAGATGATAATACTCAATATGGAGGTGGTAATGTTTTACTAAATTCTGATTTTCCAAATTTTGGTTTAGGAGGAGGAAGCTATGGTTGTAGCATGACGGAACAAGGAATATCTTCTGGCTGGCTTGATTTATATGGTGCATGGCTCGATGATCAATGGATTGATATTGATCCATCTTTATGTAATGGTGATTATTGGATTGTAGGAATTATAGATCAAAACAATAATTACTTAGAATCTAATGAAAATAACAACTACACAGCTATTCCTTTTAGTCTTACTCAACAAGGAAATTCATCTATATCTACTATAGATGTTTCTGGGGAAATTAGTCTTTGTCAAGGAGAAGATATTCAACTAACAGCAAATTATGGTAACTCTTATTTGTGGAGCACTGGTGATACTACTCAAACTATAAACATAAATCAACCTGGCTCATATAGTGTTACTGTTGAAAATGCAAACTGCCCTGGGAGCAGTCCTTCTGACTCAACAACAATAAGCTTTATTGATTCTCCTAACCCACCGATTGTAAACTATACTCCTAATCCTGCATATATAGGAGATGATGTTGTTTTTTATTCTGACACAGAAAGCACTAAATGGTATGATGAAAACAACAACCTACTATTTATGGGTGACACTTTATACATTGACTCTCTAGATGAAAATTTCATTCTATATGCTACTCAAAATGATGTTTTGACTGAGTCTGACAATACTGGTATGCTTAATCATCAAGGAAGCGATTACAGTGGTAGTGAATATAATTCGTTTCTAATATTTAATGCTTTACAAGATTTTACGTTAAATTCTGTAGAAATTTTTACCGATTCAATTGGTGAAAGAACAATCGAGCTTAGGAATACTGCTGACCAAGTACTTAAAGATACAACCATCTATATATCTTCAGATATGGTTGTTAATTTAATGTGGGATATACCACAAGGCAATGATTATCGTCTTGGAACTAATAATCAAACAAATAATATTTCTTTTCAAACAGATAACCCTTGGTTAAAAAGAAGTAGCGAAGGGTCTTCTTATCCTTATGTAATTAATAATGTGGTGGAAATAACATCAACTGAATATGGTACTGATTGGTATTATTATTTCTATAACTGGGATGTTAGTTGGGCTGTTTCAAATTGTGATTCTGAACCAATATTAATTGAGGTTGAGACTTTAATCGGTTTAGAAGAACTAGTATCTACTAACTTTACAATACATCCAAATCCAACAAATGGTGTTTTTTTCCTTAATTTTAATTTAGAAAAAAAACAAAATGTTTTAATATCTATAACTGATCTTTCTGGTAGAAGTGTATATAGAAAAAACTTAAATAATATGCTTGGAAATGTAAGCATTGATGCTAACTTAAATAAAATCTCAAATGGCACCTACTATGTATCAATTGTTACAGATGAATCTCTTGAAACACAAAAATTAATTCTACAACGTTAGTAAAACAATAAATATGAAAGCACTAATGCTTTCTTTTTGCTTAACTCCTTACGTTTTGATAAGCCAAGTTTTGTGGGATAATTACAACACCCTAAACTCTGACTTAACTTATGACATTGTTTATGCTATCAATGAATCTATATATGATGAAATTATTGTTGGCACACAATTTGGTTTAAACAAACTAGTTAACAATAATTGGAGTAATTATAATTCGGTAATAAACGGCATTGATACAAGATCTATTGCCACTTTTAAAGACACTCTTCTCATAGGGACCTTTAATTCTGGTGTTACAATTATAAATGATTTTTTATCTAATCCTGTTCAAGTTTTCAATAGTTCTAATTCTGGAATTATTGCAAATCAAGTAAATGATATTGAAGTAATGAACGACTCTGCCTTTGCCTTTGCAACAACGGAGGGCTTAACCATAGGTTATGATTTTTTTAATTCTTCAAATTGGATTACCTATAACCTAGAGAACCAATTAAATAGCAATAATATTTCTTGTCTTGACTTTAACAAACAGACTAACACACTAGCAATAGGAACTATTAACGGTGGACTTGTATACATGGTTGCAGACACATTTCAAATTTATAATTATCAGAACTCTAACCTGCCTGATAATTCTATCAGTGATTTAAAATTTGATACAAATAATAATCTATGGATAACTACTCCTTCTGGTGGTTTATTAAAACACACAAGTAGTGGTATCTTTATTTTATATAATACAACTACAGGCTTAATGCCTTCAAACTCGTTAAATTGCTTGGATATTGATAGTTTAGAAAACATTTGGATTGGAACACAAAATACAGGATTAATAAAATTTAATGGCTTTGCATATACAATCTACACTACTCAAAACTCACCTATTCCAAAAAATGATATTAATTCAATTTTTATTGACAAACAACAAATTATTTGGATAGGAACTGATGATGGATTAACAAAACTTAATACTAATGCTATTAATCTTTACGAAAAAAATATTTTTGAACACATTAGTTTAGTTAACAATTCCATAATTAAAATAACAAGCAATCAAGTAAACAGCCTATCTGTATTTGATTTATTTGGAAAGCTTGTTTTTAAAAAAAATGTGCG
>Ga0163179_10003435_pt1 | contig 10774 bp, 9 predicted proteins | sample AtlANTMetagenome_FD_109643 | JGI IMG/M metagenome (GOLD analysis project Ga0163179, IMG submission 109643) | Marine eukaryotic phytoplankton communities from the Atlantic Ocean - Atlantic ANT 2 Metagenome | ecosystem: Environmental > Aquatic > Marine > Oceanic | place: North Atlantic Ocean... | reverse complement strand
TCTGATCACATGCGTCGCTCAGCGCCTGCTCGAGGTCTAGATCTGGATATTCGGTCGCCAGAAATTCGGTCAATTCGAAAATGCTTGCCCGTTCGATCGCTTTCCCCGTAATCGAACTCTTGAAAACATAGTGAGCTCGGTTGGCGGGATAGACGGTAAGTTCGATCGGATACGAGTCTTGGATATGAATGTGAGTGAAGAGCCGTTCCTGCCCCTGCTTACGAACGGCCTTACGTTCGATTTCGAGAACCCAGCCTTCATCTTGCAGAGTGAGTGCGACGGCTTCGGCACTGTCAGAGAAGACATGAATATCGATATCCGATCCACTCCGCACGTGGCCGGTCAAAACGCTCCCGATCAAACGCGGCCGAAATCGCTCAAGCGTCAACATGACACGAAGTGACTCGATTCGCATTTCCAGCAAATTCTGCTTTCGCTGCTCACCCTCAAACACTCGGGCGAACAGTTGAACCTGATCACGTATTTCCGCATTGCTAGGAAGATCAGAGGGTTTGACCCAGCCTCGGCAAACATACCGGGCTGCCTTCATTTTTGCCCGATAATATTCAGATTCTTGTCGTTGATAGAGTAACCGCGCGGCTTCCCACGCGATTTGACGCCGCAGTTTTGTAGGTTCCATGAAAGGCCGCGATTTGCCTTTTCCGCGGCTCGAGGCAGGACAAGAGAAGAATTGGCACCAGAGACCGTCAGAGCTCTCCAAAACCCGTCGGGTTACTCTTATTTTGACATTATCTAGTATACCGAGACCGCATTGACTCACTCAAGGGCCTACCCCGACCCCACTGCGGTTGCTGCCCCTCGAAATTCCTCGGATTGCTCGCTACGATATGAAGTCCCAGCAGGCTGAAATCCGTCGGCCGAGCGATGAAGAGTCAGGTACTAAGGTCTCAAAATGAAAGCAGTTGCCGTCACACCGGGAAAGCCCCACAGTGTTCACCTTCGAGACATTTCAACTCCCTCTGTCGATCAATTACCGAATGGCAAAGGAGTCCTCGTACGAATTTTAAAGGTTGGTGTCGACGCGACCGATCGAGAAATCAACGACGCCTTCTATGGAACCGCTCCCGACGGTGATGATTATCTCGTCATCGGCCACGAGAGTTTTGGGATTGTCGAAGCGGTCGGCGAAAACGTGAAGACTGTCGCTCCGGGCGATTATGTGACAGCAACGGTCCGACGTCCCGGCGGTTCGATCTATGACCAGATCGGTACCTACGACATGACCAGTGAGGAAATCTATTACGAGCGTGGGATCAATCTCCTGCACGGTTACTTGACTGAGTATTACGTGGACGACGAGGACTACATCGTTAAAGTTCCACAAGGCTTAAAACATCTCCACGTTTTGATGGAGCCGATGAGCTGTGCAGCCAAGGCGATTCAACAAGCATTTGAGGTGCAACGTCGGATGAAGGTCTGGCGTCCCAAAATCGCTTACGTGATGGGAGCGGGACAGATCGGTTTGCTCGCCACGCTTATCCTACGTTTAAAAGGGCTGGAAGTTTACACACTCGCTCGACGACCTGCACCTCGTCTGAATGCTGAAATCGTTGAGGGTTACGGCGCCACCTATGTCAGCACTAAGAATCAATCCATCTCGCAACTCGCCGGGGAGGTTGGCAAAGCTGATCTGATAGTCGAGGCCACCGGAAGCAGCTGGATCGCATTTGAAAGCATGAAAGTGCTCGGTCACAACGGCGTCCTGGTTTGGCATAGTGTCACGGGAGGGGACAAGCAGGTGGAGGTACCTGCCGACCAACTCAACATCGAATTCGTTCTCGGCAACAAATTGTTGCTCGGTTCCGTGAATGCTAATCGTGAACACTTTGAGTCTGGCATCCGAGACCTTGCCTTGGGAGAAGCCATGTACCCGGGCGTCACGGAGAAGATCCTGACCACCGCCATCGACGGCCTCGAGAATTACAGCGATATGATGCGTTCGCTGGTCGAAGACCAGGACGCACTCAAGGTCTTCGTCAATGTGAGTGAAGGCTAAAGGCTGATCCCGACGCCAAAACTTCCCGCGCCGAAAACCGCGGGAATTCAATGTTGGCGAAAGAGTTCGGTGATGCCGGCCGTCAACAGAGTGGCGCAGGTGATAGCCAAGATCCCGAGGGCAGCATCCTTTAGATTCAAGCCAACTGCCCGTAGGGTCGCAAACCCGACCGCGAGAATTGTGACCAGAGCGATCAAGGTCCGTAGCTGAAAGCGGATTTCCGGTTTCACAGCTCGGCGGTCAAACGTCGTTGGGTGAAACACAACCCGCGCCTCCAGAGGAACCCTAGAAGGGTCGATTGATTGTCAGATTAAGACGATTCCTCTTCTTGGTTACTGCTGTTCACCGTTATATCATGTGACTCTTGCGAGTACCGGTCAAATCCCGAAGAAGGTTAATGGCATGAGTCCACTTACGAAGAAAAATGAAGTCCTCCTGTTGGCAAGCGGTGATTTAAGGCTGTCGGCCAATCAACAATGCTGGCCAGCACAGAAAGAGATGGAGGAAGCTCTGGGTGCTGCCGTCGAGGATCATGGCTACCGCCTAGTGCGAGCCCATCCCTACGATCCGACTGAAAAACATGGCTTCATCGCCTCTCAGAAACAAGGGATGGAAGTATTTGCAACAATCGACCGTCGCGCACCTCTGATCGTCGCCGAAGCGGTCTGGCAATATTCTCATCACGTGCTGCACGGGCTCATGACTCATGAAGGGCCGATTTTGACGGTCGCCAATTGGTCGGGAACTTGGCCAGGGCTTGTCGGCATGCTGAATCTAAATGGTTCATTGACGAAGGCAGGCGTGAAATACTCCACGCTATGGTCAGAAGATTTCCACGATGCCGTTTTCCGTCGCAAGTTGAAGCGTTGGCTGGAAACCGGCCGCGTTACTCATCCAACCTCACACGTCACAAAATATGGCAACGTCAAAATGCCGGCAGCTCCCCGCCGACTGGGGTCACAGTTAGCCAAACAACTGTTGCAAGAAAAAGCAATCATGGGCGTCTTTGACGAAGGCTGCATGGGAATGTTCAATGCGATCATCCCAGATCACCTGTTGAATCCAACAGGTGTCTTCAAAGAACGGCTCAGCCAATCTGCACTGTTCTACGAAACGCATCGGGTGAAGGACCACGAAGCAGAGACGGTACGAAACTGGATGGAAAAGAAGGGGATGACTTTCCATACAGGTCGGAAACATGCCTCAGAACTCACCGATCGACAAATCCGCACGCAATGCAAGATGTATATTGCAGCCGTCCGGATCGCGGATGACTTTGGCTGCGATACGATTGGCATTCAATACCAACAAGGTCTGAAGGATTTGTTGCCAGCCAGTGATCTTGTCGAAGGCATGCTGAACAACAAGAGTCGTCCGCCCGTGAAGTCGCGAGACGGCAGCACCACTCTCTACAAGGATGAACCGCTGCCACATTTCAATGAAGTCGACGAATGTGCCGGACTCGACGGGCTCATGACCTATCGCATCCATCGTGCGATGGGAGAGCCTGCGGAAAACACGTTGCACGACCTGCGGTGGGGCGATTATGACCCCACGGGAACCGTGGAAGACTATGTCTGGGTCTTTTTGATCAGCGGTTCGGCACCACCCGCTCACTTCATCGGAGGATGGAAGGGCGCCTCGAGCGAGAGACAACCACCCATGTATTTCCCGAACGGTGGAGGAACGCTGAAAGGCATCTCCAAGCCAGGAGAAATTGTCTGGTCACGAATCTTCGTCGAGGGGGGGAAGCTGAAAATGGATCTCGGACGGGCGAAAGTGGTCAAACTCCCCAAAGGCGAAACACAGCGGCGATGGGATGCGACGACCCCGCAATGGCCGATCATGCATGCGGTCACCTACGGAGTGAGTCGTGACCAGATGATGGCTCGTCACAAGAGCAACCATATCCAGGTCGCTTACGCAACAACCGCTGCAAAAGCGGACCAGGCGATGCTGGCCAAAGCAGCGATGGCCGACGCGCTCGGGTTGGAGGTCGCCGTTTGCGGCACTCGCGCCAACGGACGTGGCTGGAGCTAGGCGAAACGACTCCTGTAAAACACCCGAGGTAAATCTAAGGGCGCAAATCGATGCAGTAGAGTTGTCCAGTGTCGCCCTGATTATCACGTACAAGCAACCGCCCGTTGCTGAGAGCGGGCAGTGCGCGGGTTGGATTGGCAGAAAACGGAACCCGTGAAATCTCGCGGTATTCGTCCGCCGAAGCTGCCACCAAAACAAGCTCACCCTCATTGGTCACGAATAGAATCTGGCCGTTGACTGCGATTGGATTCGCGACACCAAAACCTTCTTCTGACCAGAGCGTGCGTCCACTGCGAGCGTCAACACAACGCAGATCTGCCTCGCCGATGTCTTCGCGTCCATGAATCCCGAAGAGCTTGCCATCGATTGCAACCGGCGTGTTGTATTGACTGGAGAGCGTCGTATCGTTTTCCCAGATTGACTGTTCAGCAGCGGCGGGCGAAAACAGCCTCGCACCAACCTGATAACTCGACGTGACGAACAGATTATCATCTACTCGAATCGGAGTCGCCGCATTCACCGTTGGACCTCGCCGACCAAAGGGAAACTGGAAGACCAGATCACCTGTTTCGGGACGAAGCCCGACCGTATTCAGTCGGGTAACGAAGACAGCGACCGGTTTGCCTTGCAGTTCGATGAGTGCGGGTGAGGAGTAACTGGCTGTATCATTCGTTGCGGTCCAAAGTGTCTTCCCTGTCTCCGCAGAGACAGCCACGATTCCAGCTCCGGCGCGACCGCCGACGTTCACCAGGATGCGATCTCCCACGGCCAAAGGACTACTTCCTGCACCGAAATACCCCTCGTTGGCTCGGTAATCATCGTACAAATCTCGGCTCCAGAGTGGTTTCCCATCTTTCCGCTCAACCGCGTGCATGACACCGGCAGCCCCAAACACGATAACGCGGTCACGATCGACCAAAGGTACGCATCTTGGCCCGCCATCGGGATTGATCCCGCCCGCATAGGTCGCGGGAAAATCCGCCTTCCAGAGCCGTTTTCCCGTTTCCAACCCGATAGCCTCCAGCCGTTCGACATCATCCAGCCGATGGAATAGGTAGACCGTCTCGTCGGCAATCGCCACACCGGCATAGCCCTGCCCAACCGGATAACTCCAAGCAATCGGTAAAGGTTCGGGCAGCTTTTCCACGATGGTTTCGTTTTTGGCGACGCCATTGCGATCGACACCGAGAATTTGAGGCCAATCGGCCAATGAAACGCGAGCCATCCACGGCAATCCGATCAGCGAGATAACAATGATCGCGGAGAGTGTGATTTTTGGAGAGTGGGTCATGGGAGGCGGAATCTTCAAATGTTTCCCCTTCTTGGACAGACGGGCATTGCGTAAAGCCTAGAGTGGTGGGGTACAATGCACCCGGACAGCTTGGTTCTCGTTGAGGTGCATTGTAACGAGACAATTGCACCCTTTTCGAGACTTAAGCTCCTCTTTATTGGTATAGGCTGGTTTGAACTCTATTCGCAACGTGCAAAGACCCGGATCGGTGAAAGCAGCAAAATTTGCCCGTCGCTTCCGACTTTGGGAAAAGAAACGCGGAGATCGCCGCACTGGCTCAAAGCTGTGGGCAACGGCTGGCGAAGCGCTTTTTTTTGCCGCTCTTTTCCTTTTCGGATCGGTCTCGTTGTTTGCGGTTCTCACCGGAGACGCGGTTGCCGTGGATGAAGGTGCATCCTGGGGCTGGTGGATTTGGCTGGTTCTAATCGTGTTAGCTTCATTGGTCGTCGTGGGTGGGGGCGGCACCGTCTACACAATTTTGATGGTCGGTACGACGGCCGAAAGACGGCGTGCCTTTGCCAAACGAGCAACCGACATTGATCTGCTTGCAGAAACCTTGCCATCCCCGAAGGACTTCCCGAACGTTCCTCGCGATGTCAATTTCCGCAACAGCCCGGGAATCAAACTTTCCTATCGCTTGCCATTGACCTCCTCTCCGAGTTGGCGGCTGCTCGTGATCGGTGTATTCAGTCTGATCTGGAACGGGATGGTATCGATTCTGATCGTCATCGCCATCCGCAAACATTTAAGTATCGACATCCCACCCGATTGGTATCTCAACACTCTGATCATCCCATTTGCTGGAATTGGGATCGCTTCTCTTTACTTGCTGGCTCGACAATTGGTCCTGGCCACGGCGATTGGTCCCACAAGCTTGGAAATCTCAGACCATCCAATTCGTCCTGGCCAAGGCTATCGTGTGTACCTTACCCAAGCTGGTCGACTTTCGGTAAAATCACTCGCGTTATCCTTGCATTGCTATGAAGAAGCCACGTATCGACAAGGAACCGACACTCGGACCGAGCGACGCAGAGTCCATGAGCAAACAATCTTCATTCACGAAGATTTTGAGATCATGCCGAGCAAACCCTACGAGTATGAGAGCGACCTGAAGTTTCCCGAGCGAATCATGCATTCGTTTCAGTCGGAACACAACGCGGTTCAATGGCGACTTGTCATTCGAGGGGAGGTCGATAAGTGGCCAACCTTCGAACGTGTATTCCCTTTAGTCGTGTTTCCGTCCGCCACCATTCCGGAATCCTCTGAGCAACCGGCAGTCTAATGGAACCCCTCATCAGTATTCAGATTCAGGACATCCGCCCGTATTTCAATCCGGGTGATCTGATCGAATGTGATTACCAGATCGATGCGATTCCGGCTAATGAGATCCAGGCGGTTGAGGCGTCTGTGGTCTGGTATACGGAAGGGAAAGGGGATGAAGACATGGGCGTGCATTACTTTGAGAGGCGCGTTCTGTCGGACGACGAGAATGATCTGCGACAATGGCGACGATTCACCACCACCCTGCCTAACAGCCCGCTTTCTTTCGACGGGGAATTAATTCAGGTTTGTTGGTGCGTACGCGTTCGAGCATTCCTGAAACAGGGAAAAGAATACTGTTTCGAGCATCCATTTCGGTTGGGGAACGTTGAGTCTTCTCGCGCCGTGAGCTGATGACGATAACCACAACGAAGAATCCGTTTCGCACCAGCCGCATCAAGCCAGGTACCCTCCCGTACCTCCTCCCCTTTGGTCAAACACTAGAAAGTCTCGTCGAACGACTTGAGGGATTTAAGTGGCAGGCGCAGATCGTCGGCCCGCATGGTTCCGGAAAAACAACATTGCTTCACGATTTGGTACCTGCCTGTGAGGCCCGGGGGAAGCAGGCTTGCCGCATCCAGCTTCGTGACGGGACCAGCAGCCTGCCTATTTCGAGGACTGAAATCAATCGGTGGTCTCCTCAGACGCTGGTGGTTATCGACGGATACGAACAGCTCTCCCGCATGAGTCGCTGGCGACTCCAGCGCTGGGTCAGTCAATCGGGTTGCGGCCTGTTGGCGACCGTCCATCGCGCAGTTCGAATGCCAGTTTTATTTCGCACACCCGTTTCGATTGAGTCGACACGGCGAATCGTCGCCCAGTTGCTTGACGACAACTCTTGTATCTCACCGGAAGATATCACCAAAGCATTCGAACGGTGTAACGGCAATGTGCGAGAGGTATTGTTTTCACTTTATGATGTTTATTTTGATCGCATGCGTTAGGGCAGCTCCGTCCCAAACGTGTTGCTTACGAAACAAAACCAATTGTCTCAGTCGAGTTCTAGCACCTGCTTGCTTGCAGGGCCTCATCCAAAGTGCCAACCAACCTTGGCAGAAACGCACTAACCGACAAAACCCGACCGGTTTCCGTGACTGCTATCAGTGATCCTCAAAGGGCCACAAAGTTTGGAATTCTTCGCCGAATTTCTTTCCTGCAGCTTTAGCGTGTCCTAGGATTCATCGAGCGCTGTATACACGGGGATCAGCTCTTGACTGGGGGTATGGCTGACTGCCAGCCACCTCGCTTGGCTCTTCACAGGTTTGCGACGATCCATCTTCGTTGCGAGTTTCGACCTGTGTCGATGAATAAAAGTAGAAAGTGTCTTGGAGCACGAGAATGGATCGGGCAGCCATCCACAAGTGGATCATCTTTTCGGGGGTCATCGGAAGTGTTGCGATGCCAACGGAAGCAGACGCCGGTTTTTTGGATTTTTTCCGACGACGCGAACCGACAGTCGCTTACTCCCCGACCACCGCCACTCCAGCACCAGCAGCGGCATGTGGCCCCGGTTATTGCGAACAAACCGTTCTTCGTTATGTCCCACAAACAGCCTATCGCACGGTCTGGCAACCCGTACCGGTGACCACCTATCGGCGAACGGTCAGTTACAACCCATCGACGGGGCTTCCCATGACCTGTACGCAACCTTGTACAAGTTATACCTATCAGGCTCGTCGGGTACCGTACACCACCTTCCGCCCCGTTTACCAGCAGGTCCCGGTTACGACTGCAGCCGGTTGCAACAGCTGTCAAACGAATGTCCCGGCCCCTACAACGGCAACTCCGTACTATCAAACAACACCCTCGACAACCGTTGTGCCTCCACAAACGTCGACTCCGTCTTTTGGAAGTCCGCCGACGACAACAGACCCGGCAGGAGCAACACCATGGGAACCGGTAACACCCGCATCGCCAGCACCGGCGGGTGATGGCTTCTCGCCTCCACCACCGACGACGACGGATCCAGCCGACGACCGACCTCGGATCGATCCTCAGCCCGGTAATTTCAGCTCGATGCCTCGGACGACACCGCCGAGCTCAACGAGCGGGATTGTCGCAACTCCGAACTTCAGTAGCACGCCACCGGCGAGTGATCCGTTCAATCGCAGAGTTCCCACTTCGGCTCAAGCGACCTGGACCAGCGACGGCACTCAGTCCGCGGGTAACTCAGGCACGAGCGTCATGTCGCCTCAGGCGCCGTCAACAACGACAAATTTAGACATTCGCCCAATTCCGCGAGTGGAAAAACCGCAACCCACCCAAAGCTCTGACGCCCCTCCCCTGCTCAACCATCCGCGGGACAACACGGCGGCATTGATTCGACCGATTCCGACAAATTGGGAATCGAATCGTATTCAATGGGAGCGACAGGTAAGCCATGACCAGCAAGAGGTCAATCCAACGAACGGCTCACGTCGTCTCAATCCACACCGAATCCAGCAGCGCCAGCCGCCCCAATGGGATGATTCTGGCTGGCGTTCTGCCAAGAAATAACCGACGTCTCGCCGGACGTCGAGCTGCAAGGCCGCGACACCCACAGCCGCCGCGTTCTCCATGAGGAGGACGCGGCTTTTTTTGTTACGACAACAGTCCTGGCGGGCGGATGCACAAATGAGATAATCAGGGACCTGAAAAAAACGATCCCCACACAGTGCATCCCTACCATGCCTGCAAATCTTACTCAACAATATCATAAAGCCGAACAAGAGTATCGCCGAGCCTCAACTCCCGATGAGGAGTTGCGCTGTCTTCAAGTGATGCTTCGAGAACTTCCCAAGCACAAAGGGACGGATAAGCTCCAAGCCGACCTGAAACAACGGATCAGTAAGGCCAAGTCGGAGGCCGAATCGGCGAAATCGGCGAAGAAAAGCCATGGAGTTCGCATCCCGAGACAGGGAGCCGGTCGCGTCATCTTGCTTGGTGGCCCAAATGCGGGCAAGAGTCAGCTGATGACCGCCATCACCAGGGCGAAACCTGAGGTGGCGGAATATCCGTTTACAACTCGCGAGCCCATTCCGGGCATGATGCCGTGGGAAGATATCCAGATTCAGCTGATTGATACTCCGCCGATCACCGTAGACTTTTTGGAACCATACGTCCAAGGATTGATTCGGGGGTCCGAGCTGGCATTATTACTCGTCGACTTGGGTGCAGACGACGGCATCGAATTGTGCCAAGAACTGTGGGACCGTCTGAATTCGACAAAGACTCGACTTGGTCGCGAATCTTATCTGGATCAGGAGGACATTGGGCAATCATACACTCGGTGTTTCCTTGTGCCAAACAAGATTGATGCCGACGAAGCCTCCGATCGTCTTGAGATGTTCCACGAATTAATCGACTTGGACTTGGAAGAGTTCGTCGTTTCAGCGGTCGAGAATCAAGGACTCGACGAACTCAAAAAAGCCATCTTTGACGCATTGGATGTCGTGCGGGTGTACACGAAGCAGCCCAACAAAAAGGACCCCGACCTTGATCGTCCCTATACGATCGTCCGTGGTGGGACCTTGGCCGAAGTTGCCGCGATGATCCATCGAGACTTTGCAACGCAATTGAAATTTGCTCGGGTCTGGGGGAGTGAAGTTCACGACGGCACGACGGTTAAGGGGGATTATATCCTCAACGACCGTGACATTATTGAGCTTCACATCTAGGGTCTGAACACCATTCGGATGATCAAATGAACAATGCCAAGATTGCAGACATCTTCGACCAGGTCGCTGATCTCCTCGAATTCAAGTTGGCAAATCCATTTCGCGTCAGAGCCTACCGGCGCGGCGCTCGAACCATCCGAGACTTACCCGAATCAGTCACTTCTATCGTCAATGATTCCGCCAAAAACCTGACTGACATTGATGGCATCGGCAAGGATCTGGCTGCAAAATGCGAAACCCTGATCAGTACCGGTGAACTTCCGATGCTTGCCGAACTGTTATTGGATATTCCAGGCAGCGTGCTGGATCTGATGCGGGTTCCCGGACTAGGGCCCAAAAAGGCCGCGGCCGTCTTCAATCAACTTAACGTCACCACACTCGACGAACTCAAAGCCGCTTGTGACGCTGAGCAGGTCCGAGCCCTGAAGGGTTTTGGTGCCAAAACTGAAC
>Ga0163179_10003434_pt1 | contig 10778 bp, 8 predicted proteins | sample AtlANTMetagenome_FD_109643 | JGI IMG/M metagenome (GOLD analysis project Ga0163179, IMG submission 109643) | Marine eukaryotic phytoplankton communities from the Atlantic Ocean - Atlantic ANT 2 Metagenome | ecosystem: Environmental > Aquatic > Marine > Oceanic | place: North Atlantic Ocean... | reverse complement strand
GAACTTCTTCATCATTTGGTGTAAATATAATACCATCTACTTCATAATCAAAATGACCCATATTAATTTCATTCAATAATACATCTAATTGCGAATATATATTTTTTTTTGTAATGTTATTTTTGAAATTTTTTAATTTAAATTTCATAGGCAATGGTTTTCCGGGTATAATATTTTTCATTTGTGGTTTTGTATTTTCTAATCCTATAATCAATATGTTATAAGTTTGAGATAATGTATTAAATCTAGAACCTTTTGGATTATTATTGTTATTATAAAAATGTAATTTTCTATAATCTTCTCCCGATGAATAATATATATCAAACATTAAATATGTATTAATAAATTCACCTGCTTTATTATAAGGAACATATTCACCATCTATTAATGTTTCATATAATTTTGTATTTTTTGTAATACATCCACTAAACGTTACTTTTAAATTTATATCTATAAAATATATTTTACCATTATCAGCTATATATAATAACCTTCTTTCACCATCAGCTTTTTCTGTTATTGTATAATTATTATTTATATTCGGTATACCATCTACAATTTTTTTTGTTATATTTTTTCTTTCTAATGATATTGAGAATGGTCCAGTAAAATATTTTTTACTTTGTCTTTTATATAAATTTTTATCTTTTAATAATTCATCTTTTTTCATTCTTTTCCTTTTTCCTTCAATAAATTCTTCATATGTCAGTTTAATATATTTTTTTAATACTTCATCCTTTTCAATATATGATATAGGATAATTTGTTCCTTGAATACCTGATAATATAAATTTGATTCCTTTCTTTATTACATTATATACCATCATAGTTACATTTTTATTAGATTCTTCATCTACATCCCATTTATGTGTCCCCCATGTCGGCTGTTTGAATCCAAACTCACCATATTTTCTCTTTATTTCTGAATTATTTAACTCTAATTCTATTTCATAATGTTCAAGTTCATTAAATAAGTTGGCTTCTTTTACATTATAATATGGCATTGTTATTATTCTATTTCTTATTTTTTTTGCTCTTGGTTCTTTAACAATACTACAATCAATTTTAAATTCAGGATATAATGAATGAACAAATGTATATCGTTTTATAAATCTAAAAATCTTTTTATTTTCATTCCAACTTCTAGTTTCATTATTTACCCAATTGCTATTATAATCTAATTTATGTTCTGTTTTATAATTAACTTTACAATGATAATTATTGAAGAATATTGGTTGATAATTTGTATTTGAGAATTTATTTCCATCTGATTCTTTCAAATCAATCGGTTTATTTCTTTGAACTCTTTTTTTTTCCATGAAAGTAATGAATTTCGGAATTTCTGTATTTTTATAAGGCCAGTTATTGTCTTTTTTACAATAATCACTAATATTATTAATTCCGTTGATGGTTGTTCTTAAATTAGAAGTATATATTTTACCACTTTTAATATCAGGTTGTTTTTGATTTATATTTAAATAGTAATATCCTTCTTCATTTTCACTCGTGAATCCAATCGATTTTAATTTATTAATAACATTATTAAATGTTGTTTTTGATATATATTTATCTTTTCCTTCTCCACCAAATCCTAATTCTAATTCATTACTTTTATCACTGGTTATATGTATAGTAGATAAATAATGATCGATATATTCTATAAATTTATCCGAAGAGGTTAGTTCTTTTTCAGACATATATATTAAATTATGATATTATTTTAATATATATTTATTAATCAATTTAATATTTACCATGACGTTTTTTTCTAGATGAAATCATTTTTCTTGATTTACGTCTTTTCCTTCTAGATTTCTTTTTTTTTCTTCTAGATTTCCTTCTAGATTTCCTTCTTTTTTTTCTTGATTTTTTTCTCCTTTTACGTCTTCCTCCCTCCAATCTTTCGAATTCTAAGTCAGGTGTTCCAGGTTGATTATATTGGAGAAAGTTAGGTGGCTGATTAATACGTAAATTTCCTCGTGTTGGTGGTAATATGTTTCTTTGAACAACATTTGATTCATCACTATCGTGTAATTCTCTTAATTCTTGTTGACGTCGTTGTACTTGTGCTTCCTGTACTGCATTTATTAATGTTTGTCTATTATTTTTATATACATGCTTCATCACTTTTTTGGCTAACAATAATCCTAATAAAAACACAATTATTGATCTTCCAGCACCCCATAAACCTAATATATCATCGGCGGCTCTCACTTTCGTCCCATGATATTTATTTGTTGCTTTATCTTGTGCTTCATTAAGTTCAAATGATATTCTACTTATGAATTCTGTAGTCTTATATTTAATTGCTTGTTGACCGGCTACTGATCCATCATCCAGTATTTGACGAACCTCGTTTCCATGATACCAATTTAATGCTCTTTTAATAAAGGCTAACTCTCCATATTTATCATATATTTTATCACTTTCTTCTCTTATATCGTCATATTTATCTTGACCAACTTCAACTGTATCAATTGCTTCTTTTTGGATAGTTTCTAATGATTTTCTAATTAATGCATCATATGCTATTTTATAATCAATCTCTAATGATTTTTTCATTTCTTTGGCAAATTTGTATCTATCTTTAAAAATTGCCATAATACCATCAACTAATTTTATTTCTTCAACTTCATATTCTAAATCTTTTGGATCTACTAATTGTTTTTTTAATCTTTCAGGTAATGGCAACGCTTTTAAATTTTGATTTCTATTATTATTATTATTATTGTTATTTTTTGGTTTTTTTACTTTCCATCCTAAATGAATATCAAAAAAACCATATAAATCTACAATACAAACATAAAAAGTATATAAACTCCAAGCAAAAGTACACCAACCAACAAGACCAACACCATCAATTACTATACGTAAAGTAGGCGATATTATATCTTCTGGTCTTGGTTCGTATCCAACAACTTGATTATTATTATTATTATTATTATTATTATTATTAGTATCGCGTGGTACAATCATGAAATTATTTCGGATATATTCTAAAGCATTTTCCCAAGCTACTTGTCTATCATATACCTCCATTCTACCATCATCATCTGAATCACTATCACCAGCACCTCCTTTTTGTTTACCACCAGTTATATCCATAACTACTTCAATTGTTGAATAAAGTAACATTTTTAAATTTTTATTTAATGTCTTGCCATTATCCTTTGGTTTGCTTGTAATTTTTATTTTATAAAATTTATCAAATTCACTATCTATTTTACCACTTGCGAATTTCCATAGTTCTTTATCTTTTGGTTTAAATGTTTTTCCTTTTTTTGGTAATTTTTTAAATATGTTATCGTACATTAATATGTTTGCGATGAAACCCATATATAATATTCATATATTTTCTTTTACTAAAGCATATAATTTAGATTTGTTATAAGAATTTCTATTTTTGTTACTAGCTACAGCATCGTGATTTCTTGGAAAAATACCTAATTTTATAACCATTTCTCTTAAATCATCTTTTTTATAGTACGACATTGAACGAATTGGTTTATTGATATTATCAACAATAATACGTGAGCCTAATATATTATAATGTTCCGGTTCCGTATCTTTTATCCATATTGAATATTTTTTATTAATGAAACGTATATAACAGTTATCATTGTCATCGTCTAATTTTTGTTGATACCATAATTTTTCAGTAAAAAAAACAAGATTAATATGTTCTAAAATGCAAATTGCCTTTAATGTATTAATATTAATTTGTTTATCAGTAGATAAATTGCCTTCAACTTCACTATATTTTATCTTATAATTTTTCAATAATTGTTTGTTTTCTTTTGCTTTTTTTATATATTTCATTTTTAATTCGAATCCATGTTGATACAAATTTGTTTTATTATTTAAATAAGTATTAATATCATTAATAAAAATATAAATGCACCAAAATAAAGGGTCGTCTCCAAAATTAGGAGAAAAAAAATTTTGAACATTGATATAATCATTTTGAACATTGTCTTTTTTCTTTACATTTTGTGTATTAATATTTGGAATATTATTCAAAATATTATTAATATTATTATTAGAAAGCATATATTTACTTATATTATTCATCTACTAAGTAATAGTATTATTTATTTATATCATTTTTGAAATAATCTTTAGATAATTCTTTTTTTTTCTGTTCGATATCATTTAAATCATTTTCTTGAACTTGTATATATTTAATATAACTATCAATTTCATTTATAATATCAGATTTAAGATTAGAAATGTTTATAAAGCACCCATTTCTATTTTCACTAACGTGAATATTATTTTTTACAAAAATTTCAAGAATTTTTTTATGATGTATTTCATCTAAGCTTTCAATTTTTTTTTTTAATTCAACAATATTATCCATTTTAATTAAAAAACATATTATATTTATATCATTTTTTTACTTTAATTTTTTTTGCTCCCATATTTTGAACTAATTCAGCTAATACTGAAACAGATTCATCATTTAATTGATATCTAATACCAATAACCTTTATTAATATATAATCGTTTTCTTTTGTCTTTCTAAATTCTTCATTATTAGTATGTTGTTCTCTAGCAATATAAATTGTAACAGGTTTTTCATTACTATCAAATAAAGCTCTAATCCCCGCTTTAGTTGAATTTTCAACCAAACATTTCATTTGCATTCCTACAACAGGCTTACAAATAAAGCATTCGAAATTAACTTCAAATGAAACATCACTGGAATTCAAACATCCAGCAGAATAAGAAATGATTTGTATAGAATCTTTTTTTATATATCCTTCAGTAGAACATTTACCTTCAAGATTACTTTTTAATTCTGTTAATATATTTTGTTTCATATTACTTCCCATAATATTAAAAGGTAATATAACAGTTCTATGTAAAACATTTTTAAAATATACACTTTTTTCTCTCTTTTTCCCTTTACTTTTATTAGATTCCATTATATACATCATAATATAAAATAATTTTAATTCAATTTAAGATTATATTATTTTTTTAACCATGATGGCATAGGATGTTTTTTATCAGGTTTCTGAACATTTCTTGGGAAATTGTTTAATTGATAAACAACACTTTCTGTAGAATTGAAAAACCATTTTACTTTTTTATTACCAGTTTCAATTTCATTTAAATATCTTAATATTAATTCGATATATATTGGTATTATATTTGGTCTAGGTTTATCAATCAATGTGATATCTGCTCCTTCTACCAAACCTTTATTTTTTCTGAATTCATAAATATCTATGATATCTTGAATCATATTTTTATTTTTGTTATATGCATTAGTTGAGTTCAAACTAGAAGTGTTATCAATTGGTGTTTTATCATTTCTAAATAATTTTTTAAGTTTAAAGGTGATACTGGATGATTTATTATCAGCCATATCCATAAAACCAATATATGACAAAGAATTTACTGGAGTATTTTTATCACCACCATATATTTGATTTTCCCAATCAGTAAATTTCCATTTTAAATCGATAGCTGCTTGTCCTTCTCTATCCATAGATTCGATTTCATCTGACACTATATATTTTCCAGGTATATCTTCGTGTTCGACCAATTCATATGCTTCCATTTTATTTTTTAATAGATTAGGAATCCAGAAAATATCAATTAATGTATTATCATTATAAATTTTGATTTTATCAAAATATTTTTTAATTTTATCATCCTTATGATATCTCTTAGCTAATACAATTAATTTATCTTGTAATGATAATTTATCAATAAAAGCTTCATAAGCTATGTTTTCCATGATTGATGTTGCTTCTTTATTATTTATAATTATTTGTTTTATTATTTTAGATATCATACCTTGTTTGATTGAAACCCAAATATCTTTTAATTCTGTTTTTAATATATCCCAATTTTTTTCTACAATAATTTCAGATTTATAACTAAAACTTAATTTTTTTCGTTTATATGGTATAGGAGTAATCCTTTGATAATTGGATATAAGATTAAGGTCTAAATTAATAGGATGAAAAAAGTATAAATTATCTATATTAACTAATTTGCCAGAATTACCCATTATATCTTCTAAGTATTCGTTAGAATCATCTATTAGTATTTGAAAGGCTTTCATGATTTGTTCATTAGAATAATTAGAATTTTGTTTTATTTTCATTAATAATTCTTTTTTGGAATATACATATTTTTCTTTGAATAATATTTTTATTTTTTGAAGTATTTTATCAATATTTAACATGATAAATGAATAATTATATGTAGATGAATCTTTAAATTCTAAATTAAATTCAGGGTTGCAAGTATAATTACAATCTTGATAATCACATAATAATGAATTATTTCTAATACCAATATTTTTAAAATCTTTTATTATAATACCGTTGGAAGTTTGAATATCGAATTTTTTTTTATCTAAAATTTTCACAATGTTTTGTTGTGTTAATTTTTGTTGATTTTTGTTTAATTTACAATCTATAGCGTTTTCTTTTAAAATTCTAGAAATTTTTCCTATTTCAATAGCTTTTAATTCAGCATTACGATAAATATAAAAATCGATTGATTCTGTATTTTTATTTAAATTAAAAATAGTAGCGTGTAAATATATCATACAATTTCTTTTTTGGAAAGGTAATCCACAGTGAGATAAAGTTCTAATACCTCTACCTTCTATTTGTGAAGTTCTATATAAATTATACCAAGGTTCAAGAATATGCACTTGTCTAATGTATTTAAAATCTAATCCTTCAGAAGCCGCTTCAGAAATAATAATAACTTTTATCAATTCGCCATTTTTATTTTCTTTTTTTCTACAGTCAATATAATTTTGTTTAAATTTTTTAGATAAAGATACATCACCAGTTAATAAAATATAATTTTTACCATAACCAGGTCTTTTTTCACTTTGAATTTTTTTAGAATAGTTATCTTCAAATAGATTTTTTTCGTTGTATCTAGAATATCCTAATTCTTCTAATGCTAATGCCATTGGAATACATCCACCGGCAATATAATTAGAATATATTATAGATATTCCATCAGATTTTTCAAGTATATCAATAATATTTTTTATTTTAATAGAAAAATTTTCTAATGGTGGTTTTTCATTATTAAATGATTGGTTTGAAAATATAGGACCATATTCATTAATAATACTTGGTTTATATTTAATATTTTTATAATTACCTTCTTTAAAATCCAATAAACTATTTTTTAAACCTTTTTGTCCATAATTATTTTCAAATGCTTTTAAATTATCAGGAATAACAGTATTTTTATTAGGATAAGTAAAATTTAATATTTGTAAAGGTCCGCCAGAAATAATATAATTTAATCCTTGTTTTTGTTTCTTTATTATATTCATCATCGATAAATAAATTTTTTCTTGATATGTATTTTCAGTTTCATTTAAATAAAGGTCTAAATGTTTGATACCATTATCAATTTTTTTATCTATAGGGTCAAAATCGAAATATTCATTATTATTATTCAATCGATATTGGAAAGATTGTTTATCTTTAATATCGTTAGGGTATAATCTGAAAGGAAATATAAAAGGGTCTTCGCCTTGAACAAAACTTATATATCCTGTCGATTTTTGTATTAATAATTCTTTACCTTCTTCTGTTAAATATCCTTTATTATCAAATATTTCATTTTCATGTATTTGATATCTTTTATCATTAGCATTCATTAAATTTAATATCCAAACAATTTCTTTTGCATCGTTAAACATTGGTGTTCCTGTTAATAATAATAATTTCATATTTTGAGTATAATTAACTAGATTTAAAAAATTATTTGAAGTTTTTTTCATATTTTTACCTTCTTCATCATATATGATTCTAATATTATGAACTTCATCAATAACAATCATTCTATTTGAAAATTCTTTTTCGATTGCTTTCTTTTTAATCATCATATCTTTTTCAGAATCATTTTCATTATCATATAATTTATATTTATCTACTAATTTTCCGATTTTATTAGCAAATTCAGTATATCCCATAAAAACATAATATTTTTTAATTATTTTTTTGATTTGTTTAACGAGTATATTTTTTGATTTTTCAATATCAAGATTTTTAAATAATACAGAATTCATTGGATTAATTTCTTTTATGAATTTATTTCCAACACAACCAGGTATTGTCCAGTTACCTTTTATTCTAACTAATTTTGATTCATCAAATAATTGTAATTTAAAACTTTCTTGAACCTTTTTATTAGCGACAATAATAATAGGATTATCGATATTCATTTGAATCATATAATCTCTCTGTTCTTCACAAACTGATATAGCTGAACATGTTTTGCCTGTTCCTAATCCGTGAAATAATAATAAACTATTATAAGGGGTTTGGAAAGATAAAAAGTTTTTTACAAATTGTTGATGTGATGAAAGTTCAAAAATTTTTGGTTTGCATAATTCCATTTGAATTTTATCTATATTTTTAATATCATTGTCTGTTTTTTCAGGGTAAATAGTATTGGCAAACTCTTTTTTAATTTGTATTTTTTTATTAAATGATGGGTCTTCATACAATGGGTATAATGATGAATCATTTACATTATTTAAAATTTGTTTTTTTGTTCGTAATTCTTTGCATCTTTGTATTAATTGTGATTTTTTTTGTCCCATATTGATATGAGGTGTTTTACTTAAAAAATCTATCATTTCTTTTTGTATATTTTTATTTTCACAATCTTTCCAAGTTGGAGCTTTAAATTCTTTAATTTTAATTGGTTTACCTTTTTTTCTATTTTTTTTAGGGATATTAGTATCGGTATTTGAAAACCATTCAGGATTATCTTTATGTAAAGATAACAATTTATTCCAAACTTCATTAAAATCTAAATAAAGATTATTTCCTTTTAAATAATCTTGCATTTTCATACCTCTTGGATTTGTTTTTTTGTTATAATTGGCAGGCTTATCGTTTTTATCAAATAATAATCCTTTTTTTGCTTTTTCAGTTGAATCTGTGACAATTAAAAAATGTCCGCTATCATCAATAGGATTATGTTTTATATCATCTTTATATAATGGCCATGAAGAATGAGGGCCATATTTTTTTAAATCTTTTGGATTTTTACAATAAAATTGATATTGCTTTTTTATAGTTAATTTGGAATTTAATTCGAATATTTTATTTAAAGGTTCGATACTAGGAGTTACACAAGTTTCGTTGCTTCTTAATTTCCAACGACCAATAATACGTATATAATTAAAAAGTTTTTGATTTAAAGGTTTGTTCCAATCAATTTTAGTTCCTATTTTATGTTCAATATATATATCAGGAATACTCATTTATATATTAAGAGAATAAACTATATTTATGTAAAACTCTATCTATCTTTTTTATTATTTCTTTTTTTTCAATATTATAAGGCCTTATTATTTTGACACATTCTTCTAAATCAACCCATTTCATTTTACTTACTTCACTCCTTTGATAACTTTGTAAATTATTAAAATTAATCATAAATGCAATATAATATTTATGTTTATAACATTTGAAATTGGAACCCATGAATATCTCTTCATATGGTAAAACATTTTTAAGAATTTCATAATCATTTTCTCGAAAACCAGTTTCTTCAATAAATTCTCTATTAGCGCATTTTATATCATTTTCTTGATAATTTCTTCTTCCTTTTGGAAATCCCCATTCAGGACAAGTCCAATTGGTAGTGCTTTTCTCAATCAAATCTTTTAAAGTAAATAATTCTTTATTAAAAATAATACCTTCTTTAATAGTATTAAATTTTATATTTGAATTTTTTTCTTCATTTGAATATTGAATACCTTTAAAATTTCCCCACAAATCAATCCATAATTCGTTGAATTCTTTTGTCATTAAATCGTTTTTTTCTTGAATAGTCATTTCATCGATTAGGTTTTGGATATAACTAATATTATATGTTGGATATTTTCCTCTTAAAAAATCAACATATCCTAATGTATTTCTTCTACAAATCATTAAATATTTTACTTTATTATTTTTTTTATTAAAACATACGATTCCTGAACTAGTAATGGGTTTTTTACAAGCATGGAATAAATGTCCATTTCTACCGCAATTATTACAAAATTGATAATTATTATTTTTCATTTCTATTAATAATAGATGGTTTGTTTTTAATATTTTTATGAATAAATATCATATATTTAATATTTATTCATATAAATGTCATTGAATCCTTATGTATGGTTTCCACATTTTAAATTTATATTACAAACAATATCTGTTCATTATCCGCATAAACCAAATGAAGTTACTAAAAAGAAATATTATGAGTTTATTAATAATTTGCCAGTTTTTTTACCCATGAAACCTTTGGGGAAAACTTTTACTATTATGTTAAATAAATATCCTGTTACACCATATTTAGATAGTAGAATGTCTTTTATGAAATGGTCTCATTATATAATAAATAAAGTTAATGAAATATTAGAGTTACCAGAAAAGGACTTTTATCAATCTTTAGAAGAATATTATAAAGAATATAAACCAAAAGAGGAATTAGAAAAAATAGAATCAGATAAAAAAAGAAAATATATAGAAATTGGTATAATACTATCTTTAATAATTGGAATATATGTTATATATTATAAATGATAAAGGTAAATAAATTTTATCCTAATAAACATTTTTTTGAAATGTCTATCATTGAATTAAAACACTTTGTTAAACAACAGAAAAATAAATTTAAAAGATATGAAAGATTAAGAAATAAAAGTATAAAATATACTCGTAAAAGAAAAATAAAAAAACGTAATAAGACACGTAAAAATCTAGTTTAAATATATATGGG
>Ga0163179_10003432_pt1 | contig 10780 bp, 7 predicted proteins | sample AtlANTMetagenome_FD_109643 | JGI IMG/M metagenome (GOLD analysis project Ga0163179, IMG submission 109643) | Marine eukaryotic phytoplankton communities from the Atlantic Ocean - Atlantic ANT 2 Metagenome | ecosystem: Environmental > Aquatic > Marine > Oceanic | place: North Atlantic Ocean... | reverse complement strand
CTCATGAAAGTAAGTTAGAATTTGTGATCCATCGAGAAACCCAAAACCAGAGAATCTGCGTCATCAACACCAAGCCCCGAAAGGTTCCGGTAGTTCAAGAAAAAGCTCAACTTTGAATCATCAAAGACCGTTCTCCCTACAGTCAGGTCGCAGGTGTAATAGCTCCGCTCGGATTCAGACACTCCTGTGGCGCTGACAGTCTCATCAAAGCCGCCCCCCAGTCCCACGCTCAGAGAATTGCGCCCAACCTGCCTCTGATAGTTCACCCGGCAGTAGGTTCGTTCCGTGAAGGCTCCGGCCTGAGTGGAGGACGCCACAAGATCCCGTCCTAGCCCCACGCCCACGGACCAGAGCGGAGAAGTGCGGTAAGAGGCCCGGAATGCCGCTGAAACAAAGGTATCAGAGCCGCCACCAGGACTATAGTCATACCAATTCAGGGCCGTCGAAGCATCCAAAGTAAGAACATTGGTGACCCGGTAATCGACACTCAATCCCGGCCCCATCGAATTTAGGCGCGAGCCACCATCTCCGGACCGCGTGGACATCCTGAGCGCCGGACCAAGCTTCAGGAGAGGAGAATAGCTCCAAAGAGCCTCCAAGCGACCCGTATGGCCCCGCACGTCATTAACCGAAGGGCTGGAGGCTCCCGCCCGGACGCCCGTGCCGCGCAACGATGCATTGCGGTCCATGTAGTCATACACGGCTCGCACCTCCGTAAGCGCGCTGATCTCGTAGGATCCACCGAGGCTCAGGTTCCATGCGAACTCATCGACGAGACTCTGGTAGTAGGCATTCGCACCACTCCCCTGCCTGAAGTCCACCTTCAGCTCCCCTGATAATACCTCCCGCTCGTAGGACGCTGTGAACTCGACCTCGTGGAAATCATTGCTCAAATCCTCTTTTCCAAAGTACCTCTGGTAGTCTCCGTAGTAGCTCAGGTCGAAGGAGACATCTCCGAGACTCCGTCGAAACGACATCTCTCCGCCCAATAAGAGAAACATATCTGCTCCACTAAGCGCCTTGGACCCATATCCGAAGGACGGGTTCGAATCATACCCCAGTTCGCTGTAGGACGAAAAGCTCACCCCCTCTGCCAGGGAACTCGAGGCATTTCCCGCGATCCGACCGGCCCGAGAAACAAAACCCGAGGCCCCGCCTGAGGCTGCGGGCACAGGGGACTCGCCTTCCGCTGGTCCGTCCTCCAGAGCAGAGGAATTAATCAACAGAGGCTCTACATCCTCATCTACATCCTCATCTTCCTCCACATCCTCCGCTGAATGATTCTCCACCAGTTTCTCCGGCCGAACGTCATCTTCACTGCCCTTTAGACCCTCTTCCGAAAATGGAACAATCAAGGGTGTAACCAGTGACTCAGGCACTACGCCTGCATCCACTGCACTCTCTCCATCCTGTGGACCGGATGAGACAGAAGGCTCCCGGCCCGGGGAAGCTGCCTTCTCCTTACTTTTCTCCTCTTCGCCTGCCGGGTCGAGGTCCTGTTGCCCCACCGCAACCGCGAAACACAGTATCCACACTAGGACAAAATGACGGGCCAGATGCTTCAAGCGCCCATCACTTTTACGATGCTTCACAAGACCGTTCATGCTCCCAGAAATCTTTGCTGACATGAGCAGGCGGTGGGTATTCCACTCTCGGAAGCGGGACAAGTCCCAACTGCTCCACACTTAAGACTGCTCCCTTTCCTCAATGCCATTGAAAAAAACCATCTTGACCTTACGAGCGCTTCTTTCTGTGCCCTGTACCCATAGCGTCCGGGCGAGGCCACCAGAAAGCCACTACCTCAACAAGGTTACTTCGTGTGGTAAAATCGCCCCCCGCCGGTCAGATCTTCTCCAGTCATTTCACCACAAACCCAGCCCAGCTCGTAGACTCATGGAACGAAGAGCCTCGCGCTCCTTGGCCCCGCAGATTGCGGCATGCATGTTCCACCTGCCATGCAGGAGACAACGGCTAAAGCCAAAATACTTGAGGACGACCGGTAGCAAGACCGGCCAGAGCAAGGATCCACGCCTTCCAGAAACACTGCCATATCCAAACCTGCTTTTCAGGATATTCAGATTCAGGATATCTTCAGCCTTCCGAAAAGGGGCTCCACGCCTCCTGAGGCCGGGACCGTCTCAGCTTTCATCAAGAATTTCCAGATCGACCCGTAAGCGCAAGAAAGCCCTCGAGATACCTCCAGGGGACCAACTCCATCCACGTGCCTGGTCCTCATTTTCCCATGTGGGAAAGATTTCCTGCCAGGATTGAAGATCCCAACTGGCCTCCAGCGCCAGACTGGCTCCGGCCAGCTCCTTGGCGACCACCCCGGAGAACAGCCTGTCATCTCCCACTTCAACCGGAGACCTTTGGTTGACCGCAAGCGGGTCGGTATCGAGCGCAAATTCGAGCAGGTTGTTGATCCCATCATGGTCCGGGTCGTGCTCCGGGGCAGCGAATTCCGTGGCCGCAAGGAATCGCCTGCTCCAAACCTCGTAGGTCCGCTCCACAACCTGAAAACTTCCCGTTGCCTGAGAAGCCACATAGTTGGGATCCTGAATCCGAAGATAGTATTCGTGTTCCCCAAGTGTTTGTGGAACAGAGCTTGCCCCGTTATATTCGACCACCACCTCTACCCCTTCAGGACTGCTCTGGACCCAGAGACCTCTTCCCCGGCCACAGCGGAACGCCACCCGTTCCCCGAGGGCGATCTCCACGACGACCGCACGAATAAGCAGGTCTCCCCTGACATAAGTGAGCTCATAATTCGCCGGAGAAAACCCATTGGATCCTTCCTGGCCTGCTATCTGGATCTCATCGGCATAAACCCCTGCATCCGCAACAGTTGAAACAGCCCTGCCGGTCACACTCTCAAGGTCGACCTCATCTACCGACTCTCCATTGGGCAGGACACTGTCCCCGTCCAGGTCGAGCACCTCGAAGGCACTTTCATCCAGCTCCATGACATCCCCGTAGATCCTCGACTGGTCCAGGGCTGTCAGGGTGACCGCGCGCCGCCTCACCACGAGGTCTCCATCCACGTATTGCAGCGCGTAGTTGGAAGAAGAAAACCCACTGGAGCCTTCCTGGGCCACGATCGTGATTTCATCAGCATAAACACCTGCATCGGCCAAGGTGGCACGGTCCACCTGCGTCGCACTCTCCAGATGCACCACCTCGATGAGTTCCCCATTCGGAAGCACGCTGTCTCCATCCTGGTCGAGCACTGTGAAGCCCGTCTCATCAAGCAACATCACATCTCCATACACCCGCTCCTGCTGCAAGGCCGTCACGGTCACTGGGCGCTGGTTCACCACCAGATCCCCTCTCACATACGTCACCTCGTAGTTGGAAGGTGTGAACCCATTGGAGCCTTCCTGCCCCACGATCGTGATTTCATCAGCATAAACACCTGCATCGGCCGTGGCTGCACGGTCCACCTGCGTCGCACTCTCGAGGTGCACCACCTCGATGAGTTCCCCATTCGGAAGCACACTGTCTCCGTCCTGGTCGAGCACAGTGAAGCCCGTCTCATCAAGCAACATCACATCTCCATACCTCCGCTCCTGCTCCAAGGCCGTCACGGTCACTGGCCTGGGTCGAATCCTTACCAAGGCCTGCTCCGCAGGATCCTCCCCGTCATAAACGGCTGTCACGCTCGCCCCGGCGTTCGACGGAGCGTCCAGGGCAACTTCCACCATGCTCTCCTCCGCCCGGGACAGAACCTCCGTCATGATGCTGCCCAACCCACCCCACGACGCGGAATAGTTCCACCCCTCCGCAGTCACCTGCACCAACGAATTCGAGTCCAAGTCTGCACCGACCTCAGGGGCACCCCTTCTCAAACCGTAGTTCAGGACGTTGTAAGGCCCCGGTCCCCCAATCGGAGCAGCACCGGCAGACTCGGTGCTATACGAAATCAGGACCACATACTCTTCCGGCAATGCGACCGGATCAACAAAGGGCACTGTGACCTCAAAGGCATATCCGTTATAGGGATAGGGGCCACCATCCGGGGCCACCATGGGGCGCCAGGGAATATGCACGAGGCACTCGCTCGCCCCCACGTATTGGAAATCGAGGATTTCCCCTGCTCCGCTGCGCTGCACACTGTAAATTCCGGCCTCCACCAGATGGTGGTATCCCGTCTGGTCTCGCTCGGACCACTCCGGCCAGTCGCTGGCCCGGGCCCAGGTCACCAGCACCGCTTTCACCGCCTGGACAAACTCCCCGGATTCTGCAGCCCCCTGCACCAGGTTTCCCATGCCCACGACCTGCTGGCCGTTGGCGGAGACGCTCAGGTAAGACAAATCAAGCGTGGACGGAACATTCCCAAAACTCACCGGACCCTCTTCCCCCAGCAGAAGTTCAAAACGCCGGATGGAACGATTCCCTCCCGTCTCGCCGGCAAGGAGCTCAAGAGACTGACCGGAGTAGATACGCTCGTGTAAGCTTTTCCACTCCAGCCCATCAGCGGCCAGAAATTCCGAACCCAGAAGTGCCAGAGGCAGAACCATCCACTTCCTCAACACACATGGCCTGCAAATCAGGAAGGAAATCATACTCTGCTAAAGTCGTACCTGGGCACCCTTAGGAAAAAATCCTGCTTCAAGATCCAAGATCCAAGATCCAAGATCCAAGATCCAAGATCCCCAGCCCTCCCTCAGGCACAAGGGCCACGGGCATTATCCCAATCTCCGCCGGAGACCGAGGAGGGGAATCAGGCCTGCGAGACACAGGAGCGGGAGCGCAGGCTCCGGCACGGTCACGGTCATGGAGGAAATCGCGACGGCGTTCGATCCCGGCCCATCCGCTTCACTCCCCGAAAGCCCCCAGCCCACCTCCACCTCGGGCAAGGGGTCGGATGCGGAAGTTCCCGGAATCGAGCCGCTACTGGTCAGCGAAGTTCCCCCAAGATCCGTCAAAGTCGCCACGTAATTCAAACCGTTGGCCACTGAAGTCACCGAGAGGTCCATGGTGTAGAGCCCATCCTCCTGCAATCGTGCGCCAGTGAAGGCCCGGAGCTCTCCATCCACCGAGACGAACGGGTTCCAAGCCGCTGCGTCCGCCGCCGGGTCCGCAGACTGACCCGATGGCTGAAAGACAACCGAGACAAGATCGCGAAATCCAAGGCTGAACTGGTTGCGGTCGGTGTCAAAATACCCTCCTCCCGGGTTGCCGGAGTCGACAAGCACCTCACTATCCTGCAGCTGAAAAGCCACTTCGAGGCCAGCTCCCCTCGCATCGTGAACACCGACAGAGCGGAACACAGACATGCTGTTACCCCCTGTAAAGGGCTCCGTGTCATAAAACCCTCCAACCGAAAAACCCGTCACTCCACCACTGAAGGGCTGCACGTAGGAGCGGGGATACTCGCTGCCGAAATTGGCCTCGGACTGGCTCCAGCCATCCACCCCGTCAAATACATCGCCTGCAGCCCCAGAGACACCCAGAGTATAGACTGTCGTCGTCGCACCAGTCTTCGCCGCACCCAGAAGGACCGCTCCAGGCAGAACGAGGAAAGCCGTTAAGAACCTCTTGCTCAACATAAATTCCACAAGGCTAGAGGCCACTGACTACCGGCGTGAAGACCGTGCGATCTATGATGACCGGCGGTGGAACCTCACTTCGTTTCCTTCGCCCTGCGTCTGCCGGCGCGGCCAGCGCAAAGAACAGTAGGGAAATCGGTGTCGCTAAAAGTAGTTTCTTCATCTTGCTGCTGGGCGACAACCTATCCAATCGACTTTCTTTTACAATACATACCACCAAAAAAAACAGTCCGTCTCCTGCTGTTCCACGGTGATTTCCCAGGCAGCCGCGTTCATTTTAACGGCCCTGTTCCAGCCGATCCTCCAAGACCCTCAGCGCGTGCGAGTTACCCAGCCTCGCAAACTCGGACCGGAGCAACCCGCCCTCCTCCTCAAGGAGTTCCCTCGGCCACTTTTCGATGATCATGTCGGCAAAGGTCTCATGCTGGCCCACCTTCTCGACACAGAATTTACGCAATTCGCGGTAGGGTCGCGCCTGCTGCAACATATCCCCATAGAGAGCCTCCAAGGCCTTCTCCCGCCCCCGCGCCCGCTCGAAGGCCTCGTTCCAGAGCTTCGCCGTTTCCCGACGGTCGATCGCAATCCAAGCCAACCCCTGACCATAGGGCACCCGCACCGGGGCAGGGTCCAGGAGCCTTTCCCGCAGGAAGCTGGCCCTCGCTTCCGCGTCCTTGTCATCAAAATAAAGGGCGATGTTCCCTCGCAGGGCGTGCACCCGTCGGTCCAGGGGGCGCACGGCGGCCGCCTCTCGCAATTCTCCAAGCGCCTCCTCCAGTAAATCCGGCCCCTCCCCCTCTTCGCCTGCCTCGACTTGCTTCGCGTCAAGCTGGAGGAGGGCTCGCGCCCGCGACAACCTGTCTTCTGCCGCGCGGGCGGGAGACTTCAGCACGCCCATCACACCGAGAATTCCCACCAGCGCCAGGACACCGCCGACCACTCTCCAACCCCACCGTCCGCAGGTTCCCAGCACCCTTCCCTCCGGCAGGACCAAGCCTATCAGGAAAGCCGACATCCAGAGGATACTCTCCCGATGAAGAGGAACATCGACGATCCCATGGACGAAGGGAATCAGGGCCGCAACAAGGAATGCCTGTCGCAGGCCCTTGTCCCGCCCAGCCATGGTCGCCCTCATACATCGCCAGAAGACAAACCCGACAACCGCAAGACAGCCCAGACCCATGGGTATCCCTCCCTCCGCGGCGAGCCAGAGCCAGCTGCTTTCCGGGTGTAGATGGCGCCCTCCGGATTCCCGCAGGGAATACCTCTGGTATTGCGGATAAAGGTCCGCAAACTGCCCTGCGCCACTTCCCACCAGAGGGCGAGCCGCAATCATCGCCGAGGTGTCCTTGTAAATCTGCCATCGACTCTCCAGCAGCCTCTCCATCCCAATCCCCCCTCCAGCTTGCTGCTTCTCAATGCTCTCAAGATGATCTGCCAGACGTTTCTTCACCCCCTCCTCGGCTGCATAAAACACCAATGCCCCCAACAGCAGGCAAAGGCACACTACCCACTTCATCCCCCCCCGCCGCCTCCGAAGTAATTCAAGGAGAAGAACTGTCCCGGCTCCCAAGCCCGCTAACAGGACCCCCGCCCGGCTCATGTTGCTGAAGACCAGCCACACGATAAAGGCCACCATACTCAGCCCTCCCAAAACGACAAAAAGCGCCCTTCTTCGTCGCGCTCCTTGCAGAAGAAGCCCCAGAGCGAGGACCAGCCCCATGGCCAGGAGAGTCCCACTATGGTTGTGATTGGGGAAAAAGCCAAAACTTGGGACCCCGGTCTGCCCCGTGTAAGTATTGGGCGGAATCAGGACGGGCCGACCCAGCGACAGGAGACCATACGCAACAACCCCTCCCACGAGGATGCAGAGAAGCCGTCCGCGTGAGCCCTCCCGGTGACCGCCGGCCAGCAACCGCAGGACGATCAATCCCACCCCAGCCTGCCACAGGATCGTTGCCAGTGAGATCGCGGACTGGGGTGATACGGCCTTCCCCACCGGGATTCCCGCATCCTTGAGCCCTAACGTCCACCCCTCCCCACCCCCTGGGATTCCAGGGAGACAAGCCAGCAATGGTAGCACAAGGCAGACTCCGGCCCCAACCAGGACGAAGGCAGGCAAGCGAGTGGTTGCCGGAAAGAATACCATCCACAAGCCCACCCCGGCAAAGCCCAGGGCCGCCACTGATTCGCGAGGTCCCGCCGAGCACACCCAAAGCCCCAGGAGAACGAGCACCAGCACAGCCGATCCCCCGCCCGGCACAATATAGTCCCGGAAGTCCGCTCTCCTCCCGCGTTCCCCCCTGGCGCGCTTAATTCCCACGGCTGTTCCAAGCAGAAAATTCGGCAAACGGACCGCCTTCGACAACAAAAACCATGTTCTCCCCGGTCAGCCTGCAGGCAAGGTCAGCTCCATTTTGGCCGGGGCTTCTTCCCGCAGACGCTCCAGCCCAACCGCCCACCGCGTCACCTCAACATCCATTGCCCCCAAACGGCTCTCGAGTTTTGCAAGGAACTCCAGCGAAATATCATCAATGGCCAAGACCACCTCGTCGATACGCTGCCTCCGCACCAGTTGTTCGAGATCCTCTCCCGTGCCCAGAATCCTGAAACCACGCAGACTTCGTCCCCTCGCCATCTCATCGTCATCGACAAATCCAACCAGCTCCGCAAAATCCAAGCTCCTCACCCTCGTAGCAAGGTAGTCGAGAAAAAGCGTCCCGAGGTCCCCGGCACCATAGATCAGGATCCGTCTCCCTCCTTCCCCGGAATCGGGATGGATCGCGCGCACTGCCAGCTGGCTGATCAGAGGCGCTAGAGAGCGGGGCGCCAGCACAAACACCGCGGAAAGGAAGCCCCCGCTAATTGCAACCTTCATCATCACCCAGACAGAGATCGAAGATTGCGAAAGGGACACCATCAATCCAAGGAGGCTTGCCACCGTCACCAAGACCCAAAAAACCGCAGCCATTTCCAAAAGAAGAGCTCTCCTCCAGACGATGCGATATACTCCCACAAGGTGAAGCGCCGCCACGCTCCCGACCGCCTGGGCCACGACAAGGGAAAGCAGGAAAGACGCTTCCCCCTGCACTCCGGTCGCTGTCATTTCCAAAAGGAAAACGAGGAGCCATCCGGCAAGGACGAGGCCGACATCGAGCGCCATGTAAGCCAGGCGCCTTTTCGCATCGGAGCCGGGCCGTCTCATGGCGATCTGGATCGCATTTCCGCTCTGGATGAGCTCAGCCGCGGCCGTATGGCGAAGCAGAAAGACCCCGAGGAGAAAGGCGCTGGGCACGACAAGGATCCAGCCCTCGCTTTCAATGATCAGGGGTAGGAAGCACAGCAGCATCACGGCTGCCGCACAGGCCTGAAGAATCTCTGCAACCCTCCGCTGGCTCCACCCCCGGGCCAGAAGCCGATGGTGCAGGTGCTCCTTGTCCGCATCAAACAATCCGCCCCCCTTTTCGCCGTGCACCTTGCGCACGAAGCGTCTCATCACCCTCCGCCAGACCGCCAGAGCCACGTCAAAAAGAGGCACTCCCGCCACCGCAATCGGGAGCAAGACCACCGCTCCCACGCTTCGGCGACCTACCAATTCCGTTGCCACCGTGGCGATGAACAGTCCCAGCAGCATGGATCCCGCATCCCCCAGGAACAAGCGCGCCGGACTACGGTTATAAACGAGAAAACCCATTACCGCAGCCATCATAATGACAACCAACGCTATCCCGGGGCCCGCCACCCCAAGCGCCCCGGCAACGCACAGAATGCCAGCCAGGCTGATCCAAGCCAGTCCCCCGCAAAGCCCATCCAACCCATCAATCAGATTGTAGGCGTTGATGAGAAGGACGATCCACGCGACCCAGACCAAGGCATCCATCCATCCGGGAATGTCGAACCCCGCAATATTCCCCTTGTCGCCATCCGATAGCACCCAGAACAAAAGAGCTGCTGCAAGTTGCCCCCCAAGCTTTACGAACGGGGAAACACCCCTCCAATCATCGACTATTCCCACCACCATCAGCACCGCTGAGGCAGCAAAGAACGGAAGAAGAACGCTGTTCCCGGAGAAGAGAGGGGAAAATCCGGGAAGAGAACAGATCGCGCATGAGCACCAAAAAACAGCCCAAATAGCGATCCCTCCGGCCCTTGGCACGGGATCTTTGTGAATACGCCGTTCCGAGGGTTCATCCATGAGGCCCAGCCGGGGCCCCATCACTACCATCATCCTCGAGGCAAAGGCCCCGAGCACGAAAACACCGCCGTACAGGATCAGGTATCCGAACATCGTCTGGCACGCTACTTACAAAGATAGCATCATTTTAATTTCTCACACAGATAAGTGTCCCCCCTAATCCCAAGAGACTTAAACACCTATCGCTGAGTAGTGACCACTCCTTTGGGATACCTCAAAACGGTGACGTTCTGCCGCCCTCGTCCACCTAGGTCCCAAGCTTTAGGCTCTTGTAGCTGCAAGGGACAGGTCCACCTCAACGACCGGCGCGACTTTTCCTCCTCCCCGCTCACTAACGGCAAGATCTACTTTCGGAACCATCAAGGCGAAGTCTTCGTCACCGCTGCCCATCCCATGATATTCACCCTCCCGCACCGCGCCCAGTTTGGGGATGAAATCCATGCGAAGCCACCGGAACAGCCTTGCTTTGGCCAATAACCACATCTTCCTCCCCAGTAAGAAGACCCTCTTCGCCTGGCTAATTAAAGAGCGGAACTCTAACAGACGGCCCCACAAGACGAGAACCAACCTCCCGGTTGGTTCTCCCTAATTCGTCCGCAGGAGCGACACGAAATGGTGTCGCGTCCTAGTGCCCACCCTTCAAAACAAGGGGCCGTCTTCGAATTCCAAGTGCTTCGTATAACCAAATCAGTTCATTTAGTTCGGAAACTCTTGAACTATGTGCTCGGGTGCGCTACCTGCGCAGAAATTCTAGTGGTTTGAGCACATCTACTTCTGACAATGAGGCCTCTGAGGCCATGGCAGCCTACTTCGCAAGGATCGCTGAGACCTTCAGCCTCCCACGGTCTATAGCCGCGATCTACCACACCCTCTTCGTTGCAGAAAAAGACATGAGCTTTACCGAGATCGTGGAAAATTCAGGGCTCTCGAAAGCCAGTGCCTCTACTGGCCTGAAACTCCTGGAAAGCATGCTCGCCGTAGAAATTGTTCACGTCCCCAACGATCGAAACACCTACTACCGCCCCGAACTCTCCCTCCG
>Ga0163179_10003431_pt1 | contig 10781 bp, 11 predicted proteins | sample AtlANTMetagenome_FD_109643 | JGI IMG/M metagenome (GOLD analysis project Ga0163179, IMG submission 109643) | Marine eukaryotic phytoplankton communities from the Atlantic Ocean - Atlantic ANT 2 Metagenome | ecosystem: Environmental > Aquatic > Marine > Oceanic | place: North Atlantic Ocean... | reverse complement strand
TTTAGGCGACCCACAAATAAAAGAGATACTAAGATTAAAGTCCTTTGATCTTATATTACAATCAGAAACAAAAGAAGTATCACCTGATATAGGTGTGGTTACAATAGATGAAAAGTCTATTGAAAAGTATGGTCAATGGCCGTGGGATAGAAGAATACTTGCTGATCTAGTTATCAAATTAAGAGAAGCACAAGTAGGTATAATTGTTATGCCGATACTCTTTTCTGAATATGATAGAATGGGTGGAGATGAAGCATTTGTCAATACAATAAATCAAATGGGTGTTGTTATTGCTCAAGTTGGCACAACACAAATAAACAAGAACGCTGTGCCAAGAGGTGTTGCAAAAATAGGTGACCCACTACCTTGGTTGTATGAATGGCCTGGTATGTTAGGACCGATACCTGAATTAGGACAATATGCAGATGGTGTTGGTGTTATTAATACAGCACCAGAGATAGATGGTGTTGTAAGACGAGTGCCATTGATTATGAGAATCGGTGAAGAAACTTATCCTGCTATGGCATTAGAAACGATACGAGTAGCAACTGGTGATCCTAGTTATCAGATTAAGGCAGGCGAAGGGGGAGTAATTGCTGTAAGGGTGCCTGGTTATGATACAATCGCTACTGATCCTCATGCAAGAATATGGTTAAGATGGAATAAAGAATTCGATACCATATCAGCAAGTGAAGAGGACTTTTCTGAATTTGCAGGTCGTACAGTTATTATCGGTATAACTGCTGAGGGTTTATCTAGTATTATTGCAACCCCATTAGGTGAAAAACATGATTATATACTATCTGCTTCGACCTTACAGACGGTCCTAGACGGAGAACAGATCAATAGATATGATTACAGTCTATTTTTAGAATTGATTATATCAATATTTCTCGGAATGTCAATAGTTATTTTAGCAAGATTTACACCATATTGGGTTATCGGCTTGACAATGATATTATCTTATGTTATACTTGTATTTACCTCACATTATTTGTTTACCGAATATCTTATTCTTGCAGATGTAAGTTGGTCAATTATTTGCTTGACAATAGTTGGTATGCATAGTATATTTAATCGGTTTGTTTTAGAGTTTCAATTGAAACAACAAATAAGAAAACAATTTGAAACATATCTTGACCCTAGACAAGTAGCAATATTACAAAAAGATCCTAGCAAACTAAAACTCGGTGGCGAAAGACGAGAGATGAGTTTTCTATTTATGGACATTGTAGGATTTACACCGATATCTGAATACTATAAAAACAATGACGATCCTGAAGGTCTAGTAGAAGTTGTAAATGACTATCTAAACAGAATGACAAAAATTGTATTAGACAATGGTGGTTGTGTAGATAAGTATATGGGCGATTGTATTATGGCATTCTGGAACGCACCACTTGATTGTGAAGATCATGCTGAGATGGCAGTCAAGACAGCGATTGAGTGTGCTGAAGAAACAGAAAATCTAAAAGTATTATTTAAAGAAAAAGGTCTACCTGATATCAACATAGGTTCTGGTGTCAATACTGGTACTTGTATTGTAGGTAATATGGGTAGTGATACTAGATTTGATTATTCAGTTATTGGGGATGCAGTAAATCTGGCTGCAAGACTAGAAGCAACAACACGAAATTATAAGACAGATGATGGCGGTATTGTTACCACATTATATTCAAGTTATACTCAAGAAAAACTAAAGAATATCAAGTCAGTTGAAGTTGATAAGATCAAAGTTAAAGGTAAAGAAGAATTAATTACGATCTATAAACCAGTATAAATAGTAGTATGGCAACTGTATTTGATAAGATATTAGACAAGACTACTGGACCAAAGTCCTATAACTGGTACAAAAAAGAAGTTGAAAAGATAACGACACCAGGTGCTAGATCATTAATCAATACAGGTAAAGCAACATTAAGACCAAAATATGGTATAATGAATTTGTTTGGGTATGATCCGAAGTATAAAGAAACACTACCTTACTATGATAGGTTTCCTTTGATCTTTCCATTAGAACCTGCAAAGGGTGGATTTCGTGGTCTTAACTTTCATTATTTACAACCTGGTGCAAGAGTGGCGTTTTTAAGACAATTAGCAGAATATGCTAGTGACTCAAATTTTGATAAAAAAACTAGATATAATATTGACTTTGTAAATAATAGTTATTTTAAAAGAACTACAAAACATTATCTGTTTAGTCAAGTTAGAACTTCATTTCTAAATATACCAGCAGATGAGATGGCGGTTGCAATATTTTTACCAGTCGCAAGATTTAAGAAAGGAAGTCCTTACTAATGGCAATTTTTAGAGCAGGAAAAAGAGTAGGTCCATTTGACATACGAGTAGGTTTTCCTAGAGATAAAAGTTTAGATAGAGTTGATCAAGATCCTAGATTAAGACAACACGCCAATACAGAAAATACGATTGGTCGTTTTCGATCTGCTATGGCAAAGGCAGAGGGTTATGCTAGAACTACAAGATTTGCGGTTAGATTATTTCTTCCAGTGAGTCTAAATAAACTTGTACAAGAGTCAAATGATATAGTTTTAAAAGAAGGTCAATCAATTCATCCTAGATTAGCAGAACAAGCAAGACAATCAAATCCTGATCCTCAATATATGCATAATTTAGCAAGTCAATTAGGACAACAAGTTAATATTCATTGTGATACCGTTGCAATGCCTGGTCACGATTTACAAACACAAGCAATACAATATGGATCAGCACCTGAATATGAAATGGTGCAGGCACATGCTTTTACAGGTCAGATTAATGCTTCGTTTTATGCAGATAAATATTTACGAGAAAGACATTTCATGGAGGCATGGCAAAAATTAGCAGTCGATATGAATACACACAAAGCAAAATACTATGATGATTACATTGGTAAAATGCATATCTATCAATTAGGTTCACTTGATGGAGAAGGTGATAGAGATGTACCAACTTATGGTATTGAAGCAACTGAGGTTTACCCTGCTACGATAAGTGCAATAGATTATAATTATGCAGGAAACAATATAGTTAAAATCAATGTTGGTTTTAATTACAAACAATGGTACAATTTAACAGCAGATGGTATTGCAGGAATTGAATTTGGTTCAAGTCGTCAAACATTACATCCAGTTAAAGGAAGACCAGGTATAGATGGATTACTTGATAAGTTACCACCTGAACTAGGTAGAGCAGGTAGAAGTATATTTAATCAAGCAAAAAATCAATTGCCGATAGGCAGATTAACAAGGGGGAAAATATTTCCACCATTTACATAATTTTATATTATAAGGAGATTAAATTATGACACTACCAAAACTGAGCACTCCAACATATGAGTTGGAACTACCATCAACGGATGAGAAAATTAAGTATCGACCGTTCTTGGTAAAAGAAGAAAAGATACTTATGATGGCGATGGAGAATGGCGAGTCCAGTGCTATCACACAGGCAGTTAAAGATATCGTTAGTGAATGTACATTTGGTAAAACTAATATATCAAAATTGCCTATGTTCGATACTGAATACTTGTTTTTAAATATTAGAGCAAAGTCAGTTGGTGAGGTTTCTAAATTAAAAATATTATGTCCAGATGACAAAGAAACTTATGCTGATATTGAAGTTGATTTAACCAAAGTACAAGTACAAGTAGATGAAGAACATACAAATAAAATTGAGTTTACTGATAGTATGGGTATGATTATGACCTATCCTACTATTGACTCTTTTAAGAATACAGGTATTGCAAATATAACTGCTGCTAATATGTTAGAAGTTATTGGAAGTTGTATTCTACAAATTTATGAAGATAAAGGTGAAAAAGTTTATGATCCAAAAGATCAGACTAAAAAAGAGTTACAAGAATTCTTAGAGCAGTTAAATACACAACAATTTAAATCTGTTCAAAAGTTTTTTGATACTATGCCTAAATTAAAACATGAAATAGAGGTAAAGAATCCAAAGACTAAAAAGAAAAGTAAGGTAACATTGAATGGACTTAACGATTTTTTCGAATAGCCCTTTCACACGATAGCCTGGAGAATTATTATAGTACGAATTTTGCTTTAATGCAACACCATAATTACTCTCTTGGTGATCTAGAAAATATGATACCGTTTGAAAGGGAAATATATGTAGATATGTTAGTAACATATATTAAAGAAGAAAATGAAAGAATTAAAAAACAAAATCAAAAAGGTTAAACTATGAGTGAAGAAGTAAAAAAGATTGATACAGAAACCAAAAAGGTTAACATAGAATTAGAAGTTGATACTAATATAGTTGACTCTAGTAAGAATAAGTATCAAGGTTTTATAGACTTAGCAAAGGCGCTAGACGCATGGAGAATATTTCCTAGAATATTCATAACAACATATATCTATTTACTATACAAAGTTGTAATATGGTATATGGCACTAGGCGATCCTTCAATGGAACAATCAGGACTTGTTAGTGTGGTTGTTGGTGCTGGAGCAGCATGGTTTGGTTTATATGCAGGAACAAGGAAATAATAGATGTTAGGATCACTAGTACCAATAAACTCACCGTATGAGGTGATAAGTCCAGCAAGATCGTCAGTTCAACCTGCTTCAGGTGGCGCTGTCGCTGGTGCAGCAAGACAAATGAGTCCTATGGAATCAATGAAAACAATATTTGAAGATATTAGAGATGGTATTGAGAATATTGCAGGTATGGTCCAGACTCTTGTTTTAGGACAACAACCTACTGTGGGTGATAAGATTTCAGCGTCTGATACTGATAGTGGTGGAATAGAAGATACGGGTGGTCAAGAAGGTTTTAGTAGTGGGATGTTAGATTCTCTCAAGAGTGCTTTTGCAGACGATGGTGGTATTGGTAAACTTAAAAAAGCATTATTCGCTGGTATAGTAGCGTCATTATTCTTATTTTCAGATCAAATAAAAGCAGCAATCGTACCTATACTAAAAGTAGGAAAACAAATATACGAGTTTTTAGGTCCTAAAGGATCATTGATATTAGGACTAGGGGCAATCGCTGCTTTTACTTTTCCTAAAACATTTTTTACAATTCTTAAAATTGCATTTAAAGCAATTAAATTTATACCTACTATATTTTCTGCATTGTCTAGTGGTCTAAGTGCTGTATTAGTTCCTTTGGCACCAGTAATTGCAATTGTAGCAGCAATTGCTGCTGTCATATACAGTTTAAAAAAAGGATTTGACGCCTTTCAAGAGTCATTAGACGCAGGCGATAGTATGATTGACGCTATTATTGCAGGTGTTTCTACTGCTCTTGCAACATTAATAACTTTACCATCAACACTTTTCAAAAATTTATTAAGTTATGTTGCAGGTTTGTTTGGTTTTGATGGTATAAAAGCAAAACTTGATGACTTAGATTTTGTAGAATTTTTTACAAATGCTTTCAAAATGTTATTCACTGGTATAAAAGATTTCATCACAGGTATATTTAATATTGACTTTAAAGGAATACTTGGCAAAGGACTTGATCTATTTGGTGCAATAGCGACAAGAATTAAAGCAATTGCTGCTGCTGGATTTGCAGCGCTCAAGGCTGCATTTCCTGGTGGCGAGTCACCTGGTGAAGCATTCAATAGAGTTTATCAAGAAAGAATGGATAAAGAGGATGATTCAGAACCTGAAGCTAAGGGTGGTCCTATTACTATAAGTGTAGATGACGCACAATCTAGAATGTATAGACTTCAAGATCAAGCATTAATGGCTGGTCCAGATGGGTCTAATCAACCAGAAGTAGCAGCAGAGGCAAAAGCAAGAGCATTACAAATGGAAAAACTATTAGACGAGGCGTATGTTAAAGGTAAAGATACTGTATCTATGCCATCTGGAAGTATTGGTAAAAAACAAAGTGATGTTGAAAAATTAACAGACGCAACAGCAGAAAAGACACACGAAGAAGGTACTAAAAGAAGTGATACTAAAAGAGATGAGTATGAAGGTCTTAAAGCACAAGGATTTTCTAAATCAGACGCTAGACTAATTTTAATGTTCGATACTAATAAAACAAAAGGTTTCCCTGCATATCAAGAAGCGTCAATGAAAGCTCTTGGTTATAACTTTACTCCTGAATTTATGACACCTGAAGAAAAACTAGCATGGATGAAAAGAAAAATGATTGTAGATGATGAAGGAAATTTATTTAAACCTACTAGTGCAGATGGAGATTATCGACAATTATCACAATCAGAGATGAGAATGAGGGCTGCTTCAGCTGAGGGTAGACAAGATTTAAATGAAGCAGTTGCAGAAAATAAACAAGCAAAAAATGATAGTGCTGGTGCCAGTGGTAATATCGTAGTCAATAATAATAGTGTTGATAATTCTAGTCAATCACAAACAAATAACACTACTAAATTAAGCACAGATCATTCAGATCCTACTGCTAACGCATTAAAAGAGGTAGCAGGATTCTAACCTTTTTGTTGTAGATGTTTTTCTGTCCAGATATCAAAAGTAATATTTCTATCATCACACCATTTTCTTGCTGACGCAAACTTATCACGATTCATTTGATAAGTTTTCATTTCATACAATACAGTTGATTTCTTTTTACCTCTGCCACCAGTAGGAGGTCGCAAGTCTTTAGTAGGTTTAACTTCAATAAGATGAGTTTTGATACTGCCATCAGATGTTTTTACTTTAATAAGAAAGTCAGGAAAATACCTACGCTGTTTCTTAGTTGCAGTATCATAATAAGGTATTGCTAATTCCTCACTAGACCATAGTATTACGCCAGGTGTCTTGTCAAAGTATTTCATACACCTTCTTTCCCACATAGAACGATAGATGATATTACTACAATCACCTGCATATTTTTGAGGGTTCTCTGGTGTAAATTTACCTTTGTATTTTTGTGATCTTTCTCTCATACTCATATAAATAGTTATAACAATATTTATCAAGGAGAGATATGGGACTAATATCAAACGCATTAAATAATCTTGCTGGAAATATATTCGGGGATGCATTTAATAGTAGCGGATCAACAACACCAATATTAAGAAAGAATGCTATAGATATGAGGCAACAGTCTCCTACTTCTAGAGCAGACAACGATCCTCTAGCATTTTCGTCCATAGCATATCCTAGAGATGTGACCAACGATATGCAAAGTGGTCACTATATGCTGTTTTATATCAATGTTCAAAATAGAACTAAGTACAAATACACTGGTGCTGATGGACAATCAGTTGGTGAAACTGTAAAGGTTCAAGAAAATCATCCTTTAGCAGTAAGACAAGGTGGTTCAAAAACTGTAAATGTAACAACAGCAGGAGGATCTGCCGACGCTGGATATCAAAAAGGTTTAGTTGCTGGAGGTTCAAAGGGTAATATTCTTACAGGTGATAGAGTTGATATTAGAAAACAATCTCGTGGTACAGCAACAGGTCTATCAAGTTATAATAAAACTACAACGAGAATTACTGATTCAATTGCGATTTATCTACCACCTAATGTTCAAGACACACTTGCTGCAGGATACAATGGTATGGCAACTGGCATGTTAGGTGCTGCTGCACAATCAGGTATGGCTGCGGGACAAGCGATGGCAAATAACGATTTTGAAGCTGCTGCAGGTGCAATAGTAGATGGTGGTAAAGCAATAGGATCGAAACTTGCTGTTAATGCTGCTGCAGGTATTGCTGAAGCACTTGGTGGTGGTGAAGGTGGTGAAGAACTACTAAACAAAGCATTCGGTCAAGCAAATAACCCATATCTAGAAGTGATGTTCGATCAAATGGCACTAAGACAATTCTCATATAACTTTACATTCGCACCTAGAAATCAAGATGAAACAGATGATGTACAAAAAATTATACAAATGTTTAGATTTCATATGTCACCTGAACTACAACAAGGACAAGGTCGTTTCTTAACACTACCTTCAGAATTTGATATCCACTATATGTATCAAAAAGAAGATGGTACAGCGTCAGAAAATGACTACTACCACAAGATTTCAACCTGTGTACTAGAGAACTGTGCTGTTGATTATACGCCAGGCGGTGTTAGATCATTTCAAGATGGCGCACCTACACAAATTACAATGAGTTTAACATTCAAAGAAACTGAACTATTAACAAAAGATAGAATTAATCAAGGATACTAATGTCATATTTCGATAAATTTCCACTAATGGGTTACGATATTAAAGGTGACGGTACATACAAACTAGTGCCTAACATAATAAGACGAGTCAAACTAAGATCAGGTGTCGCAGCAGGTGCCTTTGTATTTGAAGAATATGATGTAAGAGAAGGTGAGAAACCAGAAGATGTCGCTTACAAATGGTTTGGTGACGCAGAATATCATTGGGTAATACTAATGACAAACAATATTACAGATAGATATTATCAATGGCCGATGACACAACCTGATTTTGCGAACTTTCTAACAGACAAATATGGTGCAGGTAGTGAAGACTCGATACACCATTATGAAATTACGCAGGCAAGTGGTAGAACTACATCAAACGGACCAGGTGACACCTCATACCTAGTAGAGTGTAATTCAGATGAAGATGGCGCCTTGCCAGTTACAAACAGAGAATACGAAGAAAGACAACAGGATAAGTATAGAAAAATTAGATTATTAGATAGAAGATTTTTAAAAGCATTCATATCAGAATTCAATGGTCTTATAAAATCTGATACATATTAAGGATTACTAGATTATGTCAACAAAGACGCCAGATAATGCAAGTTTAAGGCATGAAGATACAATACAATTCGCAGGTGATTATAATTTAAATAATATTGTATTGATTGGTCATAGCGGTGAGGCAGTTGATATTAAACCATTGATGTTAGAGTTGAATATATACGAGGGTATATACAGTAATTCAATCACAGGTTCAATTGTCATAGGTGATTCACAAAATCTCATATCAAAACTACCAATACAAGGCACAGAAAGATTATCATTTAAGATTTCTACGCCAGGTGCAAATGCTGAAACGCATATTATTGACGCCACAGAAAAAACAGGTCACCCTTTTCACATATACAAACTTACAAATAAACAACAGATCAATCCTGGTACTGTAACCTATGTTTTGCATTTTTGCAGTAGAGAAATGCTACGCAATCAAAGAGTCAAAGTAAGTCAATCATATTTAAGTATGTCAACAGCAGCAAGAAATATATTTAAAGATCCTAGATATCTTGATAGTCGTAAGAGATTATATTACGAATCTGCTCAATCTAATCCTGTTGTTATTCCTAATATATCACCATTTAAAGCATTCAATATGATGGGTAAACATTGTATACCTTATAACGAATTAAACGAGGGAACAGTAGGGTTTTACTTTTACGAAACAACAAAAGGATTTCATTTTCGCAGTTGGCAGAGTATGGTATCATATAAAGGTGCCACTCCTGTTAAATCTAAACAAGTATTCTTTTATCAACCAAAAGAAGGTGGTGACGAAGCAATAGACGATAAGGGCAACGAAGAAGATAAGATTGTAAATGATTATAGAAATGTAGAAGAATATGAGTTTATCAATCAATTCCATGATGTAGCCGCGAATACAGCACTAGGAACATACGGACATAGAGTTATTACACATAATCTATACGATAAATCATACAAAGTAGATGATTATAACTACCATGAAACATTTAATACAAGTTCCCACGCAGACTCAGTCATAGGAAAGAATAATAACGCTGAAATCAACGCAATTGTCAGATCACCTGTTGATTATGATGATTTAGCAGTATCAGACTATCCTGAATCAAGAGTTTCTTTACAATCAACAACAAGATTTAGTGATGATAAAGATGTAGGTCTGTATGGAAAAGAAGTAGGACGAGATGGAGTGCTCACAGGTCAAAGAATAGGTCAAGCAGCACAAGTCAGATCAGGTACTCGATTACGCCTACTTGTCAAAGGGCAATCATATCTTGAAGCAGGTGACAAAATCACATTTAATCTAAGAAATGTTGCTGCTGATAATCCTGATGGTGAAGATGATCCACAGTATTCAGGTGACTATATTATCAGTAAAATACGACATAGAATAACGCCAGAAGATTATAAACAAGTTTTAGAGTGTGTCAAAGACTCTGTTAAATCACGATGGCCAGGCGAGGTATCTGAATTCCCTTCAAGAGCAAGTAGAGGAACAGGCGTAACAATAGATATCTACAAAGAAGAAAACTAAACAAACAGATCCTCTCTATATCTCTCACTCCCTCAGACGCTAGAAAATTTTTTCCAGAGAGGTCTCCTCCCAATAATCAATAGATACCTCTGGCGAGACTTTAATATCGGTCGCTCAACGGTCGCAGTATAAATAGTCTATATGATATACAAAATGCTACTCTGGACGACATTCTTTGCTGTACTTCTCACATTAATTACAATGATGATTATAGTACTAGAGCAACCTATCGTGATATGAAACAACGAAGTAAACAAGAGATAGCCGCTAACGATAGAAAAGCATTGATAGAGATTGTATTATTAGTCGTAGTGATATGCTTGATAGTATGGTAAGCAACTTATCAGTAATACGATGCTCAAAGTGTGGGCATTTATGTCATTGTAGACCTGTTGGCAAGTATGCTGACGAGAATACAAAGACTTCCGTTGTATGCGGGTATATACATGAAAGATTTGATATACCGTCATGTAGTTGTGATGATTGTACACATATAGAAGAAAATAAGTTAATTAAACAATGGGGATTGATCTAAATTATGCAAAAAAGCGTAGGAGAATTTATTAGTAATTACAAGGGTTTAAAGTTAGAGTTGG
>Ga0163179_10003430_pt1 | contig 10782 bp, 10 predicted proteins | sample AtlANTMetagenome_FD_109643 | JGI IMG/M metagenome (GOLD analysis project Ga0163179, IMG submission 109643) | Marine eukaryotic phytoplankton communities from the Atlantic Ocean - Atlantic ANT 2 Metagenome | ecosystem: Environmental > Aquatic > Marine > Oceanic | place: North Atlantic Ocean... | reverse complement strand
CGTACGATCTCCCACCCCACCAAAGTTTAGGTTGGGTGCTGTAATAACTTGTTTCATGTGTGGATTTTTCTTTAGCCATTTTTCCTTGTCGGCAATGGCCATCATCATATCAAACTGTTCTTCAGTTTCTGTATTCTCAAATGTATATATTGGCATATTAGTTAGCCTTTACCTCAATAGTTTCCATTCCGTCTATTATTTTATTTATAATCTTTCTTGCGGGGAAAGACAATAAGTCTGAATTATATCCCCTTATTAAACAGTCTTTTATGTACAAAGGGTCTACTTTGCTAAGAGTATCTCTAGTATAACCTATTCTTCTCCAGCCATATGTGTTGATGCATAACAGCGCCAAGTCTATTTCTTCTTCAGTATAGAAAGACATCCTATAGCCCTTTATTACTTTGGGCTTAGGTTCCTTTTTCGGAAACTGTATTACCTTACCCTTCATAATTCTATTTATACCTACAAGGACTTATATCTCATTAATCTCTATACCTTTTACAAACATATGATCCGATAGAGTGTCCCATACTTTGTGTAGATTAGTAGAGCCAAAAGACTCTTGTATTTTAACTTTTGCTATAGGCATTTGGCCTAATGATAACTTAGGGTCTGTAGGGTCCATTCCATTTTTCTCAATCCAAGCAAAAAATTCTTCATGCCATTTTTTCCAAAAAGGATTGTTTTCTCTTGTCATATCCCTGCCCCAATTTATATCAAACTCTCCAGAATAATATCTTAATGCTGTGATTGCCTCACATCTTGCACCACCTTCTTCTTGTTTAGTTCTTATATCAGTAGGGTCTGTATAAACTAAATCAGGTGCTCCTTCATCTCTAAATACTTCATCTAATCTTTTTCCTATCTGACACCAGTGCATATACACTTCTCCAAAACGACTATCAAAACCATTTGTAAATAACTCTCTATGTTCGTCTTTTAAGTCGTATTTGGGTGCATTAACAAAGTGCATTATATTTGTAGGTCTTAAATTATCACGATCTTTCTCTGCCATCTCTGTAGCAAACTCTAAACTTTCTAATTCATGACATGTCCAATTTAATCGTTCTATATTCTCTCTATTTCTTTCATTGGCGTTTAAAAAATATTCTGCAGGTTCCCACATGGTTCCTTTTAAGATTTCAAAATGGTTGTGTAGTGTATTAAGACTTTCTTGTGTAATCATTTCTTTAGAATAAACTTCTGGAATTTGGTAATCAAAAGCGTCGTTAAGTTCTGATATTGAGTTGTTTAAAATATTACAAAGATAATCATAATCCCTATATGTTTTGGCAAAACCTAAAAAGCAAAATTGATGGTGGAAAGGTAAGTTAGGTTTTAAACAATCTTCCTGTAAAGCATGTATCCAATCTCTAGCCAACAAGTTATCATATATTTCTATATCAAAATCAAACTCTTTATCCTCATTAAAAGGATCACACAATATTACTTTAACCATAAGTTTTCCTATTCCATTCTAAAAATTTTTTATATTTTTCACTATTCAAATCAGGACTTAAAGGCCAAATAGTAAGAGAAGAATAAAAAATATATCTTGGGCTGATGCCTTTATTCTCAATCATATGTTCTGTATATTGGGAATTAAGAAAAAATACTCCTGTTCCTTTTTTATTTGGTGATGTGTAAGTTCCTATTTTTGTTCCAGACCCTTCTGGATTGTCTATTAAATTTATTATAATAACTCCTAATACTTCTCTATTATCTACATGGTTGTTCATTCTAAACTTAGGAGGACACTTTAAAATTTCGTATTTATGGTTACTGTTCATATCTATAGTATCCAAACCTCTAGGCCACATGTGTTGTATTAGTATGTCATTGTTTATTTCTCTGCGCATTAAATCTGTAAGCCCATCTAATTGATTGGATAAATCTTTACGCCAGTTCTCAGGCAAAGTTGTTTTATCTAATACCTCTCTGTTATCATGAGGATACATAGACCAAGGTTGCCAACCTTTATGAACTTTGCTTATATCTAAGTCATAGAATTTAAAATTCTCTATTTCCCAGATACCTCTACCCTTGTATTCTATCTTCATTATACCAGTCTAAGACTTCTTGATCCCTTGAATATATTTCTTCTATTGTAATGCTTTCTTTGCCGTCTTGTCTAAACTCTGCTACCTCTTGATGCCACTCTTTTGTTCTTCTAAAGCTCTCCTGATATGTGTCTGGAAATTCCTCATCAAAGGTTTTTTCATTTAACACGCCTTCGAGTTCAGTTATAAGGGCGTGTTGTCTGTCTTTGTATTTATAGATATTATCTAAAACTTCTTTAACTAATCGGTTCCTTAGGTACCGTGGTAATGCGTTGACACTTAATATAACATCTGGTGTCATAGCAAATACTTTTGAGGGTGCTATTGAAACTCCTACATCTTCTGCATACTCTACTAAGTTTACTAGATCCATTAAGCCAGGCAATGTAAGTGTTAGATCTATTTTCATTTTATCAGAGCCAGGTGCTAGTGCAACACCTTCTCTAAAATTCTTATCCCATTGTTCCCATACAAGTCCTGTACGAATAAACTCTGCTACTTTGCCTGTAGCATCCATACTACAAAATAATTGATAGTCTTTTGCTTTAGGAAGATAATCATATAAACATTTTTTACCAAACCTAACTTTACTTAAATTTGTATTATATCTTACAAATACATTTTTTAATGTGTCGTCTTTATCTAGTCGTTCCATTACTCTCCAATGTATCGGATACATTAAAGGTTCTCCTCCCGCCCAGTATATTTCTTCTACGCTTCCTTTACACGCTGCGTCCCATAGTTCTTCTTCCACAACATCTATTTGAAATGTTTCTATTATCTTTTTATTTTCTTTTAATAAGTAAGGCTTCTCCTCAGGATCATACCATTCATTCTTTTTAATTTCTGCCTCCCATGTAGATGAGAATTGTTCACCACACATTCTACATTTGAAGTTACATAAATTAGAAACTCTATAATCAAAACTAATAGGTTCCATTGTAGTACTACCATCAGCATTCGTCTTTTCAAAACACTCATCTATTTTATGGTGGAACAACATATTAAACCACTCTCTATATCTTTGAAAAGAATATTTTTGATAGTTACATACTTCACATTGAGGTACTTCTTCTCCTGCCATTATTCTTCTTCTTATTTCATTCATATAAGGAGAATGAAAATGATCTTTTAATGTAGCAGGTTTATAGTTAGATATATTTTTAGAAGAAGCATATATTCCTTGTTCTCCAGCATCTAAATATTGATTAGTCATCATAGAGTCTTCTTTACTGACACAACAAAGTCTTCTTTCACTTTGTGGAGATATATAAGTGTGAACCCAAGGTGCTGTGCAGAACACTTGGTTTTTAGATGTAGGCCGCATCTGTCCTGCTTGATCTATATCAGGTTTAATTTTCACGCCACACCCTTGTTCACTTTAAGTTTTGTCTTTGAATGGTAATAAGGATTTTCATTTCCTTCATGTGTATAAATGTCGTCTAAAACATTTTTCTGTCCACATGTTTTACTACATATTGCCATTTTGCCACATTCAGTTGTTTTGTCCCAATGATCTGAAAATAAATCTTTTAGTACGCCTGAATCTAAAACATCATGTATTGAATTAACTCTTAAACTTAGTTTATCTAATCCACCTACTTCCTTTATTCTTTTGTCCATCTGATAGTGTTCAAAAAATCCATGAAACGAACCGTCTTTTTTCATTTCATTCATCATAGGTAAACTAATGGCAGACCAACAACAAGGCATAACATTACCCGAAGCATCTATATAAATCTCTTGTTCACATCTAGGTATGATTTCTACTTTATCCCATTCCTCATCTATTACTAACTTGCCAGGATATGCGTTTTCGTTTATAGGCCTGTCTACTATTTCTTTATAATCTATTTTGGATACATCTCTTTTTACAAAAACAGAGTCATTAAAATTATTTTTATTATTTTCATCTGAAGGTGGGTGTACAAAGTATTCATGCTTGCCGTCTTTATCTCTAGCAGATCTATCTCCAGAAGCAATAGCTTTTTTAGGAACAAACATATCTATTCCCCACTCTTTAGAACATTGTCTTGCTTCTTCTATTTGGTGTTCATTATGTTGGAATATTAAATAGTCCCATTGACTCATACCACCATGTTGCGTGTATGCTTTTATATTTGCTTCTACTTTATTCCATTTAACATTTCGTCTGTATATGTGATTAGTATCTTCTAATCCATCTACACTAAATATCATTAACCACAAATCATTCTTTGCAAATATTTTTCCTAGTTCACTCCACATTTCAGGTTGTTTCATACCTACATTAGTGTGTATTCGTAATTGTTGTAATCCTATACTGTCTAAATATTGTACAATAGGAAGTAAGTCTTTACATGTACCTGGATCGCCATGATTACCACACATATTAATACTTCTAATACCTGACAAAAACGACAAAGGCAAATAAGTTTTAAAATCTTCTAATGTCCAATATGTTATTTCTAAACCAGGCCTGGTCCAAGGTGTATTACGAAAAAATCTAGGACACGACATACAAGCTGCGTTACATAAACTTGATATTTCTAAGTGTAGATGTTTTACATCTTCTTTATCAAAACTATATGTCATCGGTAATTATTTCATCACCTGTTCTATGATCTTGAGGCATCTTATAAGACTCATCTAAGGTGGTGTTTCTTTCTTCTAGACAACGAGCCATTGTATTTCTTAAGTTTCTATGATCTAGATATATTCGTCTATCTCTCGGAAGTCTGTGTATGTTGTCGTCAAAATGTTTAATTGCTTTCTCTAGCCTTTCTTTACTCATACTATGAATTGCCATTGTATCTGGATAATATAAGTAATTAAAATTTAAAGGCTCAGGGTTGCCATAATTAATATTAGTTCTTACAATCTCATATAATTTTATTGTATCAAATATGTTTCCTTTGTGTACTGTCATACCTATTGAAGTATTAGATTTGCCATCCATAGGATCTAATCTTTGTTGTACTACATACTCTTCCATCCATTTCATATTTGCTAAGACTTCATCCCATATAGCATTTACTCTAAGGAACTCAAACTTTTTACCATATGAATCTATACTAAAACATATCTTAACACCTTTAAATCTTTCCCATATTTGTATTTCTTCCTCAGAAGGCCTTTGTGTTCCGTTTGTGTTATAAATTAATTCTGTTTTAGATACATCTTGAACTTTACTTAAATGATCTAACCAGTCCATATGAACTTTATTCATAAGTGGCTCACCACCCGAAATATCAATTCTAAAATAATCCGAATCCATCTTTTTAAAACTTTCTATATCATAGGACCACTGTATCTCATCATTATATTTTTTGTATGTAGCTCTATCTATCAACCCTCTTTTTAAATGATCTGTGGCAATAGAAGTAGAACAAGCAGGTGTGCATATTGTACACTCTAAGTTACATAGCCTTCCTGTTTTTAGTTGTAAGTATTCTAATGCAACATTAAGTGGTTCTGTTTTAAATTTTTGTACATCTTCTCTCCTACCTGTTTCAGGATTATATTCCTGATATGCTAACATGTGTAAGTCTTGTATTCGTTTACTTGATCTACCTTCCTCTTCTGCAAATTTACATTGGTTACAACCTGAAGGCCATTTTCCAGACTCTAAATCATCTCTATATTTTTGAAAATCTTCTAACATAACAGTTTCTATTCTGTCTACATCTTCTACTCTTTTCTCTTTTAAATCTGGTTGTATAAAGATACAACAAGGTGTTATATAACCGTCTACATCTACATGGGCTGACTTCCACAATGAAGGACAATAAAGTTTAGGTAGATTATGTTTTTCAATAGGATTACCACCACCATAAAAGTTTCTTATTGCTGTGTCGGTGGCTCTATCTTCTTTAGTAGTCATAGTCGAATACCTCTCTCCAATTATCTCTTTCTTTAGATACACTATCGCAAAACATTTTGCCTTGGTTGTATAACAATTCACTTTCTTCATCTGCTTCTAAATAAGAAACCATTGTAGGTGTTAATATATGTTCTGCATGTCTTGATTGTTTAAATTCTTCATGTACTTTTTGTTTCCATTCTTTAGGAGCAGCATTTATGGATAAGTATCCTGGGAATGTTACAAAGTTTTGATTGATTGTAGAATGTTCTTTTTGTTCTATAATAGGCAATGCCCAATCATAATACTCTTCCATGAAAGGCAAATTAATCCATTGTATTGTACAAGTTAAATTAATATGATCTAATCCATCTGCGTGTACAAGACTGTTAATATTTTTGTTTATACTTTCCCATGTATTGATAGGCTTTCTAATCCATTTGTTTTTATCACCTACTGCATCTACACTCATACCTAATGTAACAATCTTAAATTCTTTCCATATTTCATTAAATCTATCTTCGTATAAAGAACAGTTTGTGTTATAACTTACATGAATGTTCTTAGATACACCTTCATCAATAAGTCTTTCTAATAACTTCCATTGTTTAGGCATCATAAACGGCTCACCACCATTTATATAAAGATACTTCAATGTGTCTTTGTATTCTAATAGTTCTTCAATTTTCTTATCATCGAACCATTGAAACAATTCATATTCAGTTGCATTTTTAGGAACAAAGTCTAGTTCTTCTTCCCACCTGGAATATTCTTTTATAAGTGATGAACTGGAATCAGGATAACACATCATACATTTGGAGTTACATAGATTAGACATTCTTAAATCTATAAACTCTAAGGCAGGCTTGGTTAAGTTTTGTCCCCATCTTTTTCTTTCATTTAATCTTCGAGACACACCACCTCTATCTTCTATTTTGTAACAAGTGTGGCATGCTGGTGGTTTCTCTCCTGCCAACATTTGTTTTCGTATATCTACAACGCTACTTTCTTCCCATATTTCTTTTATACTATCATGTTTAAGATTAGACATTTGCCTGCCATTAATTCTATAAAAGCCATCATTGGGAGGGAACATTTCTGCTACACAACATACAGATATATTTCCGTTAGGGTGCCAATTCATATGATTGAAAGGCAACGGACAATATATGTCTTTAACTTTTATTTTTTCTGTCATAGTGTGTCATACCATTGTAAAAAGTGTTCTGGAAATATCCTAATACTTTTATTTCTTCTTTTGTCGTATTGTGTATAAAATCTCTTAAAGTCTTTTCTATTCTTTTCAATATCTGTGTCGTAAGAGTGAGGTGTTTCAATTACATTAACATAAGATATTAATCTTTCTATATCTCCTTTTTCCATGGCATTTAAATAAGGGCTGTCCTTGTTTATCTCATACCACAATTTTATTTCTTCATAAGCTTCTTGTCTAATATAATCTGGTAAAACTGTAACATTCATAAATGCTGGAAATCTTAAGAAGTTTACAGACAAGCCTATGCTAGTTTTGTATTTATGTTTCCAGGCCAACATTTGATCTAGGAAATCCGTTACACTAAAAACACAAAGAGCATTTATTGTCATCATAACCACAAGTCTTTTAACATTAGACTCTTCAAATATTCTTTCAACATTATTTTTCCAATGTTCATAGTCTAACTTGTCTCGCATATATTCTGCTTGATCTTCAATACCTTCCATGCTTGTGAATATAGTTAGTCTGTGCATACCATGAGATCTTTCAATTAGTCTATCTATTATTGCTTCCTTTGCTCCTAAGTTTGTATTAACTCCAACTTCAAACTTATGGCCTTCGTCTGCTACTTTGTCAAACAATTTCCAAACATCATCTGACATTAAAGGTTCACCACCTGTAATTCTTAATACTCTAAGTTTTTGTGTAAGTTCTGGCCACCACTTCCACCATGCTTCAATATATGGATTAGTAAGTTTAGGATTAGCATTGTTCTCAGAACCATCATGTTTAAATGCTCCTCCTCCTCTTGTTTCTAATTCATAAGGTCCATTCTTTTTAATGTCCTTTGCCCATTCAGTACTGAAGTTTGCGTTACAATAACTACAAGCAAAATTACATGTTCTATCAAACATCACTTCTATTGTAGGTGGAACAATCCTTGCATCTGCAGGTGCCTCATACCACTTCTGCATTTCCTCAGGAGAAAACTGTAATGATTTGAATACTCTATCAGATGTAAAATTAGGACCCATACTTTCTACTTTCCAACAATAATCACATTCAGAAGGCTTCTCACCTTTCTGCATCATTTCACGCATTTTTATTTTATGATCTGTGGTGTGTAGTTTACTAGGATCTTCTTGAATTTGTAAGACGTCTATTTTGTGTACGGGAGGTAGGTGGCATGATGCTGTTTCACCACTGTTTAACCATAGAGTACTGTTGCCCCACTTAGCTCCACAAAAAGAAGGAGACTTTGTATTAAGTACTGTATCTCTAAAGTGAATTAAATCTTTGCTTTCTGCCATTCAAAATATCCATTATATGCTCTGTCTGTTTATTTATATAGTGCAAAGATAGGTGAACCTAGCTTAAGAGTTGCCTCAAGATCCAGTCTCTTGTTCAGGTTCGTTCGTTCCGTTCAAAAAAGAACATATAGAACATGTGAACATATGAACACAATATGAAACTACAGAGCACAGTTAGATCCGCTAGATTCATTATTATTTATAACAGAATGAACTTTTATCCGTAATAATTATTATCCATTAAGTATGCTAATTCTGGGAATACTTCTGGAAAAAAGTTTCCTCTTCTTTCATCTAGCTGTTGTAAATAAGATCTCATATCATCATAAACCACATTAGGTTGTTTATCATTTCTCATAAACTCTACAAGTCGTTCCATTTGATCTACTTCTTCTAAATAAAAAGTTTCAGACGGATGTTTCTTTTCTGTAAGTTTATTTGCATGTATGTAGTCTAACCATATGTCTCCATATCTTTGCTTGTCTTCTTCATTTAATAATGATAGTATTAAAGGTCTAGGCCATCTTAAATAAGATAAGTGTGTTCTAACTCTAAACTCATGTATTTTTGTTTGGTACTTAGATCTAAACTCTTTTATTTGTTCTAAAAATCCTAATAAACTAGGCGCACTTGTAAGATTAATTGTTGTCATAAAATGTATTCTAGTTGTATCGGGTGTATTGTCTAATATCTTGTAACAGTTTTCTATGAACTCATCATAGTTCATTCCTTCTCTTGTGTATTCTGCATGTTCGCCTGTGTTTTCAAAACTTGTATAAACATCAAAGTATTTAACTTTGCCTTCTATCTCTTTTACATTCTCTATCATTTTATCTACAAGTTTGTCTGGTGCGTTGCAGTTTGTATTAACAGCAAATATAAGATCTGGATTAGGATTTTCTTTTATGTAATCAAATACTTTCCATGTGTCCTTACTTAGTAATGGTTCTCCACCTGTTATTCTAAATGTTTCTAATGTAGGATATAATTCAGGCCACCATTCCCAAAAGGCATTTTTATATGGATTGTTTTCTTTGTGATGTATTGGAAGTTTACCTACAGACTTCAACCATTCTAAATTATTTAAATTAAACTCTGATTGTTTCATATCTCCATGTCTGCGTATCTCATCTTCCCATCTAGAACTTGCTTCGGGGCTACAATAGATACATTTAAAATTACATGTACTATCAAATGCTACTTCAACATAAGTAGGATCAAAGTTTTCACCTCTACCTGATTCTACAATCTTAGGAATTTGAGGTAAAGACCAGGAGTAAGATGATTTATATATTCTATCACTAACATGTTCAGGGTTTTGATTTTCTATTCGCCAACAATAATCACATTCTTTTGTTTGTATGCCTTTTAACATATCCTCTCTAGCCAACATCTTGTGTTCTGTATTATGTAGGCCTTTAGGATTGTCTTTTATATCTGATAATTGTATTTTATGTCGTGAAGGGTGGTGACACGAATGTGTTTCACCGTTGTATAAAAGTATTGTAGATTGTGTCCATTTAGCGGCACAGAAAGAAGGGCTGACTTTATTAATATCCTTTCTTGTTCTTTTTAGGAAATTAATATAGGCATTTGGATCATGTACATCTAAATTGTTTTGTGCATGAGGTCCGGACTCTTCATCTCTAGTCTTAGTTATGTCAGTTACTTTTATTTTTTCTGTCATAGTTACCTTTAAAACCTATAGCCATATATCTTTCATATACTGTAGGTTTGTTCTCAATTTTGTCCCAAGGACCTTCATACTCTAATACACCGCTATGTAAACAGTTAACAATATGAGATTTTTCTTTAAACTCTTCTAAACTATTACATGCTCTAATATGATCTTTTTCTCTAAAGTCATTATTACCTTGGACTATATAATATGTATTAGCAGGTATATTATCATGCCAAGTATCATATTCCCATTGGGTCAAATGTTCTGTACTTGTATTTATTACAAGATCTACATTAGTTTCATATTCAAAGTATTGCATTTCTCCAAGCCAATAGGCATGTTTTCTTGCACTCCACATTAATGGTGTCTTATCTTTATCTACGCACATTATTTGAATGTTAGGTAATTTTGTATGTAACATGTCTGCCAGTACACCATACCAAGAGCCAAATATAATGACTCTATTAGCACTAGGCAAAAAAGACTTTACCCAATCACATAACCATTCTTTAGAATGTATTTGACTTGCCCAGAAACAGTTAACCATGTCTGGGTTCTCTCTTACACCATTCATCCAATCTATAATTTGTTCGTTATCGTATTTCAACATAACTGATTTTTAACCTATCCTTTTTATCTGTTATTTTTGCTGCCTCTTCATATCCTTCCAT
>Ga0163179_10003428_pt1 | contig 10783 bp, 21 predicted proteins | sample AtlANTMetagenome_FD_109643 | JGI IMG/M metagenome (GOLD analysis project Ga0163179, IMG submission 109643) | Marine eukaryotic phytoplankton communities from the Atlantic Ocean - Atlantic ANT 2 Metagenome | ecosystem: Environmental > Aquatic > Marine > Oceanic | place: North Atlantic Ocean... | reverse complement strand
TAATTTTGCGGGGGTGGCGACTTCCCTTGTTATCAAAAAGTCGTTTTAAAATAACCCATGTGTTCACACACATACACACACAGAAAGGAGATATCATGGGTGATACAAATAAGAGCGGCTACGAGCTGCGCACAGAGGTATTGGGAATGGCTGTTGGCATTCTTGAGCAGAGAATTAATCAGCAGCTCAATAATGAGCACTTCAAGCCAGAGGGTCAGCGGAACCCCGTTAACCCTTATGCAACAGAAGATGTTCTAGAAGTTGCAGAGAAACTTTTGGCTTTTGTCGAAAAGAAGTAAGTAAAATAGTTGCCGGATCTATTCAAAGCCGGCTAACCTTGTGAATGACGTATTATTTGAAGAGTTTAGGACGGGGGTTCGAATCCCCCCGCCTCCATATTTATATGCAAATGAAGGGGGTATTATGGGTTCAAGTTGTAGAACATCCTTAATGCCACCGCCAAAAAAGGAGAAACGAATGTCTAACAAAAAGAAGCCTGCTGATCAGCAAGTAGATAGCATCCCTCCGTATTCGGATGATGATGAGTTTGATTTTGTCGATGCCTACTCTGATGATTCTGAGCAAGCTGATGAAGAACTACTCCCAGAAAATACTGCACCTAGTGCGATTGATTGTGCTTTTATTGGTATCGGTGGCGGCGGTGGAAAGCTAGCTAAAGCATTCCTTGATCTAGGCTTTAATAGAACGATCTTGGTAAATACTACAGTGAAAGATCAGCCTGATGGTATTGACGAAAACAATTTCTTGTTGATCCCTGGCGCTGATGGTGTTGGTAAGGACGTCGATCTAGGCAGAAAGATCCTAGAGGAAAACTCTGCAATGGTAGAGCACTCTGTCCGCGCTCGACTAGGAGGTCCTGATTGGCTGTTTGTTTTGGCAGGTGGCGGTGGTGGAACAGGTTCGGCATGTACAGTGCTGCACTCTGCACTACAGCGTTCACTCACCAGTTCAGGTGCTGCTGGGAAAGTTGTGTACATCGTCTCGAAGCCAAGCGCTCAGGAATTGTTAAACTCAACGATTTCTAGAAACTTTGAAAAAACTCTTGAAGGTCTCGAGGGGTATCCACATATCATATTGGACAATGAGAAACAACTCCAGCTGCTTCGCAACAAAGTCGGTATGCTGAACCTCTACCCCACTGCTAATAAGAATTTTGCAAAACTGTTGGGTCAGGTATTCAAGCTAGCTGAAACACATTCAGACATTCAGACCTTTGACACTAAAGATCTGGAAAAGTGCTTAAGTACTCCTGGCCGTATCATGGTTGGTAGCACTATGATCAGAGACACAAACCGTAGAGATCTCGGGGCCGCTGTGTTGACCAGTTGCGTCGCTGCAAGCCCTTGTCCACCCCCTGGCGGTCATTCCAAGACCGGTACGTTGTTACTAATAGCTAGCTCCGAAATGGCTTCTGACCCTAAGGTCTCCAAGAACCTTGAGGCAGCATTTTCATACGTTGGTGGTAGAACTGACACGCTGTTCTCTGGTGTTTACATCAAGGAACGTGTACCGGGTCTCATCGCCATTTGCGTTCTCGCTGGCTGTTAATACCAAAAGTCCTATATTCCATGAACACTTCCGACTATTATGTTAAGATAGCATAATGGTCGGGAACAGTGGCACCCAAAAAGAAGTGGTATTTTTATGTACTTTCGTGCAGTGATAAATCTCTGTACACCGGTGTAACTACTGACGTGAACAGAAGACTGAGTGAGCACAACGCCAAGAAAGGTGCCAAGTACACTAGGAGCCGGTTACCCGTCATTGTACTCTATTATAGGGAGGTAGAAAATAGATCTGCAGCCCAAAAGATGGAAAGCGCTTTTAAGAAGCTTAGGCGCTCTAAAAAGCTTGAGCGACTCTGTGAGATGGTAGATGAGGATTTAGGGTTAACGTGATGGAATATTATGACGCTCTTGGAATTGACATGTCGGCGGACGCCGCATCAATAAAAAAAGCCTATAGAAAAGCAGCGATGAAATATCATCCTGACAAGAACCCTGACAATCAGCAAGCAGAAGAAAAGTTTAAGCTTGTTAATGAAGCATATTCAGTATTATCAAATCCAGAAAAGAAGAACGTGTATGATCGGTACGGTAAGGCCGGCCTGAGCTCTAGCGGGCAGGCAGGACACGCAAACCCTCATGATATATTCAACGAGTTCTTCTCTGGATTTGACGGCTTTGGGGATTTTTTCAATCAAGGGAACAGAAGGCAACGCCAACAGAGGGGCCAGAGTATCCACGTTAGAATTGCAGTAAACATCAGAGACCTAGTCTTTGGATCCAGTGTAGATATCTCAATACCGATCAGAAAAGTTTGTGGAAGTTGTTCAGGTACTGGATCAGATGGCCCACCCCAGACATGCCCAACTTGCAAAGGTACTGGACAAGTATCTTTCATACGCGGGTTTATGAATATGACAACTACTTGCAGTCACTGTAACGGTCGAGGGAAGATTATAGTCAACCCATGTGGTACGTGCAACGGGACAGGAAATATCACAGAAAAGAAAGCTGCGAAGGTTGAAATACCTGCTGGTCTGAAACCTGGTCAAACACTACGAATTTCTGGAGAGGGCAGCTCCAGCCCGGGTGGCATGCCGGGAGATCTCTTGGTTGACGTACATTGTGACGCTCCAGGGATGGAGCTACATGGCAGCGATTTGGTTAAGAAAATCGATATCGATTGTTTGGACGCATGTATAGGGTGCGAAGTGAAAGTAGACACGCTGGATGGGAGCAAGACTGTATCAATCCCTGCTGGTGTGCAAAATGGGAATAAAGTAAAACTCAGTGGTTTGGGGTTCCCTACTTCAATCGGATCGAGCATTCGCGGGAGCCTACTATTATTAGTCAATATTGTTGTACCGAAGAACCTGAACGAAAACCAAAAACAACTCTTAAGAAAGGTCAGAGATCATGGTTAATCCCTTTGAGCTATATCCTGAGGACAGGAGTAAAATGTCAGGAAAAAAGTTGTCTGTTTTAAAGATTTCAGAGATTAGAAAGATTGTAGAAGAAAAGATGAAGAAAATAAAAGCAAGTCAGGCTCCGACTTGGGGGTACAACCAGACCCATATCGAGTCTTTCTTTGAAGATCTAGTAGCAGACTTAGAAAACGCTGCGGGAGAGAAAAATGATAGCTGATGTAGTAGTAGGCCTACAATTCGGTGATGAGGGTAAAGGTAAGGTGGCTCACCAGCTTGCTCGTAATGGAAATTATACGCATGTCATCAGGTTTAATGGTGGGTGTAATGCAGGTCACACTATCTATCATGAGGGTCAAAAATTTGTAACTCATCATATTCCTGCTGGTGTTTTTTATGGTATTCGATCTGTGATAGGACCAGGATGTGTGATCAGTCCTGGGAAACTTATGAAAGAGATTGAAGAACTTGAATCTGGCGGAATCAATGTGAGGGAGCATTTAAAGATCGCTGCTAACGCTCACGTAATCACCGACTTTCACGTCGCAGAAGACAGTCGAGATGAAGATATCGGCACAACTAAGACTGGGAACGGACCTGCGTACAGAGACAAATATGCAAGAAAAGGCGTGATGGCAATCGAGATTCCTGAGTTTGACGACATGATTATTGACATGTACACTGAGCTTCATAATAACCCTGATTTTGATGTGGTAGAAGTCCTCTGTGAGGGCGCTCAAGGGTTCGGTTTGGATATCGATTGGGGTGAATACCCTTTCGTCACATCCTCCCACTGTACGACAGCTGCTGTCATCGCTAATGGGATACCACACACTGCAATTCGCGACGTTTGGGGAGTGGCGAAGATGTACGAAACATACGTAGGAGCAAAAGACTTTCAGGATGATGACCCTGTTTTCGAAGTGATCAGAGAAGTGGGCGCCGAGTTCGGCGCTACGACAGGTCGCCCTAGGCAGATCTCCTGGCTGTCTTCTGACTTACTCCACAAGTCGATTAAGATAAACAGCGCCAACAAGATCGTGTTTAATAAAGCAGACATTCTTGACGAGGTGGGAGAGTGGTGCATTTATCATGGCATGGACGCGGTCACTTTCGGAAATGCAGAGAAAATGGAACAGTGGATTCTGCAAGAATTCGAAGATCCGGAAATCATAGTCTTTTCACGAAGTAAGGATGAAATATAATGTCGAAGATATCAAAAAGAGAATGGTTAGATTGCCAAAAGTGGGAGAAAGAAAGCTGGGGCTCAGACATATATGTAACCCCAACCAACGGAGAGGTGCGTAAGCAAAACAGTTATGCAGTGTATATGGGGCTTTCTGAACCAGAGGATCAGTTGACGCTATCTGCTTCTGAGGGTCTTAACATAGACTTGGGAAATAAATCTGTTCTAGATGTTGGGTGCGGTCCTGTTTCCATGCTGCTAAGATCTTCAAACTTCAGTAGGGCAGTTGGGGTAGAGCCCCTCGACTACGGTAGCGATGTAAATCAAGCTTATTCTAACCAGGGTATCGAACTTATGAGAATTCCTGCTGAAGAAATGAGTTTTTCTGCGCTCGAGTTTGACGAAGTGTGGATGTACAATGTATTACAACACACATACGATCCGGAAGCTATTCTGCAGAATATAAAAGGAGTAGGAAAAGTACTTAGAATTTTTGAATGGATCGACACCAATGTCCATAAGGGTCACCCTCAGGTCATGGCTACAAGTGATTTTGTGAGAGCGCTGGATCTGGATAGTCATGAATTTCAAGTGAAGACATTTAACCCTGTGGCTACTCCTGGCCTCTCTGGGAAAGCGATTATCGTTACCAAGAAATTGGTAACCGACGAGGTTTTTGGTCACCATTATGAAGGTGATAGGTTGGTCACAGAAGACTGATCATGGACCCATAATAGATCATACACAAATGTAAAAGCTCACCTTTCGTGATATAATCATAATATGAAAACTGGATTTACATGCGGCGCATTTGACCTCCTACACGCAGGACATATCTTGATGCTTGAAGAAGCTAAGTCGTTTTGTGATTATCTCATTGTTGGCCTACATTCCGACCCAACCCTGGATCGCTCTGAGAAGAATAAGCCGACACAATCACTTTCAGAAAGAATGATACAGCTTATGGCTGTAAAGTATATAGATCTTATTCTGATATACGAAACTGAAAAAGATTTAATCGAGCTTCTTACTGCTATAAAGCCAGATGTTCGTATTATCGGGGCTGACTATATCGATAAGAATTTCACTGGGGATGATCTAGGTATTGAGACCAAATTCAACAGCAGAAATCATAGTTTTTCATCATCTGAATTGAGAAAAAGAATTCAAGAAGCAGAAAACAGAAAGGAAACGAAATGAAGTATCTTTCAGGGGATTTTATCGCAGAATACAGCAGGGCTCTTGACGCTCTTAAGAAAGAGCAGCAAGCTATTGACAGAAAGTGGTCTGCCGTTATTGAAGAACTCGTCACGAAAGAAGTTGCTAGGCTAGAAGAAACTTTTCCGCACGCTCTCAGTGTTGGACAAGAAGTATTGGATACCAATGGGAACGCCGGCGTTGTTAAGTCGTGTCCTATTGTTCTGAATGTATACGAAGACGAAGACTATTACGGAAAGAAGTTCGGGCCTAACAGGTTCTTTGAGATAAAGAACCAGGACGATGAAGAAGCGGTGACGTGCGAGGGTATGCTACGGATGGTAGACGTAGAATTAAAAACGTCAGAAATTGAGCAAGACTGGGGCGTCGAAACGAAGCTTGCTAGATACTATGAGGATGAGCTGAAAATCAAGACTGATTAACATGACCTTGAAATGATTTACAATTAGCATATGAGATCATTTTGGTTGATAGTGCTACTTGTCATTTCTTGTACAGAAAGTGATACTGATCCAATTTCAGATCTCGAGATGTCTCACAATACTGCAGGACTTAGCTCTCTGGATGAAATTGTATCAGAAGAGTGGGTATGTCATCATCCTGACTCAGAGTTTCATAACCAGAAGTGCGTTGAAGATGAATATCCGCTTGGTTGTTACGTGAGAGGGAACCAGAGTAAGTTTTGCTGGCTATTGTATAGAGAAGACTGCGAAGGTGAGCTAAGCGGTCACTTACTTGAGGTGTGTAAAAATTTAGGCTTTAGATAATGTTTAAAGAGCTAAAGAGCATTTATTTAAACACCAAGAGTACTGTTTCATTATCAACTTTCTTTGTCCTACTTTTTGCTCTAGGGTTTCTAACTGGAGCAACAATACCAAACATCAAATTCGATGCTGTTTACGATTACGCAGTTCTGCTAGAAAAAGAAAATTCTAAACTAAATAAAAAGATCAAGTCGTGTAATCGAGAGTAGCTTATGGTATAATATTATTATAAGGTAAGCTTTGGAGGGATTACGCCTATGGCTTGAATTTTGATTGTTGTTATCAATAACGGAATAGAGGACAAGATGTACTTTATCAATTATTCAAGGTGTAGCGTGTGCGGTCAAAAGAAAAGCGTCGCGCTAAACAAAGAAACTTTATCAAAGAAAATTTGTTCAGACTGTGACTCTGAATATTACCAAGAAGTTGCTAAAAAACAGAAAGAGTATTGGATTAATGGAAATGGAGGCAAGAAAAATGCACGGAATCGGTAAAGGAAGAAAGAAGGGCGCCCGTAACAAGACTCAACTTGAGAGAATGGTTGAGGCTGTTGTGACTGCAGGGGGAGGTAGCTATGAAGATGTTGTCTGTATGCTGCAGGATCATTATGACGCAGCAGCAAGAAGAGGGGAAAGAGGCCAGAACCCGGTCCGAACTGAATTCTTAGAAGTGGAAAATCTTCTAAAAGAGAAATACTTAATCCATGTAGGCCTAGATTCTACAGGTGCTCAGTCTTCTATGAAGAAGCTTATAGAGTACTCTAAGAACACGAAGCCTGTTGTCGAGCTTTGAAATGAAAAACTTTCAAAAAGACTTTACTACGGAAGGTGATCCTAATTTGCATGACGATGAACCAGTCGGGCCCCTAGAAAAAGCGAGGGAAAACCTTGAGTCTTTTGCGGACAGCTTGATCATGCAGGATTCGCTAAGGCAGATGGTCGAATGGATGTCTGTGCTTCAAGCTGTTCTGGAAGATTCCGAGATAAGTGAACTTGAAAGAGCCCAAACAAAAGAAGAGCTCAAGATCATGGAGCAGGCCTGGAGCATCCTGGCTGATTCGCTCTATGAGAAGGGGATCAGCGCTTAACCAGCCTTAGGAACGATTGTGTCTACCCGTACTATTAAGGTCGCTTTTTGCCGGTGTAAAAAGGGATGGCGAAATTGGATAATTCGCAAATGGACGGGTAGCGACATCGTTCATGCAGAAGTTGTTTTACCTGATGGATCTTTTATTGGCATTAGCCCAGAAGATACAGGGAGGGTAAGAAGAACAAACAACACAGCTATCTGTGAAGGTGAATCTTGGGAATTCATAGAAATGGAAATATCCCAACAACAGTTCAAGCTTTTGCTTTGCTTCTTTGAGATGACGCACGGTATGAAGTACGATTGGTACGGCTTAATTTTGTCACACCTGACTTCTTTTTACATCAAGCACGACAGAAAGTGGTATTGTTCCCAGTGGATTGCATGCTCTTTAACATACGCTGGCATTCATCCTTTGTTCTATAATAAAATAAACCCAGGAAAGCTTTACGACATATTGAAGGTTCGTGTGTGTGATGTCTCGGATTGGTAAGATACTAAGTGTAACAGTCCTAAGAGAAGAGTATCCTCAAATGTGGAGACAAGATAGAGTTACCGGGCTGGTCATTCATGAAAATAGAGATGAGATTAGAATTATGAATGGTGAAGAGACGGTGACAATTTCAAAAAAACAGATACTGGAGACATTCGAAGAATCATGATTTACGTTCTGTTCTTTTTCATCTTTATTTTTATTATGAATAGAGCCATGTTGAGAGTTAGTGTCAACAGCCAGAATGAAGAATTCAAAAGAAAGATAAACAAAAAAATAATTCAAAACCGAGAGCTTGACAAACTGTATGGCAGAGAGTCAGGAAGTCCGAAGCAAGAAATTGAGAGAGCGATATTTGATTTGGGAAAAGATAAAAAAGATCATATTTGATTTGATCACAAAAGATCCAGACCTGAAGATAATTGCGTTTGTTTTGACAATGCTAACTTACTGGGCAATTAACGTGAAATAGACATGTACATTTCAATTCATTAGATATAATTAACGAAATCACGAAAGGAGACAGTCATGAAGTATATCATTATTTTTACAATTATGTCTATTGCAGGGACAGCAGGGCTAGTTTTTGAGCCTGAAAACCAAGTCCCTGTTGAGCACATTGAATTTACTGATCCCATCTATATTAACGTCTGATAGACTCAGGAGAAGAAATGAAACTTGGAGACAAGGTATACTACATTGGTTCGAAAACGCAAGAGCCTATAGGCACCCTTGTCGGGATAAGAGAAACTACCTGGTCTGATTCTCATAAGCATATCACTTACGTTGTGGAAACAAGCAGAGGTTCAATCAGAAGAATTTATGAAGAAACCATAACGAATATACCACCAAACAAAGAGAGCCTGAGATGAACGATAATTTTAAATTTTTCTTTAATTTTTTCATCGCAGCTCTACTAGCAGTCACTATCACATTCTTGATTGCCGATTTATTTGCCTAATGGCCTCGCAAGCTTTGAAAAAAGGTGATATCGTTGTCAGAGCTTACGCGCATGACCCGGTGGAGTGGGGAGTTGTGTTGGAATTTGAAGTAGTGAATGTAGACCCTCAGCAGAACCTCTGCGTGCACGATGGCTTCCCCGTGGAGTATGTTTATGCAACAGTGATGTGGCCTGATGGTTACACGACACAGGAAATTGATTACGAGCTTTGGACCCCAGAAGAAGCCTTTAACTACGCAGAAAAAAGAATAAAAGAAATAGAGCCTGAAAAACCTCAAGAAAACAATTAGAATTATAAGTAAGTCAAACTAAAATCGGGAGATCATTATGTCCATCCGCCTTGGCTATGCCTGTATCAATAACACTCTTCAAAAAACCGAAAAGGTACAATGCAATCGTGGAATGATCAAGCGTACTTTCAAAGCAAAGGGTCCGGAGTACGCCGGCGAACTAGCTCTTTCGAACGTCCAAAATATGTTCAAAGTAATCGCTTGGAATTCAGCTCATGGCATTGAAGTCTATCGCATGACTTCTTGCTTGTTCCCATGGCAGAGTGAGTACGAAATTTCAGAGTTATCTCAATTCGAGAAAATCAAGTCTGCCCTTGAGCTTTGTGGCGAGTACGCCATCAAGAATAATCAGCGGTTATCATTCCACCCCGGTCAATTTTGCGTCCTTGCAAGCCCTAACGAAAACGTTGTCAAGAATGCTGCTATTGAATTGAACAAGCACGCTGAAATCATGGACTTAATGAAGCTGCCAAGAACGCCTCAAGCAAAAATCAACATCCACGTTGGTGGTGCCTATGGTGATCACGCCGGTGCCCTGCACCGCTTTTGCTCTAATTTCGAAAAGTATCTAACACCAGCAGCGAAATCTAGGCTGACTGTGGAAAATGACGATAAGGCCAATATGTACTCTACGAAGATGCTGTATGAGGGTGTCCACAAGCGGATTGGCGTTCCTATTGTTTTCGACAGCCACCACCATGAGCTTGGTCCTCAAGATCAAGACTACAAAGACGCATTCTACTTGGCACGATCGACATGGCCAGAAGGTATCCGCCAGCAGTGCCATCATTCTAATTCTAAGAAGCTATATGAAGATCCTAAGGTCCCTGCGATTTCTCACAGCGCATGGTATTACACTCCATTTGAAAACTTTGGAGAAGAAGTCGATGTGGTTCTCGAGTGCAAGCAGAAAGAAATGGCTCTATTCAAGTATCTAAAAGATTTTGAGCCAGAAATTACAAGATTGGCTGGTTAGTTTAGAACCAAGTGTTACCGTCTGCTGAAACGTGCAACCCTTTATGGCCAGCTGGTCTAACGCAGCAATTAAATTCTGCCGAGCTAGATGATCTAGATTCGCACTGGTATTTTTCATACACATCTGGTTTTGGTTTGAAAAGCTTTTGAGCAATAGACTTGAAGAAATTTTTCATGACATAGCCTGAACCAGCAGAACAATACCAACAGAAACCGCTAGGCCAACCATAATCTTCATGAAGTCCTTGGCAACTACTGGAAAGACTTTCTTTATTTTCTTATCAGCTCTTGTTGCAATTGCTAACTCACGGCCACAAAGTAAACCAACGAATACCCAAGTTGTGCTCATGGGTATATTGTTCATTTGCTTTAGATAAAGAAGTATGAAAGCATACACACCATCGATAATAGTCGCTGATCGGACATACGATGTTGTAGTCTTTTCAATAACGATTTGTTGAATCTTTCCACCCTGCTCATAGAATATAAAGCCAAGCATACCAACCAGCATTGTAATCGTACCAACCAAGAATTCAAGGCTCATTTGGCGAGGAGCAAAAACTGCAATGTTAGCTAGGTCATGACTCAGCCAAGTAAACCACAAGAACCCAGTAGTACACCACTGAGCTACTCTCCAATATTTCTCATGGTTACTATCAACTTTCTTCTTTTCGTCTAAGAACCTAGATACAACCATCCAAAATCCGTAAGCCACCACAGCTGCGATAGCATAGCCGAGCATACTCTTTACCAGCATCTTCTCGAAAACAATCGTGCTAGCAAATGCTGATAATACAAGAAAGGTCGTCGAGACAGGGATCCCAAATCGAGTCAACATCAATAGCACAGCTGGCGCTAAG
>Ga0163179_10003427_pt1 | contig 10785 bp, 13 predicted proteins | sample AtlANTMetagenome_FD_109643 | JGI IMG/M metagenome (GOLD analysis project Ga0163179, IMG submission 109643) | Marine eukaryotic phytoplankton communities from the Atlantic Ocean - Atlantic ANT 2 Metagenome | ecosystem: Environmental > Aquatic > Marine > Oceanic | place: North Atlantic Ocean... | reverse complement strand
GCCCATATATTTAAGTCCTAATGAAAATGTAGGTGCACCTGATGGTAAAAATATTACAGTGACGAGTAAAGCTAAAGGGATAAAAGTAGATTTGGAACCTGGCGATATGTTAGTTTATAGAGGTGTTGAGTTAGAACATTGGAGAGAAAAATTTAAGGGTGAAGAATGTGTTCAAGTTTTCTTACATTACAACAATCGTAAAACACCTGGAGCTAAAGATAACATGTTCGACAAGCGTCCACATTTAGGTCTTCCTTCTTGGTTCAAACGATAATTGAAAAACTTCCATAATAAAATAAAAAATATTAGGTTAGCAAATTCTCAACAGAGAAAAACTGAATTATGGGATGTTGAGGGTATATTACATAACCAAAAATTTAAATTTGATACTAGACCTATCTACAATAATATCAAAATAGGTAGTTTTAAAAGTAAAGCTGATAAAATAGTTTTAGATATTGAAGATGAATATATTATTATCGATACAGAAGAATTGCATCAATATATAAAAAAAAATCAAAATTATGATTTAAATCTCAATGATTTGATATCTACTTTAGAATGGACAATAAGATTACCAAAAGAGGCTGAGTAGAAAAGTCGGGCTAGATATTGTATAATTTGATATGCCTTTAAATTTTGTAAATATAAGACCAGGCTTTAATAAACAAATTACTCCAACTGCTGCTGAAGGGCAGTACATTGATGGAGATAATGTTAGATTTAGATATGGTCTACCTGAAAAGATAGGTGGTTGGGAGCAACTAACTGACAGCACAATTGTGGGTGCAGCAAGAGCTCAACACCAATGGACAGATTTAGATGGACGAAGATATGTAGTAATAGGAACACACAAGGCATTGATCCTGTATTACTCTGAAGCTTTTTACGATATTACTCCCTTAGACGCAGCCGTGACTGGAGTAACTTTTGATACCACAAGTGGCTCAGCTACAGTAACAGTAAATTTAAATTCACATGGTTTTGAAGTAGGAGATTTATTCACTTTTACAATAACATCAGCACCTACTGGATTTGTTGCAGATAATTTTAGTGGAACGTTTCAAGTAGTTACTGTTCCAGACATAAGCACTTTTACTATTACTATGGATTTAAACTCTACAGGAACTGCCTCTGCATCTGGATCAGCTTCTATTAATCCGTATGTTAGACCAGGTGCTTTAAACCAAACTTTTGGTTTTGGATTTGGCACAGGATTGTGGAGTGGTAGTTTAGCTGCTGCAACTGCATCAACATTAAATGGTTCTCTAGCTGATGACGCACAAGGAAACAATGGTTCAGCATCGCAAATAACTTTAGTTGATGCTTCTTTATTTCCAACCACTGGTGAAATATTAGTTGGTGGTGAATTAATAACGTACACCGGCAAGTCATCAAACATTCTTACAGGTATAACAAGAGGCGCTAATGGGTCAACAAGATCTGCACATTCAAATGGCGCAATAGTTGAGGACACTGCAGGGTTTATTGGATGGGGTGAAGCATCGTCAGCAAGTACTGTCGTTCTACCATCAGCTGATTGGTCTTTAGATAATTTTGGTCAAACATTAGTGGCAACTATATTAGATGGTAAAACTTTTACGTGGGAACCCATAAATGTAAATGTTAATGCTCCACAAACTAGAGCCACAGTAGCAACTGGAAATCCAACAAAATCAATCATGACAATTGTTTCTGATCAAGACAGACATTTATTTCATCTAGGCACCGAAACTACTATTGGAACAAATGCTTCTCAAGATAAAATGTTTATAAGATTTTCGGATCAAGAAGATATTGCTGACTATGCACCTACTTCAACTAATACAGCAGGCACTTTTCAACTTGACGATGGCACTGAGATTAGAGGAGCAGTGAAAGGTAAGGATTACATTTTTATTTTGACAGATACAGCTGCATACATATCTCAATTTGTTGGACCACCTTTCACATTCTCAATAAGAAAAGTAGGATCTAATTGTGGTTTGATTGGTAAGCACGCATTAGTATACGCTGATGGTGTTGTTTATTGGATGGCTGATTCAGGAGGATTCTTCGTTTATGACGGGACAGTTAAAAGTTTACCTTGCTCTGTAGAGGACTTTGTATTTACGACAAATAACACTGGAGATCTTGGAATAAGTTTTGATCAAGCTAAAAAAGTATATGCTGGTTATAATACATTGTTTGGAGAGGTCACGTGGTATTATCCAAAATCAGGGTCTAACGTTATTGATAGAAATGTTACATTTAATTATACAGAAAACACATGGACGACTGGATCATTAGCTAGAACAACTTACTACGATGCACAGCTTTTTGATCACCCCTATGCAACAGAATACGGTTTGACTGGTGTTCCCACTTTTCCAACAATCAAGGGTGCAACAAACGCAAACGGATCTACAACATTCTATGAACATGAAAAAGGAGTAGATCAAGTTAATACTGCAGGTACTACAGCTATTTTAGCAAATGTTCAATCTGGTGATTTTCAATTAGCCGTAGATGGTAATGGAGAATTTTTTACAAAAATTAGAAGATTTATTCCAGACTTTAAAAGAATTACTGGTAACGCACAAATTACAATAAATTTAAAAGACTTTCCTGTAGATACAGCAGCATCGTCCCCTTTGGGTCCATTTACAATTTCTAGCTCAACAGAAAAAGTAGATACTCGAGCAAGAGGTAGAGCAGCTAGTTTGAAAATAGAAAATATTTCATCTGGCCAATCTTGGAGATATGGAACATTCCGTGCTGATGTACAACCTGATGGTAGAAGATAATGGTAGCAAAGATAGTTATAAAAGAAGTTTTAAAGAGAGTTAAGAGAAAAGCTCAGAAACGAGCTTCTGCAGCTAAAGGTAGGAAACTTACGAAAAGCTTAGATAAGTACAATATTCATGCTGGTGGTGGCAAAGGCCCCGTTCCAATTAAAAAACAATCACTTCAAAAAAGCACTTTGAGTGGAAGAACTTATTCAATATCAAATAACAAACTAAGTACAAAAACAATGCTTGATATTGGTGGTAGTTATGGAACTACATCAACTGCAAGATTTCAAGATGCTGTAAAAGATTTGATTGGATTAGATAAGCTTAGTTTAAGAAAAGCATTTAAAAGAGGTAGGAAAAAATAATGGCAAAGATTACAGCATACATTCCAGAACCAAAAGAAACTTACCAACCTGAAAATCAAAGACAGGTTCTTCAATCATTAGATACAGTTAAACAACAATTAAATACTTCTTACCAACAAGATCTTAAAAACGAACAATCTACTTTTAACTGGTTTATATCATGACAATACAATACAAAAATGCAGGGATAAATTTAACAACCACTGGCACAACAACTGTATTAACTTCACCATCTTCTGCAAGATGTTTGATTAAACAAATACAAGTAGATAACGCATCAGGGTCACCGGTCAATCTATCAGTACAGTTTACAGATAGCTCTGCATCATCTACTTTTAGAATAAGGAACAAAGCAATACCTGCAAATGAGGTTGTAGATATTATTAATCAAACATTAGTATTGGAAGAGGGTGACGCTTTAAAGATGACAGCGGGCACAGCAAATGAATTACAAGGTGTTATAAGTTATGCTCAGATAGACAGGTCTCAGGAAAATGGCTAAGAAAAAACCCTTATTTGGTGTTAATAATTATAAGAAAAGAACCCCAAAAAAAAGACCAGGAAGGCATACAAAAAGATTGAATAAAAGTAAAAAAAGAAGTATTAAGAAAAAAGGCTATAGAGGCCAAGGAAAATAATATGCAAATAACAAGAATACCCGCACACGCAGTTGAAAAAATAAAACATAAAAGAACTGGTAAGGAATATAAAGATAAGGCAGAGTTCGATGCAGATGTAGCTAACCCAAGCACAGATACAACTGCCTCAGATTTTCAGCAAGATCTTATTATTACACCGGCTTCAATTGGTGGCAAAAGCGATACTAAATGAGTCCTCTTGGAGGAACGGAGATACAATACGATTTATTATATAAATATGTAGATAATAATCTATTGGATAATTTTAGTATTACAACTTCAGTCCCAGAGAAAATACCATTAAGTTTGGATAAGATAAATATCCTTTGGCAACAAAACTCTTACGATCAACCTAATTTGATAGAATGGTTTTCCAATAAAGATAATCATAAAAAATATGATTATTATGTATTCAATTCACACTGGTGTTATGAAAAATTTAGAATGAGGTTTAAAGTGCCTACTAATAAATGCACAGTTATTAAAAATGCAGTAGAAGCATTTCCAGAGAAGAAGTTTGAAAGAAAAGAAAAATTAAGATTAATATATCACTCTACACCATGGAGAGGATTAAATGTTCTATTAGGTGCAATGCAATTAGTCAAAAACAAAGATGTAGAATTGGATGTTTATTCAAGCACACAAATATATGGTGATCAATTCAAATCTGCTAATGATGATCAGTATAAAGATTTGTACGAACAAGCTAAATCTTTATCTAATGTAAATTATATTGGGTATGTGAGTAATGATGAGATAAGAAAAAAATTACAAAGTTATGATGTATATTGTTTTCCAAGTATATGGGAAGAAACTTCTTGTATATCTGCTATAGAATCATTAGCTGCTGGTTTACATATGGTCACTACAAATTTTGGCGCTTTGTTTGAAACTTGTTCGGAGTGGCCTGTATACATTAATTATACAGATAATTATAGTAATCTAGCTAAACACTTTGCTTATTCTATTGATGAGGTGGCGAGTTACTTATATAAGGGTTCAGTGCCAGATTTTCTCAAAAGCCAACAACAATTTTATAATAAGTTTTATTCTTGGGAGAGAAGAAAAGGAGAATGGACAAATTTTTTACAAGGACTATTACATGAAAAGCGATCTAAATTCTAAGCCTCTTTGGTTTAACAAAGAGAAAGACTCAGAAGGACTAAACGAGAATAGTATATTTGTAGCAACACCTGTACACTCTGAGGTAAGTATACATTATACACAATCACTTTTAGAGTTACAAAAACTAGCTATAAAGAAAAAAACAAAAATAGTATTTCAGTTATATAAATCATCATTAGTTACACAAGGTAGAAACCTATGTGTGTCTGCTTTCCTACGTAGTGGTTTTAGTCATTTACTATTTATAGATTCTGATATTGGATTTAAACCTGAAAGTGCGTTTAGACTACTTGAAGCAAAGAAGGATGTTATATCTGTGCCTTACGCATTGAAAGATATGTGTTGGGACAAAGCATTGTATATGATTAAAAATAATAAAATTAAAACTATAGATGATTTAAAATATAGAGCATTCTACCGATACCCATTCAAAGTTGCTAACCCTGAAAGTATTGAGGTTAAAGATAGTGCTATTGAGGTGACCCACTCACCCACGGGTTTCATGATGATAAAAAGGTCAGTATTTGAAAAGATGATAGTGAAGTACCCTAACTTTGAAATAGTACAAGACAATGTAATCAATGGTAAGAACGAAAGAGTAGAACATTTTTATAATTTTTTTGATACTTTACACGATCCAGAAACAAAGACTTATCTGGGTGAAGATTTTGCCTTTTGTAAGAGATGGCGGGACATAGGCGGAAAATGCTATTGTTTAGTTAATGACTATATTACCCATGTAGGTGAACATCAGTATACAGCCTGCTTCGCCGATGAGTTGATTAAAGAATTCTAAAGTGTTAATATTTTAAGATTAGCTAATTTTTAAAGGAAAACTCGATATATGTTACAATTTCTACCTTACGCACTAGCCGCTTACGGAGGATACAAAGGATATAAAGCTTCGAAAGATGCTGGTGGATCAGGTCTTCAAAGAATATTGGCAGGTATTACAGGTGGAGCTGCTGGATACTATGGTGGTAAAGCTACTTTAGGTGGAGGTTCAGCAATGAACATACCTGGTTTTGCTACAGCACAACAAAGCTTTACTCCATTTACATCATTAGGACCAATACAAAGTTTAGGACAATCAATTCCTGCTTTAAATATACCGAATGTAAATCCTCTCCCAGGAGACGATATCGGAACAACCTCAATGGCAAAACAAATTGCTAGTGCCCAAGCAGCACAAGCAGCTGCAGCGGGTGGACCAGGAGGGACACCGGCCGACATGAATGCATTACAAAAATTATTATTTAGACAAAGATTAACTAAGCAGGGAGATTTTACAGGTGAAATGGAATTTAGTCCTGGTAAAGTTGCAGCAGCAATCGCAGCTGGCACATACTTTAGTGGTGCCTTTGAACCAAAACCACAAGATGTTTACACACCAACTTACAATTTAGCTGTAGCAGAATTACAAAAGCAAAGAGGTGGTTTTAAATATATAGATCCTGTTAGTGGAGAAGAAAAAGTATTTGAACAACCTTTTATACCTGAAGCTAATAGAAATCCTCAGTATACTCAAGGACCATACGAATTATCAAAAAGCACTTTTAATACAGGAGGCTTAGCTACAATACCTAAGTATAATCAAGGTGGTGTTAATTTTTTACCTAGCAAAGTTTCACATGATGAAAACGATTCTAACAATTATGTTAGAGCACAAGGATACGTCGAAGACGGATCCGGCACAGGAGATAAAGACGAGGATACAATGTTAGCTCAATTAGCAGACGGAGAGTTTGTAACAAGAGCAGATGGAGTATTGGGAGCAGGAATCATAGCAGGTGCGAATCCAGAGAGTTTCAAAGACATGCGTGAAAAAGGTGCCTCATACTTCTATGAACAACAAAAACGATACAAAAGAGTTTTTGATTTATTACAAGGAAGTAGAAATGCAAAAGCAAAAGTTAATTAAACCACAAGTAGATATATTATCTGTTGAACCACAATATATAGATAAGTTTTGGCCATTGTGTGATTTTATGGTAGCCGAAGCTTTACAATACTCAGGTGGTTTTGCATCAGCACACCATATTAAAGACTTACTTAAAAAAGATGAAGCACAATTATTTTTGGCTTTTGGCAATGATGAAGAAGAATTAAATCAGGTCTTTGCACTTATGGTAACAAGAATAGCAGCATTACCAAATTTCAGTCAGCTTGAAGCGATTATCGCTACTGGAAAGAAAAGACACTTATGGGAAGACAAGCTAGTGTCAACGGTCAGTAAGTTTGCTAAAATAAATAGTTGTAAAAAACTATCTTTTTGGTGCAGACCAGGTTGGGCAAGAGTATCAAAAAAATGGGGTTGGAAAATTAAACACGTACAAATGGAGAGAGATTTATAATGGGATCGATAGTAAGTAGCATATTTGGTGGAGGATCATCAAGATCAGCACCAGCACCGTCACCTTCTAGTGGAGGACAGTCATTTACAACTTCTGTTATTAGAGAAGCACCTGGTATAGAGGAGAGAAAAATTGAATTAATGGATTTGGCAAGAGCTGCTGCCGACAAACCAGTTACTATCCCTGGGATAGGTGTTGCACCCTTTGGTGCTTTAGAACAACAAGGTTTAACAGCTGCTGGACAAACAGGAGCAGGATTATCACAATTACTTGCAGCCCAAACACCAAACATTGCTCAATTTCAAAATCCTTTTCAAGCACAAGTTATTGATGAAATTAATAGACAAGCTGCACAAGCACAAAATAGATTATCAGCTCAAGCAGTTCAATCAGGAGCTTTTGGTGGTGGTAGAGAAGGAGTAGCACAAGGAGAATTAGAAAGAGCAAGATTAGGCCAAGTAGGTTTAGCCCAAGCACAAGGTTTTGATACTGCATTAAGAGCAGCGCAACAGCAACAACAAACTTTAGGTAATCTTGGTGTAGCATTACAAAGACAACAACAAGGCGATATTCAACAATTGTTAGGTGCTGGTGGTTTGCAAAGACAACTAGCTCAACAAACATTAGATGCTGGAAGGCAATCTCAGCTGCAACAAGCTTTCGAACCATTCCAAAGAGCAGAATTTTTATCAAACATTTATGCAGCAGGACCAAAATCGCAATCAACGATCACAGCAGCCACACAACCACAAACGAGTCCACTAGCTCAATCAATAGGAGCAGGATTAGGAGCGTTCACAGCTTTCCAAGGTTTTGGCAACAACCAAGGAAGGTAACATGGCATTAAATGATGTATTAAACAGACCTTTGTTTAGACAACAAGCTTTGAAAAAAGGTGTATTAAAACCGATCACCGCACAAACAGGAATAATGGTTGGTCAACCAATATCAGGATCACAACCATTTAATCCAAGAACACCAGTCCCTGCACAACGTCCAAATATTTTCAGAAGAGCAATAGGCGATATTAAATCGTTTGCACAAAGACCTGGTCAATTTTTTGTGCCAGGACAAACAAATAGATTCACACCTGGCAGAGGTACGGCTGCAGCTGTTGCATTTGGTGGTTTATTACCTTTGGTGCAAATGGGTAGAAGAAAATTAGGTATCAAAGACGACACAGGATTAGCGACAGCATTTGATTTAATAGGCACTGGTGCTTTATCAGCTTTTCCACTAACAAGAGCTGCTGGTCTAGGTTTGCAAGCGGGTAGATTTGGATTGGGAGCAATAGATTATTTAAAAAATCAACCTATTGGCACAACTAGACAAAATATTTTTCCACAAGATTTAGGAACTCCATTAGGATTGTTTGATCCAATAGATCCATCTAAACCTAGAGGTAGAGGTGCTAAGAAAAAAGAAAAAGAAAGACTTAAAGCTTTAGCTGATTCAGCAGCTGGTGAAGGTTCTGAGGTAGCTTTAACAGGAACAACTAAACCAGACGTTTTAGTTGCTACAGGAAAAGAAGAAATTGGAACTGGTCAAAATAAAACAGATGTTGTTGATATTACTAAGGTAGCATCAAACAATGCTCAAGTTCCAGAGAGCACAATAGGTAATTTAGGTAATTTAACACAAGGTCCAACTCCGTTAAAGTTAGGTGAGATAGCTTCTAAACCTGAAGCACCAATATCAGAGCCTGAAAAGAAAAAAACTGCAGGTAACGCAGATTCAAAATTAGTAAGTGGTGCAAATGTTTTAGATGATGATTTTAAAAAATCTATAGCTAAAGCTAGATTAATTAAAGAAGAGTTGATGGAAGGTCAAACGTCAAATGCCAATTTAGTATTTATGGCACAATTAGCTCAAGGTCTAATGGGTGGAACAACAAGAAAACAAGGATTAGGCGGAGCTTTAGAAGTATTCGGTAATGCTATAGGACCTGCAACAACAAATTATGCAACCTTAAAATTAAAAGAAAATGAATTAGAAAACAATTTAATGAGTGATGCATTAGAACTTGTTAGCGAAGAAAACAAATCAAGAAATCAAGCATCCAAATTACCTAAAATTAAACAATTTGGTGTAATTCAAGTACAAGATGCTAATAACCAAGCAAGAAATATTGTGGGTGTACAATATGAGAATGGTACATTTGGCTATGCTACAGGTGAGTTTGATGATTTTGGTAGAGAAATTTTTGCACCAGTTGCAGCAAATCAGGTTAATAAATTTATTGAACACTCTAAAGGACAAGGAGAAAGAGATAAAACTATAAGAGATCTTTCAGGTAAATATAAAGCTTACCAAATAGGTTTAGCTTCAATTAATATTTTAAAAAGCGATGAAGTTACTGGAGGTCCAGTTGGAAGAATTAGTTTAGTAAGTAAACGATTAGGTGATGCTTTAAATGATTTTGGTATTGGTTTCTTAGGTAGAGACGAAGGTAAAAAGAAAATTGCAGAATTGAAAGATCAATATATACAACAATACATGGAAGATAATGATGTAGATGAAGAAGCAGCTAGAAAAGTTTTTGAAGGAACTTTTGGAAAAGGTGATTCTTACTTGAAGAAAACTTTGAAACAATTAGGTGCTTTCAAAGGTACAGGTGCTGATCTCGAACAATTAGCTATCAATGAAACAATTTTGACTTATGCCTTAGCTAACTCATTAAAATCAAAAGATAGATTGACACAAAAAGATATTCAAATGGCAGCTAAACTTGTAAACGTATTCCCACTTTTAAGAGGTGAAAAATCAGTTATTGAAGCTTTAGAAGCTGTTAATACAACTTTGATTAAAGATATACAAGCAGCTGAGTTCGATTATATAAATGCCTTTGGTGGTGATACTAGAACAATTGATAACTATAGATCTAGATATGGTATTACAACTACGGGGCAAGCTCCTCAAATTGCAAACCCTTATTCAGATAAAAGCACACAAGATTTATTGAAGGAATATTAATGGCTACAATAAAACAATTACAGAAACAATTAGATGATAGAACATTAGTTCCCTCAGAGCTTACGAGAAAACAAAGAGAAATTATAGACACACTCATTGAGCGTGGTGATCTTAAAGGCCCTACTACAGGCATGATACAAGCTGAAAGAGATAAAGTTGCATCTGATATAGCTGGTGAAAGAACATTTACAAATAACCCATTAAAAGCAGGTACAGGTGTAGGACAACCTACTTTTGAATTAGTTGGAGATGTTGCTGGTAGTATTTATCCTTATGTTGCAATGCGTAAACAAATCTTTGGAGCAGCCAAAAGTGGTAACCTTTGGCAAAAAGGTCCAGGTAAACTTTTACAATCAGCAACAAAAGTTGCAGATAGATTACCAGGCAGATTTAAATTATTTGGTGGTGCATTAAAATTATTAGCAAGAGTTGGTGATGTTCCAGGTAAAGTTTTACAAAGTCCATTGGGTAAAGCAGAAGTTTATTCTGTATTAGGTGGAACTGCAGGAGCAGGAGCTGGTGCTGTAACTTACGATTTATTAAACGAAACAGCAGG
>Ga0163179_10003426_pt1 | contig 10789 bp, 2 predicted proteins | sample AtlANTMetagenome_FD_109643 | JGI IMG/M metagenome (GOLD analysis project Ga0163179, IMG submission 109643) | Marine eukaryotic phytoplankton communities from the Atlantic Ocean - Atlantic ANT 2 Metagenome | ecosystem: Environmental > Aquatic > Marine > Oceanic | place: North Atlantic Ocean... | reverse complement strand
GTTGTCCACATGCAGAGTCTTAGCATCGAGGGTAATCTTCCCCTTGGTCGCCGCCGGCTTGGCCGGGTCGAACGTAACCTTGCCGGTAATTCCGGTCGCGGTTCCGGAGATCGACTCCAGCGGCGCGTCCAGAAGGAACAGCGCATTATTGACCTTTTTCGGGTCCTTGAAATCAAATTCGATTGGCCTGGCTTTGACTGTTACCGCTGCGGCAGCGAGGCCGGCGCATAGCATCCACTTTGCATACTTTTTAATGATCATGTCAGTTGGTTTACTTTGAATTGTTTTTCTTGCACGCGAACGATCCGCCGAAGATGACCCCGGCCAGCAACACGCAGCCCCCCAGAATCTCCACCCCGAACACTAGGCGATTTGTTGTCACGGGAAATTCGAGGCCCGTGATTTCATCCACCTGCATCTCGGTAACGGACGTCTTTGACCAGCCCCAATGAAAACCGGTCGCGGCCCAGCCCAGTAACCCGAGGACAAGGATGACAAGGCTAACCCAGCGCAAACCCGTTCGCACGGCGGAATACTAAAAACGTCCCCCTCCAAAGCAACCTATTTTTGGCATCAATCACCACCACTTCCACCGTTGCGTCCCCCCCACTCACCACATCCAGCTCAAAACAAGTCAGACTCTCCTAAGATTCCTGCAACTGCTTCCAGTCAGCAGGTAGTTCTTCCTACGTGGACTCGTAGCCGTTTTCTTTGCCAAGTGTGCCCAGATCAGCCCCGCCTCGAACCTTTTCTTGTGTTCAGTGCTGCCTGCTAAAGGCGAACGAGTGTTTGTTAGTATTTCGTTCTTATTAATTTTTTACTTCAATCTCCACAGCAGACCCATTAGGCACTTCATCAAAAAAATTGATATTCTCTGCATAATTGACATTAGACCAAACTGGCAAACCTCCATTACTTTTCAAAAATAAACTACTGACATTCCCAGACAAACGCAAAGCACATCTTTCTGCCAATCCAATATCCCTTTTTTCTAGGACCTGAGTCAAACCCACTAAACCACTGCCGATATCCGTGTTTGGTGTCTTAATTTCGACTTCACCCGTTAGTCCAAATTCAGAAGATGCTGTTATGCTTGTCTCAGTCGAGGGCAAAAACCCATTAGTTGATATAAGAATATAGCCTCCATTGCCGTATGTAGCATCTGCTGATAGTTGGCTCCGCTGGAGCACTAGATTGTCAGGGTAATTAAGAAGAATATTCCCACCGTCTTGGCCAGCCTCAGCAGAAATAAATGAATCTCTAAAATACATAATATCACTACTGTTAATTGTTACTTCTCCGCCATCCATTTTTGCCTGAGCGGTAATTTCACTACTATCTACTTTGATCTCATTAACAGAATTAATTCTTATCATGCCACCATTTGAATACTTTGATTCTGTAGATAATGACGATTTTCCGGAAATATCAGTTTTATAAGAATGGATTAAAATCGCACCAACATCACCTGCACTAGTACTTTTTAAATTCAGACTCGAATTTTCAAGCACCTGGAAACTATTCACATTAACTGACAATTCCCCACCCCTCCCTGTTGCGCTTAACCACGAATCCTCTGGAATTTCATATGTGTTGTTGAATTTTATTAAATGCTTTTCATGAAATCCTTGCCTTACCCCCCCCAAACCATTCAATAAAGGCTTACCATAATCCGGATCGCCAGATTCCTCGGTTGGAATATAAACATTCATCCCCACATTTTCGAGGGCATCCGGATTTTGAAATCTGGATATTTGAATTTGACCAGTTGAACTTATTACCCCACTGGGATCATATATATTATATTTTCCCTCAAGATTTACAGAAATTCCTCCTCCAGAGGGAATCTGTCCAATACCAATATCCAGTTCAAATCCTTGGTTTGTAACCAAATATCCTTCATCATTCATCTTAAATTTCCCAACCCTAGTGTAACCTTTTTGCCCATCACCCCAGGGTGATATGACTTCAAAAAATCCATTTCCATCAATCCCAAAATGAAATTTATTATCTGATTTTATTAATTCGTATTTCCTAAGATTAATATCTGTATTTTCAAAGGTTGAAATAGTACCACGATCTTCAGTTTTATAGCTATAACCCATTGTATCAGCATTAATCGAACTATCTCTTAAACTGAATGTTTCCGCATTAATGGTAACAGATCCTCCATTTCCATTTCCCATAGTTCCTAATTCCATTTTCGAACCATCTAATGAAACTTCAACGGCATTAACGACTAAATCACCCCCATTGCCCCCAATAATATTTTTTTCCTCATCTAGTACTGGCCTAAATTCTGTAAATGCCTCAATTCTGCCATTTTTATTCAAACTTAACATACCACTTTTAATACTTATTTCACCTGCGTTACCGGTCATAGATGATTTACTGGAAATAAAAGAGTTGTTATTTATGAACAATGAATCTGCCTGTATATTTAATTTCCCAGCATTACCTGAACCTGTGCTTTTCATATCGACACCTGAATAATTATCAAGATGAATTTCATTTATCTCTAAAAAAAGATTTGGGCCTGCGCCAGATGCATGTATCCAAGTCTGAGCCCCCAACAACTCGACCCCATCTCTGTCTTCTGTACGATATCCCAAACCATAAACATCACCTGATATTATGCTTTTATCATCAAGTGTCATTTTTTTTGCAATTATACTAGCATCCCCACTTTTTCCAGAACCCCAAGTTCCAATTTCCATCCTACCTCCTTGCATTTTAATTTCATTAGCATCTATTTTTAAATTCCCCCCATTACCTCCAATCATACCAGACTCATCAAGAGAAATTGGGCGAAATTCAGTATATGTTTCTATAGCACCCCCATTTGCTATTTTAATATTTTTCGATTCTAATTCAATGGCACCAGCATGCCCTGTCATGGATGATTTACTTGAAATTTTTGAATCATTTTCTATGTTTAACATATTAGATTTAATCTTTAAAAATCCTGCATTTCCAGCACCCGTACTTTTCATATCAATACTCGACTCCCCATCAATAAGAATAGTTTCCACATCTATTCTTATACTTGGGCCTTTGCCTGTTGAATATTGCCAGTTCTCACCTAAACCAAAGGAATCCCCATATACAGTACTGCCATTAAGTAAAGATAAGGAGTTTGCTGTAATCTCAGCCAAACCACTGTTTCCGGATCCCCATGTACCTAACTCCATAGCGCTCATTCGCATAATAATATTCTCAGCATTAATAATAAGATCCCCTCCGAGCCCCCCTTTGTAAATCGCCTCCTCCGGGTTACCCGCACGAAAAGTTGTCGCCGTTTCTATTAAACTCATTTTCTCAAGCAGCAAGTCCCGAGTATTAATTAAAAGATACCCTCCCCTACCAGTTTTGCTAGATGAGCTTAATATACTGGACATACCTATCAATCCAAGTGAGTCAGTTTGTATTTTCATGAAACCAGCATTTCCTGCAGCCTCTGTTGTAATATCTATACTAGAGGACTGCTCAAGTACTATTTCATTTGATTCAATAATAATATCAGGTCCATTTCCAGACACTCTTTGCCAGTCTAATGTCTCTTCAAAATCATCATCAGATGAGAATGGATAAACGTCACCATTAATATAACTTTCATTGCTAATTTTTATTTTTTCAGAGTTTATGAATGCTGGCCCGCTATTACCTCCCCCATTTGTACCCAACTCCATACCACTATTTTCAGAAATTTCTAAATTTTTACTATGCAAAATTAAAGCACCACCTTGACCTGCCAAAACCCCCTTAGATTTTAGGTCCAACGGAACGATATATTTTGTAGATGTAATGAGTTCGCTTTCATCACTAAGAAAAATTTGATCAGATTCAATAAAAATCTCCCCACCTGATCCTGTCTTTGTTGTCTCAGTTGATATTTTAGAATTCCCGTTTATTTTCAAGAGATCGCTTTTAATTGAAAGTGCCCCTGCATCACCCATTCCGGTGGCTTCAATACTTATGCTTGACCCTTCATTAATTTCAATATTTTGAATTTCGAGATTCAGTGTTGGCCCATCACCCGTCGCAAATTGCCATGTGTCATCCCCTATAACTTCAAAAAACTCAAATTCGCTTTCAGGCCTAAGTTCAGTGGAATAACTATCCCCACTAGTATTGCCATTGATTTCACTCTCATTCAATATTAACAAGTTAGATCTAAGCTTTACTAAACCACTATTACCAGACCCCTTGGTGCCTACGTCAATTGAACTGTTTACCATACGAATCTCTTGCGCATGAATTGACAAATCCCCCCCTACTCCACCTGTTAGGCTAAGACCCTCAAAATTTGTTGCTCGATATTCAGTAGAAGTTTCAATCTTGCTCTCTCCAAGAATATTTAATTCTTTTGTTGCAATGTTAATACTACCAGAATTTCCTGTCATAGCTGATAAGCTAGAAATATTTGAAGAATTATCGAGCGTTAGATTATTTGAAATAATATTTAATAACCCAGCGTTACCGGCACCTGTGCTCCTTAAGTCGATAGATGATTCCGATAATGATATATTATTAATATTGAATGTTAGTTCGGGTCCTTTTCCTGTAGCATAATGCCATGTATCGGGACTTACTTCATATACGTCACCTAGATCAGGGCTATATGATTCGTACCCTAATCCATAAGAATCACCATATAAATCGACATATTCCATATACATCGATTGGGCATTTATTATACTTAAGCCACTATCTCCTGTTCCCCAGGTTCCTAACTCAAGTGAAACGAAATCAAATAAAATATTTTCTGCATTTATTATCAGTTCACCACCATTACCTCCTTTAATATGACTACTTAAATCATCCTGGGGCCTAAATTGTGTATAAGTGGCAACTACAGCCTGATCTGACAAATTCAAATTTTTGACATTTAGCGTAATGGACCCCGCATCACCCTGTCCTGCAGTTATTGATGAGACCGCACCTCCATTTATAATATCAAGTGTGTCAGAATCAATTTTAATATCACCACCACCATCGATAGCCCAAACACCTGAATGAATTAATTCCTGTTGCTCATGTGTTCCAACAAACTGTGTATCTGCAGAAATAAATGCTTCTGATTCCCCTTCATCATAATCCATCCTACCAACCACTAAATTGCCAGAAGAAATATTGATATCTCCAGCTCTGGCGAGACTCTGACTAGTTGTTGAAATCGCACCTGATTTTATTAATATTTCATCAGTCCATATGTTTATGTTTCCGCCCCTTGGCCCTCTAGGTTGCTTAGCATCATAGCTTGTACCTGCAAATATTGAACCGCCCTTATCCAATAAGATGCTATTAGATTCGATATTTATATCTCCAACTACGTCACTATCCTTGCTACTTGTTTCAATTCCAGAACCTGAAACAATAGACAAATCTGAAGCCATAATACCTACGCCACCCCCATTTTTAGCACCTAAGTAAGCTTCATTTTCTAGACTTATTTGATTAGCTGCTATTATAAAAGATTCATTCACCCCAGAAACACTTATCTGACTTCCATCAAAAACAATATTTCCTACTGGATTATCACCCAAAAACCCAAATGATTCTTCTTCACTAATAACTAAAATACTTTTATCCGTATCACTTGAATAAAACTCCGATCCTCCTAATCGGACACCATCATGAGTGCTTAGTATAAATGAACCATCTATATTTATTTCTGAATTTTCACCAAAAAGAAATCCATTGGGATTTATCAAAAATAGATTAGAATCCACAATTTCAGATTTTATTAAACCGTCTATATAAGATACATTGCTGCCGGTTACTCGACTTACTATATTTTTAATATTGCCGGGACCAGAAAAAGTTGCCGTGTGATCGGTATCAATATTGAAAACTTTAAAGCTATGAAAAAGATTTCCACCAACAGTCTTGCCCAGACTATCTGGAATCTTAAAATCAGGCCCCTTTAGCGCACCCTCATTTCCGAAACTATTATCAAGAACTATTTGAGATACCCCATAGGAAGGCAAAGCAATAGAAAGTAATATTATTCGTATCTTACCAAATATTTTTAGCATCACAAAATTTAAATTAATATCTAATTAAATTATTAAGACTTTGCTGAAACTCAATGCTCTCGTTGAGTCCCCGCCTAAACTTGATTATTGCTTGGTTCATAATGCCGCTAAAGATCAAAATACGCTAAGATAAAATTTCACAAGAAAAATCAAATTTTTTTGTAGTGTTTACTGAGGTTTTTGAAGATTCCTAAAAAATAAAAAAACCGTACTCGTTAACCGTAATTTTACGAACACGGTTCTGAGTAGGGTTTTGGGCGCGTATCCCTACAATTTCCTGCATATCTAGGCAAACGTTGAAGATGAAAAAAACAGAAAACACATGATTTCTTTTAGGGAAAACATCATCGCCCCCCTCTTCGGGGAAAAGCCAGTTTAGCTCAGTTGGTAGAGCACTCGATTTGTAATCGAATATGTACCCTAATTTGAAGCCCTGTTTATAGGGCTGTTTTTTTTGGGGACCACTATAAGGGCCACTTTAGGATTTAAGCAGATCCCAGCGTCCGAGGAACTCCTCAAAGTACTGCCCCGCTCTTCAACGGGATTTTCCGTAAGGAAAAAAGCATAGATTACAACATCCCTCTTGAATCTCCTCCACTGGAAGAACGTAGTAAAGAGCTGAGTGTAGGTAGAAGATTAAGACATCTACGAGGGAAGGATCCCACTTCCATAGTTTAACGTGTGTTTTAGGTTGCCTTGTGGGCTGCTATTCGGATTCGTTGTCGAGGAGAGTTGGCAGGTAATTTTCTCGGGTCCAGACCGGCAACCCTCCCTGTCCGTTGATGAAGAAGCTGCTCACATTTCCCTGCAACTGCAGCGCGCAGCGCTCCGCCAAGTTCACCGAGCGATCCTTCAACTCGTCCGGCAGGATCACCAATCCTCCCCCTATATCCGTCTCCACCGAGTCGATCTCCACCACTCCCTGCGCCCCATACTCCGACGACGCCGTAATCAACGAGTCGAGCGACGGCAAAAAGGTGTCCGCTACCACCGAAATGTAGCCTCCGTCTCCGTACACAGCATTCGCTGTCAATTGACCTCGATTCATGAACAACAGTCCCGGTTTGCTGATTGTGATGTTCCCTCCGTCCTGACCGGCCTCCGCGCTTATCCGGCTGTCCCGGATGCTCCGGTCTCCCACACCCAGCAACCGGATACTTCCACCGTCCTTAGCCGCTGATGCCGTCAACTCGCTCTTGGCCATACGCACTTCGCCCGCCGACTCAATCTCGATGTCTCCTCCATCCGCCTGACTTGAACTCACCGACACTCTCGCCCCTTGGCCAAGCGCAACCCCCTTGGCCAAGCGCAGCCCTACGCTTCCTGCTGCGCCATCGCCCGTGCTCGCACTCCCGATCAACCCTGACTCCATTTTCAATCGTTCGGCGCTCAATTCGATGGTTCCGGCATTGCCGCTACCCACAGTGCTGGTCAACAGTCCACTGGCCACTGTCTCCCCGGTCTCACCTCCCTCGATATCTTTCGGGTCAAATTCGTCGCCACTGCCCAAGATTGTCACGACACCCGACTGCACGGCCAACGCGCCTGCCGCACCCCCGGCACTGGCTGCGCTTTCGATTCTCGCCCCATTTTGCAAAGTGATGGCTCCTGCGTCCACGCTGATCAGGCTACCCGATCCCTCCCCCGAAGTACTGCCGTAAATCAACGACTCGTCCATCTCGAGAGAAGCCACCTTCACTGCGACCTCGCCGCCATCGCCTCTGTCCCGAACATCGGCCACCACCGCCGATTTACCGCTAAGATTCATGGCGCCGGTGTCGATGGTGATCCGACCACCCTGCCCCTGGCCAAGCGCTCCGGCATAAATGGCCGAACGGTTGACCAGTTCAAGCCCGGTTGTAGCGGTGACGACCACGTCGCCACCATCGCCACTGGTAAAACTGTCGCTGGAGATCTTGCTTTGATCAGCAATCTTCAAGAAACCGGTTTTGATCTCCAACCGGCCGGCTTTGCCGTAGTCCAATCCGGTCAAACCCGGCTCAGGCTCGAACTTATTCGGCTCGGTGTTGCTAAGCATCGAACTACGACCGTTCAGCGATACACTATCGGCCTCGATCGTGATATCGCCGGCGTTCCGTTTCGGGATTACCGTTGTTGTCTTAACATAACTCGAGTCAGACAAATCCAGCGACTTGGTTTTGATGCTGACTGAACCGCTCTGATCCACCTCGGTTCGATTGCTGAAATCCGACTGGTACAACGGTACCGACTCGGTCGATATAAAAGAGCGACCTGCTAATTTAATCTCATCCGACGTGATCGAAACATCACCGGACAAAGCCGTATCCAACTGGGCGTTGCGAATGAAACTACCACTCTCCAATCGAAGGCTGCCCGCGTTGATGCTGATATCCCCAGCATCGCCGAGAGCAAAGGGATCCGTACCCGAATCAAGTATCTCCTTGTTTAAGCCATTTGCGATAAATGACTTTTCAGCAAGAACAGCTTGACCTGCATCAATGGTCACATCACCCGATTTTGCCTGACTGTAACTGAAACTTGCGAGAGTCGATGCATTGTTAAGTGATAAGCCGAATGTATCAATGATTAGGTCTCCCGCCTTGGATTGGTTAGAGGTCGAGCTAAAAATATTGGCATCATCCAGCGAAATGAAATCGGATTGAATTTTCAGGTTTGCAATAGGCTTATTATCTGTAGGACTCCTCGCCGCATTTGTTGTCCGAATAGATGAACCGGGATCAAGGATCAGTTGCCCGCTGGAAATTTTGAGTGTTGTTGTATCCCTCCCCTTTCCGGACTGTTTGCCCGTTGGACTCAATGACTCGATTAAACTCCCTCCTCTGAGATTCATTTCGTCGCTAATCTTAAACTCGCTCGCGTAAGCCCCTGTTAAATGAATACTGGAGTCGTTGATATTCAAGTTAATCGCCTCCAACGACAATTTTGGAGTGGATAAATTTACACCCGATAGAAAATGAACATCACCCTCGCTTTGAATTACCATGCTGTGACGATCAGAATTACTCTCGAGTTCAACAACCACGTTTTCAACACCGACCGCTTCATCTACGAGGTCCATTCCCAGACTGATCTCCTTGCCCTTGAACATGGTTATCAATTCCCGGGTGGGACTTATATTTATTCCATTAATTTTCATCCTCCCTAACTCCAGATTTTCCTCAGCTATAAATTTTAGTGAACCGGTTCTCGTAATGGAGGGGTAATCCGTTGGATCAATCTTGTCCGGATCCATCCCGTTAATAATATTCTTGGCTTGAAATGTGATATCTCCACCCATCCCAATGGCGTTATCATGAAAACTATGCACCTCCAAGCTTCCCATGGTTAAATCGTTATCCGCATTGATTACAATATCCCCTAGGGTCATCCCTTGATCATTTATCTGGTTCCCATAAAACAGGATAAAATTCTTCAATTCGATATCTCGAGCGTTAATTGTAATATCACCATAATCCTCTTTCTCTACTTTACTCAATTTTTTCATGCCATTCGGGAACCATGGATTATATATATCATTCAGCGCAGAGTTACTCACTCGCACCTGCCTCGCATCAAACTCACCGGCATCGACCGTCAACTTCCCAGTATATCCCCTATACGCCATTATCCAAAATTCTGAATGGCTACCGACGCCCGTTCCGTCCCCTATTAATTGACCGGCACTAACGTTCAAGTCGCCTGCTCCGCCCGGGGTGTTTGATTCAATTGCAACTCTTTGATTATATCCAACGAAGGAGTCCTTCGCGGTAATTTTAATGTTTCCCGTTTCAAAGTGCTTACCTTGGTCGATTCCATAATAATTATTTGCTTGGACGTTGGACTCATACAGATCAATAACATTCGAATCAACAACCACATCTCCGCCAAGACCTCCCACGGAACTCGTTCCAAATTCAGCCCATTTCATGTGAAGCTCTCCGGACTTGATTTTAATATCTCCGCCTTTCCCCCCAATGGGACTTATTGCTTTCAGACTAGCAGACCTCTCCATATTTATCCGGTTAGCCAAAAGGTTAATATCTCCACCCCAAATCGTCGATACCCCTCCTCCAACCATGAACATGTTATTACCGAACAGACTGATTTCGGATGATTCCAACCCATTCTCCTTATCCTTGAGGACTCCCCCTATCAACCTAATGGAACCCGCAATCTGGCTGGACTGAATATCGTAATCAGCCCCACCCCCGCTTAACGACTCTTCAGTTAAACCACGGCTACTAAACGAGCCACCATCATCGAATTTCAAATTCACTAACGCTCCAATCCTGATACTGGAAAAATGACCGAACTCCACATCTGGGCCCAACTCGAACCCATTTTCATTTAACAGGGTAATACTCCCACCTGCCGTACTGGAAATAATTCTCCCATTTAGAATCGTCGACTCATCCCCGGTGATTCGCAGAAACACATTGTTGACGCCGTCCGGCATTTCCAGCACGGCAGTCTGGCCACTGCCTATGTTGAGTGTCTCAAAACTATGGAACAAGTTCCTCCCGCGCACCTCCCCCAAGTAACTCGAAACTGTAATCTCGTCTCCCACACCAAGATTCCTGACCTCACCAAGGGTTCCGTCAGAAATCATCGCCTCGAATTTGATCGATTCAAGCGGTTCCTCTAATCCACCAACGTAGCTGTTATCCAGTGAAATTTCACCGGTAACATCCAACCGGGTCATACCCCTCTTGCCGTCTCCCTCCACAATCCCGTTGATCAATGAATCTTTCATATTCAATTTCTTAGAG
>Ga0163179_10003425_pt1 | contig 10789 bp, 6 predicted proteins | sample AtlANTMetagenome_FD_109643 | JGI IMG/M metagenome (GOLD analysis project Ga0163179, IMG submission 109643) | Marine eukaryotic phytoplankton communities from the Atlantic Ocean - Atlantic ANT 2 Metagenome | ecosystem: Environmental > Aquatic > Marine > Oceanic | place: North Atlantic Ocean... | reverse complement strand
TAGAATGCTGCATCTGAAGACCACTCCTCGGGTGCTGTGGACTTCCATCCATCTATGAGGGACGACCTCAACTCCACTATTCCCAAGGTAGATCCAGATTCGTGGTACATCCTTGAGAGGTCATGCATCAGGGACGCAAGATCCCTCATAGCTGGCTTATCCGAATCATGTGGCCGAAGAGCGTCAGATAGCCTTGGAGGGCCGATTCGGACACTCTCATCAGAGATATCTGAGAACCTCACATCGAGGAGGCTCAGGGTTCCTGGCTGCTCTTTCGTAAATGGAGCTCTCCAAATGAACTGGGCCCTGAGGACTCTCTCTATTGCCTCATTTCTGGTATTCCACCTCTTTTGATCGGGAGGGGTGGATCTTGTCGACTCCATGGCACTGTGGTACTCTCCTAGAATTGCCCCAGAACGCCTGAGAATCTCGGTTGAGGACCCCATGTCGTTATCTCGTAGTCCGTCCATCAGGGAAACTTCTGAGCCAATGAACTGGTTGTCGAACTTCCTGACGATGGCTATGTCTTGTCCGTTCCAGTAGAAGCCACCACATGGGGAGTCGCACATCTCTGGGGCGTGCCTAGACCTTGCCCTAATCTGCCCATCCGATCCCCATGGTAGGAACTCTGCCACCCATTCCTCATCTCCACTCAATCGCACTACTGGGCCCCTGGGTGACTCCTCATAGGTCAGAGATGAGATATTTACAGTGGGCACTTCGCCCCATGACTCTAGATCCGATATCACCTTCTCCCAGTCTCCGAGCCCATCGATCTCCTCTGGTTCAAGCATGGAGGCTGACATCCCTATTCCAGCTACCTTGACGGACCGGAACCCAGTCGGACACGGGTCATCAGATTCCACCATTCTCATTTTTCTAGGCCTCCATAGCGGCACATGTTCCCGAATGACCAGCTTCTTGGAATCCTGATCGAAGTCGTAGAACCTTGGAGTCCCTGTCGCGATCTCCACCGATACGATGTCCTGTGGGCTGATGGACTCAATATGCATAACAATCGACCGGAGAGAGTTCCCATGGGCGGACACCAAGACGTTCTTGCCTTCCTTGAGGTCCGGAAGAATCTCCTCCTCGAAGTAGGGGATGGTCCTCTCGGCATTCATTTTCAGGCTCTCACCACCAGGGGGAGGAACGTCGAACGAACGCCTCCAAATGTGCACCTGTTCCGCCCCATGAATCTCTGCCGTCTCCGCCTTGTTCAGGCCCTGCAAGTCGCCATAGTGTCTCTCGTTGAGCCGCTCGTCTCTGAATACGGGAACGTCGTTTGAGAGAGAACTCCTGCTCATGATTATCTCCGCGGTTCGCTGTGCTCTCTTCAGACCGCTAGTATGTACAACGTCGAACTGGATATCTGAAAGCTCATCCCCAGCAGTCTCAGCCTCTATGACACCCCTCTCTGACAGCTCCACATCAGTCCATCCAGTGAACCTGTTCTCAGCATTCCAAACTGACTGGCCGTGCCTGATTAGGACCAATATTGACATATCATCCCTCAGGAATTGTGGGTCTCTCTAAGTCTGGGTTCGTGGAACATCAGACCACACTCTGCGGCCCTAGCCCTGGCCATGAGGGCCAAGTCCTCCTTCATCTCTCGCTCGGTCTTACCGGATGAGTCACAGTAGAAGTTCGTGCTCACGATAATCTTCGAGGATCCCACGGAACTCACCCTGACCCATGAGTCCTCCTTCTTGACAGATCTCGGGTCCGATATGACCTGCTCCGACAGCGATTCGCAGAATGACCTCAGTGCGTCTTGATCACTGCTGGCCTCGAACTCAAAGACTGGCCGTATCCTCCTGAACCTCCTCTGGCTGAAGTTCTCCACAGCCGAGTTGGTGATATTCGCATTGGGAACGGTCACCAGCGTGTCAGCACCGGTGCGGATGAGGGTCGTTCTGAGGGCTATGGTCACAACCTCTCCTTCCACGCCATCGACGATAATCCAGTCTCCGACGTTGAACGGCTGATCAATCAGGATGCTAATCGCTCCGAAGATGTTAGCCACTGAATCCTTGGCTGCAAGCGCCAGAGCCAGACCGGTAATTCCCAAACCTGCTATCAGTCCATTCAGATCTAGGCCACCGAGACCCGCCATGACGAAGACTCCGCTAACGACAACTGCCAGACGTCCCACTGACTCTGCTACGCTAGCCAATGACCTCCTGGCTGCCATGTTGTCCCCTTCGACTACGATGAAAGCATCCAGGTAGTCCACCAAGCGATATGCGGCCACAAGCATCAGCAGAACGAATCCGGCGTACACGTACGAGTTGGCCGTATCCACGATCCCAGAATCCCAGATTGGACTCGTATTTTCATTCAGCCAATCTATTGACATGTTGATCACTAGGAAACCAATCATCCATCCCAATGAGGCGGGTGCCAAGACGCTCTTCCCGTCAATCCGTTCGGTCTTGGACAAGATGTCCATTAGTCGGGGAAAAACAAACCTGCGAGCTAGCACCCCACTTGCCACGCTCAGTGCAATCACAGCCACCATCACAGTCATGGTCCCTGTCGAAAAACCGAGGAATCCAGCCTCTCCTGCCATAAAGTCGTCTAGTTGCTCCATGAACCGGCCGACGTATTGTCACACATAAACTCAGCCCCGGCCCATAGGGCCGGACAACGAGGGATTGAATACCGCCTGTATTGTCGCAGTGACGGACATGACGTCGAGAAACTCTCCAACCGACTCGCATAAGCGCCCTCGGGCACCCGTTGCGGCGATGCTGATGCCGCTCCTGCTCTCGGTGCTGGCACCGGTAACGATGATTGCCCCAGTAACCGCTCAGGATGACGGAGAGGGGCTGTCCCCACAGGACATCTGGTCTGACGAGTATGCATTCCAAGTATTCCCATGGGGGGGTGACAGCAGGGTACAGTTCAGAGAGTATCACGACTATTTCTCAATGAAAGAGAGGATGCAGATACTGGCTGATCAGAACACTGAGATTATGACATTCCACGAGGGTATGCCCGGGGGCCTGAACGCCAGGGGGGATCAGACCAACCTAGGAACATACCAGGGGTGGTTCTACAACCACGATACCCCATGGGTCAAGATTACTGCAGATGTCCATGGAGGAGAATGCAACACTTTCGTCGGCGACTGTGGAAACTACGAAGATCGTCCCGACGTCATGCTAGCCGGAAACTTCCATGCCAGGGAATGGATGTCATATGAAGTGCCAATGCTATTCCTTGAGACTCTAATCTACTATTACGGAAAAGCGGGAATAGACAACGATGGAGACGGGCTAATCGACGAAGACGGTTGGGATGGCATCGACAACGACGGAGACTGCTTGATGCTGAACGCGTCCAATCAAGACAGCAATGGTGACGGGAATCCATGTGGACCGGGCGATTTGGGGGTTGACGAGGACTTCTCCGAGCAATTCATCACTGATATGATCAACACTCGAGAGATGTACCTAATTCCGATGCTCAATGTCGATGGAAACAGGTACGACAGAGAGGTCTACTGCGGTCCGACAGCTTGGGAGAACTGCCCAACATCCGGATGGAGGAAGAATCTCAGGGATAACACGGTAACAGGCGTGACCCCCCTTCCCGACATAGACGAGGAGGTAGACCCGAGCTGTGACGGCGTTGACCTAAATCGTAACTTCCAGTACGAATGGGGGGCACCTCTAGGTGCCACAGGGCCTTTGTTCCCGGGCATGTGCTACTCTGATTCAGGTGCCAACAATGATGTTTACAATGGACCAGTCGACACCGTAGACCAAGACGAGGACCTCAGATTGAACGAGGATCACGTGGACGGTAAGGACGACGATGCCGACGGCCTCATCGATGAGGACTGGCTCGGGGGGAACAGCGAGCCGGAAACCAAGTTCATCCAAGACATGACCGAGATGAACGATGACAACAATGACGGGTTCTCGGAATTCAAAAGCACATTGAGCTGGCACTCGTTCTCAGAGCTAGTCCTCTGGCCATGGGGCCACTGCACTGGCTGCTATACGCCAGATGACGAGTTCCTGGTATACCACGGCGTCAAAATGGCGGAGATGACTGATTATGCTCCAATGCAGTCCTCGGATCTATATCCCACGACTGGGGACTTCTGCGACTGGCACTATGGGGTACACAACTCCTACTGCTACACCATGGAAATAGGGACGGCCTTCCACCAACACCCGGATGACATAGCCCATATCGCCGTTCGAAACCTCGGTGTACCTTTCTACATGGTCGAGATGGCGGACGACCCCAGGTACCGTGCAATCGTTGGGATAGAGAACACTACGACCAGGCAGTGGCTTCAGACGCCCGACACCGTAGAGTTGGTGAAGGGCGACCTCCCAATTTCGATATGCCTCGACCAGGCGTTCCCGTATTCGGTCGACATCAACATGACACACTTGATGTGGAGGCTAGTAGAGCCAACAAGGACACAGAACGACTTCGGACCCACCGAGTGGGTCGACGTCCCATGGAAAATGTCCGCCTTCGCAGCACCTGAAGAGTCGGAGTCCTGCATCCTCCTTGACGGGGCGAATGGAACCTCTCTGAGTTCCAGCATACCTCTGCCCGATACTTCAGTCGGCAAGATACAGTACAAGGCCATGCTTGGAACAGTGAACGGTGCCTTCCCATTCTCGTACCCCACCACCGAGGAAGGGGGCAACTACTACGAACTAGCTATACCATACAGAGCGAGCTTTGGCTCCAGCATCTTGGCACTGATGATGTTCGCCGTGATTGCTAGCTTCGTCTGGGGGGGACTAGGCCTTACACTGAGGGCTATGTTTGATGATGAGGGAGGGGTGATAGGACTCCCCGAGCACATGATCGCAGATACCGAGGAGGAGCGAGGATGAACCCGCAGACAGAGTCATCCTCGGACGAATTCAGCGGCAGGCTAGGCCTCATATTCGCAACCATAGGTGCTGCCATAGGAACGGGAAACATCTGGAGGTTCCCACGGATGGTCGGGGCCAATGGCGGAGGATCATTCCTCGTTCCTTGGCTGATATTCCTCTTCGTATGGTCGGTTCCACTGATCATCGCAGAGTTCGCCCTAGGCAAGAGGAGCAGGACAGGAACGGTCGGAACCTTCAGGATCTTCGCCGGCAACAACTTCGCTTGGATGGGCCTCTGGACGGCATGGATCTCGACAGCAATAGGATTCTACTACGCAGTGGTGACGGGGTGGTGCCTGAACTACTTCCAGTCTGCCGTAAGAGGGGGCCTCGGGAGCGAGGTCGACACAGTAGAGGTCTGGAACTCATTCCTCCAGTCGCCCAGTCAGGTGATTTTCTTCCAGCTCATAGCGGTCCTGATCACCATGGCCGCCATATGGAGGGGCGCCAAGGCGATTGAGAAGGTCAACGTCATCCTGATGGTTTCCCTGTTCATACTCCTATTCTCAGCCCTGTTCCTGGCCTTCGTGATGGACTTGGATGATGGAACCCTGGACGGCTTCGTCTACATGTTCAGCATCCAACCGGAGTACCTCATGCAGCCCGAGACATGGATCAACGGGCTATCCCAGTCAGCGTGGTCCTGCTCCGCAGGCATGGGGATGGCGATCACGTACTCGGTCTACATGAGGAAGGACGAGGATACGACCCTCAACGCTGCAACCATGTGCCTGGCAAACAACAGCATCAGCATCATCGCAGGCCTGACGGTGATGATGGCGGTCTTCGCAGTCGTGGACGACCCTCTCAGCGCCGTCGGTGCAGGTAGCTCGGCAATCACCTTCCTAGTCCTCCCAGAGGTCTTCGCGCAGGCGCCAGGAGGGGCAGCAGTACAGCTGATCATGGTCACAGTCTTCTTCCTGGCACTATCCTTCGCTGCCCTGACTTCCATGATTTCGACAGTAGAGCTATGCGTCAGGAACTTCGTCGACCATGGGGTGGACCGCTCCCAGGCAGTGGGATTCACCACGGTGTCGATATTCTTCTTCGGACTTCCAAGTGCAGCTCTCTGGATACGCATGGATTCGGCGACGGGGGTCGCCTTCCCGCAGTTCCTAGAGGTGCAGGACCATATCTGGGGCTACGGCCTGATGTTCAGCGGCCTCTTCATCGCCTACAGCATCTGGAAGTACGGCTGGAGCAGGTACAGGGTCTGGCAGGAGGAGAACGACATCACCGGGTTCAGCATGAGGGACTACCTGGACAACGGCGTCTCCTCGTTCCGTGACGACTTCATCAATACGGGTGACAACGACTGGTGGATAGGGCGCTGGTGGGACTACATCATGTACCTAGGGTTCCCACTGATGTTCTCCGTACTGATGATATCCTACTTCGTCGATCTGCTCGTCAACGTGCACGACCCCTGGAACCCCTCCAATCCACACGGGATATCCATCATCTTCCTTTTCTGGGGAATAACCGCGACCCTCTTCATCGGATTGAACAGGTACGTACTAGTCAACAGGATGGTCCCAACCGACAAGGAAAACCCCTCACCATGGCCCCTCTACGTGCTCTCGGGCGACTACGAGCTGGAGCCAAGGCCGCTTTACAGGAACGTACCGGAGGGCGCCGAGGCGCCCATCGACACTCTCCCAGGAGGGGATGACGACTTCATCGTCCAACTTGGGGACCCACTCCCTCCGACCTACACCGACGACAGGGGCAATAAGCACGCACATTCGCTGGGAACAGTTGAAGCCGAGATTGTCTAGTCGGGAACATGCTCGAGCAGGCCGCAGCGGCCGTCGCCATCCTCCTGATAATACCGGGATGGGCAATAGGTCTGCTGGCCATAGCCATCTACCTCTGGAGGAAGCTCAGCCCCTCCAGAAAGGAATGATGGGCGCTTCTCGAGCCGTAGGGCTTGAAGTGGTCCTGTTCGTGGCGGGACCGTGGCACAGGGCGTACGCGGAACACGGGACTTCTACCCCGAGGACATGCGATTGAGGAACTGGCTCTTCGACAGGTTCCGTTCCGCTGCTCGCGAGCACGGCTTCGAGGAGTACGACGCCCCAGTCCTCGAGCACGAGGACCTCTACACCCGGAAGCAGGGCGAGGAGATCACGCAGCAGCTGTACGGCTTCGAGGACAAGGGAGGGAGAAGGGTCGCCCTGAGGCCCGAGATGACGCCTTCCCTGGCTCGTATGGTCATGGCCAGGGCAGGAGCCCTGCCAACCCCGATCAAGTGGTTCTCGATCCCCCAGTGCTGGAGGTACGAGAGGACGCAGCGAGGCAGGGGCAGGGAGCACTACCAGTGGAACGTTGACATCTGGGGCGCTGACGGGGTCGAGGCTGACGCCGAGCTCCTGTCGGTGCTGGTGTCCTTCTTCCGCTCCGTCGGACTGACTTCCGATGACCTCGCGATAAGGGTCAGCAGCCGCAAGGTGCTGGAGGAGGTACTGGGCTCGATAGGTGTCACCGGTGAGGCATTCCCAGCCGTCTGCGTGATAGTCGACAAGATGGACAAGCTCCCACAGGACGCCATAGCGGCCCAGCTATCCGAGCAGGGCCTAGGTGACGATGACATAACCTCGATCACCTCGGTTCTGGGCCTCTCGGACATCTCACAGCTCTCCTCAGCGTTGGGAAGCGACAGTCCAGCGGTCTCCGAGCTGACCGAGCTCTTCCAGCTCGCGTCCGCGTACGGGATAGAAGAATGGCTCTCGTTCGATGCCTCGGTAGTCAGGGGGCTCGCTTACTACACGGGCCCGGTCTTCGAGGCCCACGACCGTGCTGGCGAACTGAGGGCTGTTTGCGGCGGAGGCAGGTACGACAGGCTGCTCTCCACCCTTGGTGGCAAGGACATGCCCGCCACGGGGTTCGGCTTCGGTGACATGGTAATCATGGAGCTCCTCGCCGACAAGGGGCTGGTCCCGGACCTCCCAAGCGGGAACGAGGACGTGGTGATGTCGCTCGGCGAGGAACTGAGGCACGCGGCCATGTCGGTTGCCTCCAAGCTCAGGGATTCAGGCAGGTCGGTGGACCTGGTACTGGACGACAAGAGGATGAAGTGGGCGTTCAAGCACGCGGACAGGACCGGTGCCCAGAGGCTCGTCATGGTGATGCCGGACGAGTGGTCGTCAGGTAATGTAAGGATCAAGGATCTCGATACCGGCGAGGAGTCCGACGTCGCCTTCGACGACCTGTGATCATTCTTCTCTAGATAATCTGCTAGCAGCGACGGCTGCCAAAGCGAGTGAGCCGACTCCAGCCATGAGTCCGAATCCAGGGAGTGAGTCTGAGACGCCTCCGATGAGGCCGCCTTCGTCGTCATCTTCGCCACCCTCTCCGGGCTGCGTCATGTTGACCACTGGGAAGTTCATCTCGGCCGACTCGTTGCTATCAGAGTAGTAGAACCTGAAGTACGACTCACAGAGAAAAACAATGCACTGTAAACCGGAATCCGCGTATCCAATCCATCTGAAGTTGATTATGGGCTCCTCTGCCGATCTGTTCCACCTAGTCATGTTCTGATCCACGTCTATTTGCCATATTCTGCTGTCGGGATCTCCCCCGTCAACGCCATTGAATTGCTCCTTGGCGACTACCTTTGTCCCCTGCATGATTGTGACGTTGAGCTCCTCGCAGTCGTTCTGGGCCCCAGTGGGGCAAGCTCCTGGGGCATACACCTCAACTGTGAACTCTAGTTGTATCGAGCCATTGCTGTCTAGGTACATGTCCTGCTTGAATGTGTCCTGCATCCTGCAGTCGAAGTCTACAGTGTGCCTGCCACTAGACACCGAGCTCTCTCCGTATCCCTCGTTAGCAGAGCCAGACGAGTCGTTACTATCGAAGTGGGTCCAGCAGTTGCTGAGATCGCTGGTACCCCAGAAATGCATGTGAGGGTTGTCAACCGATGGCTGCTTGGGGTCCTGAGCAGTTGCCTGAGCAGTTGCTGGAGCACCAACAGTTGACAATGCCATCAGCATCGCGAGCCCGATAGCGCTTGCCACGCGTGACCTTCCCATGCATCGCACCCGTGAAGCGACCGGTTTGAGACTTACCCCTGTCTGGGCGTGAATCAGTCGAATCTCTGGAATCCGCCATCAGGCGTGTTTTTCCCCTTTCTGGCTATGTTTAGGGCCTCTCCGAGCATATCAGCGCTCATCCTCTCCTCTTCCAGACGCTTGCTCGCGACCCCAGTGATGATCGACATCACCTTGATCGTGTCACCGAACGCGGGGTCCTGCCTAGCTCCGAAAATAACCTGCGCGTCAGGCGACAGCCTCGATGTCATCAGCTCGACCACCTGGTTTGCCTGCTCGAGCGTCATGTAGGGGCCTCCAGTGACGTGTATGAGGGCGCCTGTCGCCCCCTCTATGTCTATGTCCAGCAACGGGTGGTTCAGGGACTCGTGGACGACCTCCTCGGCACCCTGGTCGCTCTCTCCGTAGAGCATCATGGTCACTCCCCCGTTCTTCATGATGGTCCTGACGTCCGCGAAGTCCAGGTTGATCAGGCTTGGGAGGGTGATCGTCTCCACGACACCCTTCACTATCTCTGCGATGAGCTGGTCCATGATGCTGAAGGCCTCGTCGAGAGGGAGGTTCGGAACGAAGTGCAGGAGCCTGTTGTTGTCTAGGACGAGAACCGCATCCGCAGTGCTTCTGAGCAGGTCTAGACCTTCCAGTGCCCTCTGCATCCTCTGACGCCTCTCGACGCTGAATGGCGTCGTGACCACCGCGACCACAAGGGCTCCCGCCCTCTTGGCCTCCTCAGCGACCACAGGGGCGATGCCAGTTCCCGTGCCCCCACCGAGGCCTGCGGTGACGAATACCAGGTCGGCTCCATTGACTATCTTCTGAATGACGTCGCGGCCCGCCTCCGCGCAACGGCGCCCCATTGTGGGGTCGCCACCAGCCCCTAGGCCACGGGTGATGTGCCTACCGACCAGGAGCTTCTGCATTGCACGCGTGTGATCGAGGTGCTGCTTGTCCGTGTTGATGGCGACGGTTATTGCGCCCTCGACTCCGATGTGAGTGATTCTGTTCATCGTGTTGTTGCCGGATCCCCCGCACCCGCAGACCAGTATCCGCGGGTCTGGTGGTCCGAAGGACTCCAGCTCCTTGTCAGTCAGTGTTGTGGCAGTCCTGCTGGACGAGGGGGCGTTTGCCTGCGTGCCGACTGCTCCACTCACTCCATATCCCCCAGTGCATCCCCGGCATTACTGCCTTACGGACCCCGATTCCTTTTCTTCGCATTCTTAAGGTTGAGGGGGATAGGGAGAGTCAGAGCCCCGTTTGATGAGAGCCCGTAGAATGCCAAGGTCCGGAAAGCGACATAAGGCAAAGTCCTCACGAACATACGCGCCGCGCTTAGCTCAGTTGGCTAGAGCACCTGACTGTAGACTGGAAACACACGGTTGTTGGCAGCCATCAGGGGGTCCCCGGTTCAAGTCCGGGAGCGCGGACCACTAATCCATCAGCTCGTCCAGAGAGAATCCTATTCGGGGAATCTCCAAATCGAACGTATGACGACTCGTCTTGGGGGGGAAGAGATTCCCTGAGACGCCCATTTCCACTACCTGACGCTTGCTTATCGAGTCTATCCCACACCCTGGCCAGACGCAAACAGTGACGTCATCCGAACCCATGTAGTCGACGGCGACCACGGGGATCTTATCCAGCCCCAGTGCCTTTGCAGCGTTCCACCTGTGGTGGCCATCGAGTATCACTTTCGAATCCCCGTCCACCAGTATTGGTTGCATGAACCTCCCAGTTTTGACCAACCACCTCATCATCCTATTGAGATTCTTGGGAATAACCTCCTCATGAGGCAGCAGGCCATCGATTGAACTGAGAAGCACCGAT
>Ga0163179_10003424_pt1 | contig 10790 bp, 9 predicted proteins | sample AtlANTMetagenome_FD_109643 | JGI IMG/M metagenome (GOLD analysis project Ga0163179, IMG submission 109643) | Marine eukaryotic phytoplankton communities from the Atlantic Ocean - Atlantic ANT 2 Metagenome | ecosystem: Environmental > Aquatic > Marine > Oceanic | place: North Atlantic Ocean... | reverse complement strand
GAGAACTCGTTCCAAACGATCTCCTCATAGCCTCCTGGCACGGCTCCTGGCCCATTGTCCATGGTTGAATTCCATTGGACCTGCTTCCAAATCCCCTGGCTTCCTGATGTCTGAACGAATGTCAGAGAGACCCATCCCCCTGAGTCGGCCCTGTAACCGTACCCGTATCCGTCGAAAACGGTCGGGTGTGTGGTATTGCCGAATGGTCCGCCTGAAACCGTGAAGGACACAGGGGCGTATGGCAATTTATTATCGAATATTCCTCGTTCCCAATCAGCGGCATAGTGCACTTTGTAGTCCACGAATAGTGGCTGCTCGTCACTTCTGAAGTACGTCCAAGCTACATAGTCGATGGTCGTGTTGGCCCTTATCTCGACCGGTAATGGCTCCGTTGTTGCGCCATCGTGGATGAACATCTCTGTAACTTCCGCATAGATGTCGTAAGTCGTATTGGGTCCGACGGCCAAGTCTTCAGGGAACAGGTACTGACCTACCTCGAAGTTTCCATTCTCATCAGTGAGGACGTTGATTGTCTCCAATGCCTTGGTCCCATTTGCCGCCCAGTCAATATGGACTTGGACAGGTAGATCGGGGGCCGGGGTAAATACACCCTGGACCGGATCTAGCCAATTTACAGTGCCGTTGAACTTGGCGGGATAAAGTGCGTCGAGCCACAGGACGGAGTCCGTGGTGAGTGTGATTCTGGTTGGAATCTTGTCATCCTCGTCAGGTATTCCGTCATTGTCCGAGTCCCAGTCAGAAGAGAGGTTCCAGTCCTCCTCGAGATGGTCCCAATCGACGTCTGTTCTATTATCCGCGTCGTCGTCGTTGTCTATTGCGTCGGGACCTGTGCTTGGATCGGACGGATTTGCGATTCCAGACCCGTTTCCGAAGTCGTCGTGGTCCCAAGGGTTCGTGGACTCAGAATCAAATCTTGTGGGCCAAAGCATCACTTCGTCCTCGTCCAGCATTCCATCGGCGTCGTCATCCTCGTCGATATCATCCCTTAGTCCATCGTTGTCATGGTCCCAGGGCGAGATGAATGGCGTAGCTCCAGCCATCTCGATTACGTTGACTAGTCCATCAGCATCCCAATCGTCTTCTGATTTACCATCGGGAATTCCGTCATTGTCATGGTCCCATGGGCTCTGCTCCTCTCCGACGAAGCAAAGCAGCTCCTGGGCCGAGTCCAGAATTCCATTGTTATCGTCATCTGGGTCCTCGCCATCCGGAATTCCGTCATTGTCATTGTCTACGTCATAGTACTTGGGAGACATCAGACCTTGGCCGAGTACCCCCTTGTCCCATACTGCCTGATACCAACCGTCTTGGTCGGGATCGGTGTCGGTGCCATCGTCGTCGTTGTCGTCACAGTTCGAACCTGTGAAGAATGAACCCGGGGGTTCGGTTCCGGCATCGTCATCGAGATCATCGTTACTGTCTACTTCGAAGTAATCCCATATCCCGTCGTTATCATCATCAATATCCCAGTGATCGTAGACACCGTCGAAGTCGTCATCCAAATCTGCAGTGTCATTGAACATGCACTGTGGGTCCATATTGCCCGTCACGGGGGCACCGCAGTCGTCATCAGGGTCAACGTCATTGTTGAGAAGGTCGGCGACCTCATCTGGGAAGAAATTTGCATTGCTATCAGCGGTCCACTGGAATAATCCGTTGTTGAGTCCGATGTAGGCAATGAATAGGTCCCTATTATTCTTGATCTGATTGTATGAAACAGCTGCTGTGGGACTAGGGTTGCTCCCCGGATCGAAGGTGAACCAGAAGCAATTCTTGTTGCATGTCCACTGGCCATTGGAGTTGTTGCCAGTATAGGCTCCGTCATCCTGCTGTGCGTCTGGCCTGGTGCTGTATGGAGTAGTGTAAATCAACTGACCAGTCTGTGTCGCGTCCAATATCGGGTATCCGTAGAGCCAGGCGTACGCCAGGCCGCACGCATTGTCCTCTGCAACGCCCTGGAGAACGGCCCAGAGAAGGGTTGCTCCGCAGCTATTGTCATCGAATGAACCACCCATCTTGGGGTCATTGATGTCTAAGACTCCGTCGTTGCCTTCATCTTGATCCCACCAGTCTGGCAGCCCATCTGCATCTTGGTCTGTGTCTATTCCATTGATCAAGGAGTCTCCATCGATATCTATGTCAAAGAAGTTGTCTCCGTTCCAGGGGCTCCACTTCATCAGCACGTACCAGTACATCTGTGGGACCTTCCCGTTTGTGAGAGGGACCGCAGTATCGTCGTAACCATTGTAGTTCAGTACGAACTTATTCTCTACAGAGAACGGGTTGAACATCCATGATAGGTTCCAATAGAATGGATGTCCAATGTCGGCAGCGTAGATTTGGCCGTCGTCTGATCCGTCTATTGGATCGCCGTCGCTATGGGAGTATGATTGGCCTGTGAATGGATCCGTGTTGTCGATATCGACGAATCCACAGTTTCCGTCATCGGGATCGTAGTAGTCGGACAGGCCGTCGTTGTCGTCGTCCCAATCCTCGTCGTTTGCTAGACCGTCTCCATCGACGTCCGTGTCTATATCATTGGGTCCGTCGTCTCGGAACTTCGACCCATTCAGTAGGTGGAGGTCATTATCATCATCGAGATCGCAGTTTGGATCGATGTCGAGCCAATCTAGAATTCCGTCGTTGTCGTCATCGACATCCTCCCAGTTGTTTATGCCGTCGCCATCCCAGTCATTGTTTCCTGTGTATGACTTTCTTTCAGTGAAACAGCGGGGGTCCGAGTTCACGGGGTTAGGGTTTGAGAGACTGGGGCAATTCCATGTTGCCACTAGATCCTCGCTAGCGTTCATGAAAGAGTCTTCTTCGTTGGTCACTCCATCATCATCTAAGTCAAACGGAATGTTTCCAGGAATTGCAATCGGGGAGCCTACGGGGTTGTCGGGGAACTCTGAACCTCCCATGTCTGTATCGATCCAATCCCAAACCAAATCGTAGTCTTGGTCTATTGGGCGATACCTATCATCATCGAGATCTCTGTCATAGTCAATCTCGCAGTCCCTACCGGGAGTTGTGATGTTGTAGTTGATCGGGTAGTCGCCCTCTCCATCGCCGTTGGTATCGGTCTGCAGGCATGTATCGGGCACCCCATCGTTGTCGTCGTCCACGTCATACATATCCGCTAGTCCGTCGTTGTCGTCGTCAGTGTCTGCCGAATCAGGGGTTCCGTCGTTGTCATTATCGGGGTCTAGGAAATTTGGAATTCCGTCGCCGTCTAGGTCTCCGTCAAAGATCTCGGTGAAAGCCTGTGTTCCGTTTCTGGGATGCCAGGCCTTCTCTCTCTCGACAAAGTCCACGCCGCCGACGTAGTCCATGTATGATGTATTGGCAACTACTCTGGCGCTATCCCAAAGTGAGGCCGAGGAGGAGATGTTTCCTGTGAGGAGGCTGTCCCATGGGTTCTCGTCCCATAGGTCGATGACGCCATCGTTATCATCGTCGTCATCGAAGTAATCCTGATGCCCATCTTGATCAAAGTCGCAAGGCCATACGAACTGGTCTATCCTTCCATCGTTGTCGTCGTCCTCGTCGTATGAGTCTGGTCCCGAACCGTCTGTATCGTCATCGGTTACTCCATCGTTGTCGTGGTCCATTGGGTTCTGGTCTACTCGGTATCCGACGCCGACCGGTGTACCGGTCCACGGGTGCACGGTAGATGGGACTAGGTAGCGGTCCATCGAGACGTTCCGCGGATCTGCTCCCTGTGAGTAGTCGATTGGCCCCTCTAGGATTCCGTCGTTGTCGTCGTCCCAGTCAAACTCGTCAAGAACGCCGTCGTTGTCGTGGTCAAACTGGTGTGTCCCTATACATCCATCGAACATTTCGATTAGGTCGTTGATTCCGTCGTTGTCGTCGTCCAAGTCATTCAGGTCGTTGATTCCGTCGTTGTCGTGGTCTTCGGTATTTGTTTCTTCCAAGAAGAACCCGTAGCTAGAGTCCAGATTCAATGCCGATGGGTCTGACACCTTCCCGTAAACTGACATTGGGTCGTGAAATGACGGGTTCATGAACTGCTCATGGAAGAATGGGTTCTCAGCTGCTGGCTGGCCTTGTGAGCCCCCTGCCATTGGACCGTCTGCTTGGTGAAATTGCTGAAATGCGGTTCTCTTAGCCACATCTCCCCAAACGGATTCCTCTTCGTCGTATTTCTCAAAATCCTGGAAGGAGTACATCTGCGTACTGAAGAGCATGATCGCTACCATCATTATCGCAGATAGTGCCTTTCTAGGGTTCTCTTCCTTCTCCATATTACCAGCTCTAACTTTCATTCGACCACCAAGACGTCCTTGATACCCTGGTTTCACTTATGAAAGAAGTGTACAATAAGCGGAAAAAGTATCATCACCCAACTTGAGTATCAATCGCGGGTTAGTTTGGTTGAAATTGGGCTATTACCCCAAGGGGGCGGGGGAATCGAAGAAAGGTCCTTGGTAATTCGATATTGTAATCACTCCCGATGATATGGCGATCCCCTGTTTATTTCACATGCTCTGTAGATCTGTTCCATCAGCATTACAGCGGCCATTTCATGTGGGAACGTCATCATGGATAGGGAAATTGATGGGTACTTCTCCTTCATCTCCGAGCTGAATCCATCGGCTGGCCCTATTGCCATATTCAACGTCTTTTCCGACATCGAGGAGTCTTCAATGATTCTGGCAAAATCTAGGCTTGATGTTTGCTTCCCTCTTTCATCTAGAATTATCACATCGCCGGGGATGGAGTTGATTCTTTGCTCGTACTCCTGTGTTGATTGCCTCCCTGAGTGGAGTTCTATGCTGATGCCCCTGGTGGACACTCTCTTGGCATAGTTTTCAATCATCAATCTAGCTCCACCGTCCTTGGGCCTGCCATGAAGATGGACGACTACACGTGCCATGAAACGGGAGGGGGGTCCACTCCTTGATAGGTTCGCAAAGCATCAAGAAACCTGACCATGTCGAAGGGGTGACTAAGATGGGATGGTGGCCGTTCAGAAAGAGGCGTGAACTCGCCGGCAATGACCCACACATGAAGGGAGCGAGAGCTTGGATTCAGGACCTCCGGGAGATTTGCGAGAGGAATTACGAGAATCCCACGAGAGGGCAAAACAGAGTAAGAGAGATGCAAGTAGAGTGGACTGACTCCCATGCTCAAGGGGAGCTTGACGATTCTCTCCTGCAGGGTCTTGACAGAAGGGCATTCAGGCTACTCAGAGCCGATGAAGCGGAGTGGATAATGTGGCTCGATGACGAGGGTTTCTGGGAGCCTGGGTGGAAAGGCGGTTTCGACAGCGAGTGATTTGTGATGTTTTTCTGGATCGGTTTGTTCCTCGTGGTGGGGATTGGGGTGCTGTCGTACAGCAGACACCAGCCATTCCCAGAGGTTAGCAGTAGGTTTGCCTACCTGCTTATTCTGATATCAGTGGTTTTTTGGATCTCAAGTACGGCGCCCAGGCCCACTTCTGATTCTGTTCCTGCAATTACCGCTGCTCTGGTAGGTGGAGTCTCCGTTGTCGTCGGAGTTAGGCACATGACCGTGACACACAAGGACGTCCTACTGGCTCCATTCGGAGGTGTACTGATGTGTGTGGGCACGATTAGTATGCTATCAGAAAGGTGGGCTGAGGCAGTTCAGTGGGAACAAATCGGATCATTCGTAATAGCCTCCCTGATAGTGATGCTCGAGATATATCTGATATTCCGAGGGCTGGTTATCGGGGTCAAGGGCTTGTCCTGGTCAAAGTCGGGCCTGAGGCAGGTCAGGAGGGGGCTTATCGACGGACCGAATGGTGCTATATCCCACTTCGAAAAGTCATGGGATTCAGAGGATCAATGGCTTACTGCGATGAGCCATGCAGCACTTTCTATGATTCATGCCCATAGGGGCGACTCTGGAAAGGAGTCGTTTCATGAGACCGAATTGGGGAAACTCGGTGGTTGGGAGTCAGTGGATGAGTCTTGGAAGGTAGCCATTCGCGAGTCGTTGGACCAACTTTGACATCGGGGATGTTGATATCACCAAACCCGGCCGCAGGGTTCAATGGTTCGTATCACGAAGGTCCACACTGGTGGCGGAGATGGTGGCGAAACATCTCTCGTAGATGGCACTCGTGTGGGTAAGGAGCACCCTAGGGTGGCTATTTACGGGGCGATCGACGAAGCTAACTCAGCAATTGGGATCGTCCGTTCAGAGATAAACAGAGTCGGTTCGGGAGCCGTCAAAGGTCGTCTTGTTGAGGCTGATCGAATGCTCGGCATAATCCAACAGGAGTTATTCGATGTCGGTGCTGAATGCGCTTGCCCCCCGGGAGGCGTCCCAGAGCAGATGTCCATAATCGGATCTGATGCCGGAGAGAGATTGGTTGAGGAGATGGATCGCATGCTGGAAGATTTGGAGCCCCTTTCATCCTTCATACTCCCCACTGGGAGTCCTGTGGTTGCGCACTTGCACATGGCTCGTACCATTGTCCGGAGAGCAGAGAGGGAGGCTTGTGCTCTTCGTGAAGAGGTTCGAGCTGAGGTAATCAGCTACCTCAACAGACTCTCGGACCACTGCTTCGTACTCTCTCGCTGGCTTACAGGGGATGAGGGGGAGACGCTTTGGACCCCCCTGGGCAAGCGAGGGGGGTAGTCGGTGTCTTGGTTTCAGAAATATCTACGTGCACATTCCTTTCTTGGTTTTGATGATTCTGTAAATGGCTGGTCAGACTTAAGCCGGAAACACAAAATTGTGATGGCCTTCAAGATATTGCAGGATTTATTCGGGGTTCTAATCGTATTGGCGCTTACCAGTGTCGCAATAGATTGGTTGTTTTGATTGGCCTGTGGAATCAGACTGCCTTGCCTGTCTGCTGAATGTGCATTCTCGCCGATCGTAGGAGTTCCTTCTCCTGTTCAAAGGTGACCATTGACTGGGCGCTATCAAAGTCCATCCAGAGGTAATTGGTGTGTTCGACGGACAAGCTGACGTCGATTTCTTCCGTGTGTGCAATGTACCAGAAGACCTGCTTAGGAATGCTGGAGCCACGCCTCTTGAAGGTGTACTCTGTTCTGGAACTCCAAGAGTCATCGATAGAGAAGGCCTGTATCCCGGTCTCCTCCACAAGCTCCCTTGATGCCGTATCATGATGGTCCCTGTCCCCTTCCTCCACATGTCCCTTGGGAAAGCTCCAGTGACCCTGTGGGTATTGCAACAGTAACACGCTGTCAAAGTTGACCAGAATGAAACCGCAGGAGGTTTCCATCTTGCTGCCAGCGTTCCCTCCCATGGACCCACAGAATGGGATTCAGATGAAAACATTCCGAGTGATTCGATTGCGAAACCACCATTGGGGAGGACTTGGCGAGTTGTATCATGGAAGTCGACCCGTTGTCTTTGGATATCCGAAGAATCGTTACTGACAGCGACTTGGATGGCGTCACTACGGCTGCAATCCTGAAAAGGTGGTGGATTGATGCGGAGGTCGTCTTCGGCCACCCTGGTGAGCTTCGAGCAGGCCTTCTGGATGACAAGATTGACTCTTTCACAGCCGTTTGTGACCTTCCTCGGCACCCCAATTGCGGATTGAGCATTGATCACCATCAGTCGAACCGCCCTGCCTCGGACACCGAGGACAATGCCGTGATTGTGTGGAGAGCGACTCCGTCTGCCGCCAGAATAGCATACGACTTAGTGGGAAATAGGGTGGATCTGAGTGATCTGACCGACTTCATGGAGTGGGTGGACAAGTTGGATGGCGGGGGCATTTCGAGAGATGAGTACATGTCAGACGAGCCAGCAGTATGGCTAGGGAGAGTAATCGACGTAGGAGAGGGGACCGCCTTGGAAATTATGGAAGGCCTGACCAGGGGGGACTCGATAGAGGAAATACTGTCCATTCCCTCCGTCGCGCAGAAGCTCTCTGAGAGGAAGGTCGAGAGGGAACAATTGACCAGTATCATCTCAGAGAGGACCCGTGTCGTGGACAGGCTCGCTATTGCCAGGCTTGAGGACCTCGGGATGCGCTCGAATGGGTACCACATCACCGCACACGTCGGTGATGATTGCGATGCGTGCATGGTGATACACGGCAACGTAGGGGCCTCCTTCGGAGAGGAAGGGAGATACCCGGTGTCAGCCTCTTTCTATACCAATTCCTTCCTTCACAATGAGGGCGGGATATTCGATCTGACCATGCTGGCGACGAGCCTTGACCCAGATGGGGGTGGGCATGCGAATGCCTGTGGATGCAGGATCCAAGCACTGGATGGGGGCGAAAGGGCGGATAGGGGAGTAGTCGAGGAAGACATAGAAGCCAATATCGAGATTTGGCTGGAAATGTGGTCTAAAAGATAGCCTTCTCCGAACGAATGGCTACATACATGAGTTAATCAACTGAAATCTCATGTCAGAATCAATGCTACCTTCATTCAACGTTCTTGGAGAGGAATTGGAAACCTGTTCTACCTCGCCTCTCACAGGATGGTACCGCGATGGGTGCTGCAACACGGACCGGAAAGACCGTGGCTTGCACACGGTTTGCTGTCTCGTTACCGAGGAATTCCTGGAGTTCGCGCGTTCCCGTGGGAACAATCTGATTACTCCTGCGCCCGAACACAATTTTCCCGGCCTCATCCCGGGAGACAGGTGGTGTGTCTGCGCGCAGACTTGGCAGGATGCTGCCGAAGAAGGCGTGGCTTGCCCGGTGGTAATGTCAGCAACCCATGAAGAGACGCTTCAGATTGTATCATTGGAGCTTCTGAAGCAGTATGCAGTCTAGTGGGTGTTTGGTACTGGTGATTTAGACATGCGGAGCGCTCGAAGTGTAACTGAAATTGTCCCGACGCACGTTGTTCGGGAGGGGGGCGGATTCAAGGTACGCAGGCCATTCAGAATGGGAAGGGTTCTGAGCCCGTTTCTGTTAATCGACGAGATGGGGCCTGTGGATTACGGGCCGGATGAAGCTGTGGGGGCTCCTTGGCACCCACATCGAGGATTTGAGACGGTGACATATCTCCTAGATGGAAGAATGAGGCATGAGGACAGTGCTGGAAACAACGGAGAGTTGAACCCTGGGGACGTCCAATGGATGACTGCCGGCCGGGGCATTATCCATTGCGAGGAGCCTCATGAGGACTTTCTGAGGACAGGGGGGAGGATGCATGGTTTCCAGATATGGGTAAATCTCCCAAAGGCCCACAAAATGATGCAACCGAGATATCAGGAGGTTCCTTCCTCGGAATCCCCCTTGGTTGAACAAGACGGCGTATGGGCACGTGTAATTGCAGGCGAATGTATGGGCACGTCATCATCGATCGACACCAAGATTCCGATTACTCTGATACACGTCAAGATGGAGGCTGGTTCTCAACTCTTACAACAATTCGAACCCGGCCTGAATGGTATGATCTACGTCTTTGGGGGAGAGGTTGTAATCGACAATGGCCTTCGGATGAAAACTCAACCTATTTCACACGGACTAGGTACCAAGCAACAGATACAAGACGGTGAGTTGGGGATTCTCTCAGAGGGTGAAGAGATCATAATTCGATCAACTTCGGCTTCCGAATTCCTGATTCTGGCTGGACCGGAATTGGATGAGCCAATAGAGCGATATGGCCCATTCGTCATGAACACCAGAGAGGAAATCCGACAGGCGTTTCTGGATTATCAGAATGGTACATTTGTAGATTAATAATTGATGTATATCTTATTATTAGATTTTCTTAAATACATATTATTCTGTCATAAGCATGTTGAGGTAGAATGAGCGACGAGAATGAATCAGACAGGAGGATTCCTGTGACTGTATTGACTGGTTTCCTAGGGTCGGGAAAAACTACGCTACTGAATCACATACTGTCAAGCACAGAGCACAAAATGAAGTTTGCAATTATCGAAAACGAGTTTGGCGATATTGGCATCGATGAGAATATCCTAGTTGAGAGCTCAGAAGAGAGCATAATTGAGGTTATGAATGGATGTATATGCTGTACCGTGAGAGGGGATCTCACGGAGTTACTTGATCAAATGTATGAGAGGGTAAAGGACTTCGATGGGGTTCTGATTGAGACAACGGGACTAGCTGATCCGGCCCCTGTGGCACAAACTTTCTTTGTCGACGAGCGGGTTGTTGACCGCTACAAATTGGATGGTATAATCACGGTTGTTGATGCCAAACGCATCATTCAGCACGTGGAGGAGGAAAAGCCAGAGGATGTCGAAAATGAGGCCGTTGAACAGCTCGCCTTTGCTGATCGGATTATGTTGAACAAGATTGATCTTGTTTCCGAGAAAGAGCTCGGGGAGGTTGAAAGCAAAATTAAGACCATCAATGGGTTTGCTCCAATCTATCACACGCAGAATAGCTTGATTGATCCGGAGAATTTGATCAATATTGGTTCATTCGATTTAGAAAGAACGTTAGAAATGGATCCTGAATTCCTGGATACAGATGCTGAACATGAGCACGACCAACGTGTTACATCTACGAGTTCGAAGTTTGAGGGTGAACTGAACGTGAATAAATTAGAAAGATGGATCGGGGAACTCATGCGAGACAAGGCAGAAGACCTGTTTCGCTACAAGGGAGTGCTTGCTGTGAAGGGCATGGATCAGAAGTTTGTTTTCCAAGGCGTGCATATGCTCTTTGGGGGTGATTTTAGCAAGGAAATAGGACTTTGGAAGGAGGGTGAGAAGCGGGAGTGCCGTTTCGTGTTTATTGGCCGAGACCTCGATCATGAGGCTCTCCAGGCGGGACTGATGAAGTGCAAGGCGGAGGAGCTTCGCTT
>Ga0163179_10003423_pt1 | contig 10791 bp, 12 predicted proteins | sample AtlANTMetagenome_FD_109643 | JGI IMG/M metagenome (GOLD analysis project Ga0163179, IMG submission 109643) | Marine eukaryotic phytoplankton communities from the Atlantic Ocean - Atlantic ANT 2 Metagenome | ecosystem: Environmental > Aquatic > Marine > Oceanic | place: North Atlantic Ocean... | reverse complement strand
TTTTGGTGATCGGTGGTATGCCGAGATCCAGTGGAACAATATTAAAGAGCAACATGAACTCAACCAATATGTGATTCAAGTTGCTCAAGAGTTTGGCGTTGGACTGGTCACTACAGCCGACAGCCATTACCCCAACCCTGACGCTTGGAAGGACAGAGAGCTTTACAAGCGTCTTGGTTGGCTTGGTAAGGGTCGACCCTCATGGGCTGAGGAAGAGTCTCAACTACCTGATGGTGTTGAGGAAATTGGATACGAGTTGTATCCCAAGAATGGTGACCAAATCTGGAAAAGCTACAAGGAGTACTCGCAATCCACGGGGTTTGAGTATGATGACGATGTAGTCTTGAAAAGTATTGAGGAGTCTCATCGGATCGCTTTCGATCGTATTGAGTCATTCCTGCCCGACAATACAGTTCGCCTCCCCGAATTCGTAGTACCTGCTGGCTTTACAGCCACACAAGCATTGGTAAACTATGCACTCGAAGGACTCAAAGACAAGGGACTGCACACAAACAAAGAGTATACAGATCGACTCAAACAAGAGTTACACGTCATCGATGACCGAGGGTTCTCAAAGTATTTTCTTACAATGAAGTCTATCGTTGATGTTGCAACGGGAATGATGTTACCCGGTCCCGGTCGAGGATCTGCAGCCGGCTCTCTGGTTGCATATGCGTTAAACATTACCCAGGTAGACCCAATCAAACACGGACTTCTGTTCTCTCGCTTCTTGCGTTCAGATGCTACAGACTATCCAGATATCGATTACGATGTATCAGATTCAATGGCACTCAAAGAAAAGCTGGTAGAGATGTGGGGAGCAGACTGCGTAGCACCAATCTCAAACTGGAATACATTGCAGCTTAAAAGCTTGATCAAGGATATTTCAAAGCTTTATAACATTCCCTTTACCGAGGTCAACACTGTTACCTCTATTATGATCCGTGAGGCAACGCCGGCGGCTAAACAGAAGCATGGTGTTAAGGCAGGGGTTTATGCACCCACATGGGAAGAAGTGATGGAATTCTCATCAACTTTGCAAGCGTACCTTAATAAATATCCAGCAGTTAAAACACACGTAGAAGGTCTTGTTGGTCAGGTACGTTCTTGCTCACGACATGCGGGCGGTGTTGTCATAGCAGAGAACCTTGATACAAACATGCCACTGATTAACTCTGGCGGTGTTCGTCAGGCTCCGTGGGCAGAAGGACAGAACGTTCGACACCTTGAGCCGATGGGGTTCATTAAGTTTGATCTTCTTGGTCTTTCAACACTAAAGATGATGGAGGGTGCGATCTATCACATTCTTCGCAGACACCACGACATTGAAGAACCAACGTTCACACAGGTTCGAGAGTATTACGAAGAATATCTGCATCCAGATGTGATAGATTTAAATGACCAAGAGGTTTATGAAAACATCTTTCACACAGGAAAGTGGGCAGGAGTCTTTCAGTTTACAGAACAAGGTGCACAGAAGTTTTGTGTACGTGCAAAGCCACGTAACATTATTGATGTGTCTGCTATTACTTCTATCTATCGTCCCGGTCCTTTATCTGCGAATGTGCACGACGAATATGTTGAGGCAAAAGAAAGTCCTCATCGTATCAATTATCTTAATGATGACGCACACGATATCACACAAGAGACTTTTGGGTTCCTAATCTTTCAAGAACAAATTGCACTACTGGCACACAAGCTTGGCGGCTTGACACTCGATGAAGGTAACATGCTGCGCAAGGTGTTGACAAAGAAAGGAACCGGTAAAGGTTCTGTCAAGGGCAAACTACATGATAAATTTATCAAGGGCTGCGGAGAAAACAATATCGGACGTGATGAAGCACAAGCATTGTGGGATAAGTTTGAATACTTCTCAGGCTATGGCTTCAACAAATCACACGCTGTCTCTTATAGTATTATTTCGTTCCAGTGTGCTTGGTTATGGAACTACTATCCGGCTGAGTGGATGGCTGCGTTCTTGGACAAGGAACCTGAGAGTCGCAAAGAGAAGGCAATTAATATTGCCAAGAAGTATGGATTTGACATTGCGCCTCTTGACGTCAACAAATCAGGAACAGTGTGGGAGATTAGTGAGGATGGCAAGACTCTTATCCAACCGCTCACATCAATCAAGGGGCTGGGTATGTCTGCTATCGAGCAGGTATTGGATAATCGACCCTTCATGAATGCGGAAGACTTATTGTTTCGCGAAGGAATATCTTACAGTAAGTTGAACAAAAAAGCATTGGACGCTCTATGCAGAGGTGGAGCACTAGATAACATTGTGGATGATCGCTTTACGGGACGTAAACACTTCTGGTCAGCTTGCATTGTTGAGCGACCAAAGAATCTAAAGAAGTTTACAGAGAACGTTGAGCTATACAAACCAGAAGGAGACTTCTCAGAAGAAGAGATTATCCAGTTCAAGACCGATCTTACTGGTGTGTTCCCTATCAATCTGGTCATCAGCACCGAAACGATCGAGAGGCTACACCAAAAATACATACCACCAATCTCAGAGTTTGACGAAGAGTTGCAGGTTTGCTGGTTTATTCCGCGAGAGATTATAGCGAGAAAAACAAAGACTGGCAAAAATTATTGGATTGTGAATGTTATCGATTCTAACAACGAACAAACAAAGATTCGTTGCTGGGGTGTTAAACCAGAGAAAGATCGTATTCACTTGAATCGTCCATATCTCGCACGTTTAAATTATGATGCGAATTGGGGCTTTTCAACTTATGCTATTGGTAAAACATTTAAACTATTAGCATAATAAACTGTTGACAAACAGTTCCCAATCGGGTATATTATTAGAGTAATAAAGGAGAGCCTAATGGCCACAACAAACGACCAAAAGAAACAATACGTGAAGGAATACATTCGCTCCTTGGCGGCAATCGAAGAATGCATCGAACCATATCAGGAGCAAAAGCGAGAACTTCGAACAGAATTCCGTGAAAATGGATGGCTTAATACAGATGAGATTCGAGCAGCAGTAAAAGCATATCGCCTTTTCAAGCAAAAGTATAATATCGATGAAGTGGTAGAAAACTTTGAAATGATTAGCGGCGGAGAACCTAATGATTCTTGAATATGCAAAGGTGCGCTCAAATGCTTTAAACCCTATGAGAGCGAACCCATCCGACGCGGGATTAGATGTGTTTTATTCGCCTGAGAATCCCGTCAGCGTTATACTAAACCCGGGAGATAGCAAGATTCTTGAAACTGGATTAAAGTTTGGAGTGCCTCACGGATATATGCTGGAGGTAAAAAACAGAAGTAGCGTTGCAGCTAAAAAGTCTCTTATAGTTGGTGCATGTGTTGTCGATTCTGGATACGACGGAGAAGTGTTTATTAACCTACACAACGTTGGAAGTAGTTTGCAGGTTGTTGCACCGGGAGATAAGATAGCACAAATAGTAATGACACCGGTGATTCATTTTAGACCGGTTGAAACAACCGAAGACACGCTCTATACTTATCCTATGACTATTAGCACCCGCGGTGATGGAGCACTGGGGAGCACAGATGGATAAGAATACCAAACTGGTTATGTTCTCATCAAAGACGGGACAGTGGGCAACTCCCCAAGAGTTTTTTGACAAGCTCAATTGGCGTTTTGGTCCGTTTGATTTAGATCCCTGCGCTGACGCAACAAATGCAAAGTGTTCAAAGTTTTATACCGAACAAGACGATGGATTGTCCAAAAGCTGGGAAGGTTTTAATAGCTTCATTAATCCCCCGTACGGTCGCGGAATCGACAAATGGATTAAAAAAGCTTATGAAGAATCTCGCAAAGAAAATACCAAAGTTGTTATGCTCATTCCAGCGAGAACTGACACCAAGTATTGGCATCAATATGTGATGAAGGCTGATGAGGTTCACTTTGTTAAAGGTCGTCTTAAGTTTGGTGATAGTGTAAATTCTGCACCCTTTCCGTCTGCCGTTATAGTCTTTGATGGAACTGGACAACAACAGGTATTCGGGGCAATGAATCGATGAACCGAAAACAACGCCGAACACTAAAGAAGCAAATGGGAGCAGATGCTCAAGAGAAGATGTCAGCTCAAATTGCACAATTCGGTAAATTACCGGAAGCTTGTGATGTTTGTCAAAAAGATTTTGATAAAAAGGATAGAGAGATGATAGCGTCTTGGAGTGTTGTGGTGAAGCAAGAAGTAGTAAGATTATTTTGTCCGGAATGCATAAACAAAGCAAAGGAGGTATTGAATGGCAGTAACAAGAATATCGAATGAGTCTCTAGAAAAAATTTTAAAAGGTGATGTCAGAGAAAACTCAACATGTGTTTTAAAGTTTTATTCAAATGAGTGTCACCTGTGTCATGCATTGAGTGATTACTATACGGATATTTCAAATGAAGAAAAATATAAGGATCTACACTTTTTAGCATGCAATGTGGCGGATTGCCCTGACATAGAGGAAAAATTGAGCTTCAATGGAGTTCCTACCATTTTTGTGATCCACACCAATATTGGAAACAGAAAACCAACTATAAGACTTTTACCAGAACCGGCAAAGCCAAACAGCAAGACGTGGTATCGAGTTGGTGACATTAAAAGGTTTATTAACAGGGAGGCTTTGTGAGCAACGCTTTATCTTATGATGATGTTCTTCTACAGCCACAGTATTCTGACATACGAAGCAGAAGCGAAGTTTCACCAACAACAGACTTAGGTAATGGTTTGGTGTTGGATTTACCGATACTAGCTTCACCGATGGATACTATCTCTGAGGCGCCGATGGCGGTCGCTGTAGGGGTTTCTGGAGGTGCAGCGATCATCCACAGATACAATACGATTCAAGAACAGCAAAAAGTAGCAACCCTCGCACGAGAAATAGCAAAACAAGAACACAGGCAAGATATTATTATTGGCGCCGCCATTGGAATTACAGGAGACTACATGCTCCGCGCAAAGATGCTTCTACAATCAGGTGTCTCTTTTTTGTGTGTCGATGTTGCTCACGGTCATCATGTATTGATGAAAGAGGCGCTACAGAACTTAAGAAATGACTTCGGAAAAGACATACACATTATGGCAGGTAATGTTGCCACCCTTGAGGGAATAGATGATTTATCAGATTGGGGTGCAGATTCAGTCAGGTGTAATATTGGCGGTGGATCGATATGCTCCACTAGAATTGAGACCGGTCATGGTATACCCGGCTACCAGACAATACTTGACTGTGCACGCACCAATAGAGACGTAACCATAATAGCTGATGGAGGTATAAGAAACTCCGGAGATATGGTAAAAGCTATAGCCGCCGGCGCTGATGCAATTATGTGCGGTTCAATTTTTTCAGGCACCGATGAAACACCCGGTAAAGTATTTGAAGAATCAGACGGTACTAGGTGGAAAACATATAGAGGTATGGCTTCGAAGGAAGCTCAGATTAGCTGGAGAGGTAAATTTTCCTCACACGAAGGTGTGTCTGCAAGGGTTCCCTATCGTGGTCCGGTCAGAAAAATACTTGAGAATCTAGAAAGAGGCTTGAGATCTGGAATGTCCTATAGCGGCAGCAGAACTATATCCGAGTTACAAGCAAAAGCAAAATTTGTCACACAAACAACTGCCGGTCTTGGAGAGAGCAAGACACACATTCTCAGCAGGAAATGGTAGTGTCCGAATCGAATACGGAGTACGGCAAAAATCTGAAAAGGATAGTCTTTACAGATACGGATCACAGACATGCCCAGCTTGTCGTTAAACTAAAGAATGACGGAATCACACAAGCAAAGTTTTTTCGCAGCCTAATAACCGGATACCTTAAAGGTGACGACAGGCTTGTGGAATTTGTTCGAGAGAATGGAAAACTCTCGATACAAAGAAAGAATAAAATACAGAAATTAGAAGAGAAAGGAAAAGCACTAGTCCAAGAGTTGGGCTTAGACGAAGAACAGGTTGAGGATATATTTGATATGATAGCGGAGGAGTTTCCAGATTTATGAAAAAAGATGGATTATTGAGTTGCAGCAGAGAGTGTATGAAGAAACAAAAAACATGCGATAAAACAGATTGTAGGCACTTTATTGAATACGAACAGGAATATAATTGTTGTTTGGTTTCCATATACGAGAACGGACCTATGACACTGAGAGAGATAGGTGAAAGGATTGGCGTTTCATTCGCCAGAATCAAACAGATTGAATCAGCAGCGCTGAAGAAAATCAAAAACAGCCCACTAAATTCATTCTTAAACTAGGTTATTAAGAAAATGGGCACTATTTATACTAGGAATTTACTTTAAGGAGAAAACTAAATGTCCCGTAAAACATTATTAACAGAATCTGAAATTAGAAAGTTTCTGAAATTGGCTGATCTTGGAGCCGTTGGTGATGCAAAAATTCAAGAGATGTACGGCATGCCCGGCGCCCGTGATGACGAAGATATGATGGGCGACGAAGAAGACATGGACATGGGTGACGAAGAAGACATGGAAATGGATATGGGTATGGATGCCGAAGAAGAACCAGAGATGGATATGGACATGGATGCTGCGGGAGACGAAGGTGCTGCCGCCGGCATGGTGTCTGTTGATGACTTTATGAGCGCTCTTGAATCAGCACTCGAAGATGTCATGGGAGAGCCCACCAGCGTTGAAATGGACGACGAAGATGACATGGATATGGACATGGATGCAGAGCCAGAAATGGATATGGATGCAGGACCAGAAATGGATATGGATGATGACGAGCCCGGTATGCGCGATATGATGGAAGAAGGCAGTGAAGAAGAAGTTGTTAACGAAGTTGCTCGTCGTGTCGCCGCCAGATTGGCAAAGAAAAACAAGAACGATCAGTTGGTTGATCAATTAGCTGAAAGAATTCTTAACAGACTTACTAACAAATAATTTGACAATATTTTTACGGGATGTTATAATAACCATCTAGAGCAATCTAGGTGGTTATTTTTTTGGAGTAACATGAATTATTTTCTTTATTCTTTAGTTTTTATATTTGGCTACGTTACATGTAAGACGTTTTACTTTTTAAGGGCGAACAGAATTAGTTTATCGCTAATAAAATTGTCACATATTGTTCATCTATCAAACACGATTAAGTGCGTCGAAAATTTAACATATACGCGTGAAAGACTGAGAGAATACTATTTAAAGATGGACAAATCTTCAGTAGAAATTAGCGCCATAGAAATGAAGTTTAATAACGATATTGAAAACTTAAAACATAATTCCATTAAATATATGTTAAAAATGCATCCTAAATTTTATAGAGAAACTTTAAAATTTGACGACTGGGAATCTTCAATGGAATTTCTAACTGAAAACAAAGAATTGGTATTTGATTTTTGGAGGAAATACGATGATTAAAAAAATAAAAGAGTTACTTGACAATACATTAGGTGATGATTCTTCAGGGCAAAGGATTATACCTCTTGATAGCGAATTGCTGCAAGAGATAGCAAATGAAATGGCACCAAAAGAACCAGACCTGAGAACCATTGGAATTTTTACTGATGTAGAGCCAGAGAAGATTGCCGAACTAGTTCACGCTCTTCTATATCTTAACGAGACAAACAAGATGGAGCCAGATCCAGAGAAGCATTTGCCGATTGAATTCTATATTTCTACTTATGGTGGCTCCGCAGATGACATGTTTGCCTTGTACGATATCATGAGACAAGTAAAGAAAACAACCGAGATACACACCATTGGTATGGGTAAAGTTATGTCTGCCGGGGTTCTTCTATTAGCAGGAGGAACCAAAGGCAAAAGAAAGATCGGCAAGTACTGCAGAGTGATGATACACTCGGTCATGGGCGGTAGTCATGGTTCTCTCCCGAATCTCGCAAACGAGATGGAAGCTATGCAACAGATTCAGCAAGATTATATCGAAGCGCTTGTTTCCGAAACAAGCATGTCAAAGAAACAATTGAAAAAGTTGCTGGAACGCAAAGTCAATGTCTATTTATCAGCAGAAGAAGCAGTGGAATTAGGCATTGCTGACGAAATTATATGAGGTTTTTACATGGGTGATTATTTGAAAGATATGTTTATTGAGGTGAGAGAGAAAGATGAAACAATCTCGCCACTTACTGAATTAGAGCAGATGATGGCATCTGTTACTGAAATATTATACAGTGCCAACGTTATTGAAGAACAAGCCCGAGAAGGTTTTAGTGTGCGCTTATCGCTACCTAGACTGACCCCTAATGAGGCATGGGGAAACCCTGATAGCCAATCAAGAAAAGACATTGACAGAATCTTCGCGTCCATCACCAGAAAAGGCACGATCAAACAAAGAATAGATCACATCAACAGCTTTGCTGATCCTGCCCGGGCAAAACGAAAAGGAACCGGTCAGAGATTTAACACTATCCTAAACATGATGATGATTTTAGAATCACTGCAAGCATGTCTTAATGATTATAGTGAGTCATCATCTGGTTTTGTTTTCGAGGGATTCATGGCTGCGGTAACGGGCGGTAAACAGATCGCTGGTCGTGTTGGGGGAACGTTGCCCATTGAGGACTTTGTTGCTGGCGACGGCGAACCAGTCAGTCTTAAGTTGTTGAGTCCCAAGACACCTATTCACGGAAGCTTCACCAACCTTGTTGATTATTTGTTTATTCGTGGTGGAACCGGTGTCGACAACATCAAATACTTGATTGGTCGAAAAAACTCCGACGACGCCGGCAGTGTTACACAGCTGATGTTGCTTGAATTTGTTATCAATCGTAGAAATTTTGTACCGATTATGTTGGCTTCTGGCAACGAAGGGCTGCTTGGAGATCAAGCCAAGGCAATCGAAGCTCTTGCTGAAGTTTGGAAAGGTAGCAAAGAAGAAATAATTAAGATGCGTGATGTTCTTAAACAAACTCCGGGATACAACCAGACTTTGGGTATGTTTATAAAGAATGTTGGCGACGATGCGAGTTTTGACGCTCAAGCCAGCGATCCCAAAGATCCGGCTGTAAAGCAGAGACAATATGGCGGAGAATTAACAAGAGCAGAAAGGATTGCTGCGCGTAAGCAAGGTTTCGCTGATGCTGCCGCAGGTAAAGAACTTGATTTTGAAAGTTGGATTGAAGCAAATGCGCCCCAACTCAAAGATCCAGAGCAAAAAAGAGCACTCAGTGCAGCGTTGAGAACATACAAAGCCGGCTATGCTGAATATAAGCCCGAACAACCTGAGCAACCTGAGCCGCTAGCTGAATCTTATTTTGGTGAATTCCACGAAAGAGAGAAACTTATGATGGAACACGAACGCGAACTTATGGAAGCCAAGGGCGGCACCGGCGGTAAGCAGTGGTCGATCAGCGCAGCGGCTACAGAAAAGCTTGCTAACATCGCAGATGTTGATTATTATGGTGAACTTAATTTAACCGATAAGAATATTAAGGCATGCACCGATATCTACATCGAGCTAATGGGTGAAAATCTTGTAACCCTCTTAAAAACAACAGAAGAGTTTACCAAAAATATTGGCAAATACTTTAGTGCAGATCGGCGTTCGACCGCGATGAATGCCAACATACAAGCGCAAGACGAAGGCAAGGCTATTGTTAAGACACTATCAGAAGAAGCACAAGCCAGCCAAAAAGAACCTGAGATAGAATAAAAAGATTTGACATTTATTGTAAAAGTGATTATAATAAAGATAACATAGAGGTGTAAATGAGTCGAGCATACGACAATAATCAAACATTGCAACAAAAGATAATGAACGGAGCCAACATACTAGCAGATAATGTGGCATCGACATTAGGACCAAGAGGAAGAAACGTGCTATTACAAGAGCACGACAAGTCTCCATTCGTGACTAAAGATGGGGTAACTGTAGCACACTTTGTTTCGTTGGACGATCCATTCGAAAATGCCGGCGCACAGATTATCAAGCGGGCGGCTGTTGAGACGAACAGCGCTGCTGGTGACGGCACAACAACTGCTACCGTATTGGCGCGAGAGATACTAATAGAATCTCAGCGCTATATCGCTGCTGGTGCATCCCCGACAGAGTTACAACGTGGAATAAATGCAGCAGTTAAAGAAGTTATTTCTAATCTAGATGACATGGCTAAGCCAGTAACTAGCTTAGAGGACGTTGAACATATCGCAACTATTTCAGCAAATAATGATCCTTCGATTGGTAAGCTTATTTCTATGGCTATTGATAGAGTTGGGCAAGATGGCTCTATTACAATAGAAGAGTCCCGGTCGGTTGAAACCAGTATCGACATCGAAGAAGGATTTAAGTTTCATTCTGGATATTGTGCAGGTGCATTTGTTACAGATGAAAGGCGCTCAGTGATGTATCACGAAGATCCTCTTATATTGGTAACTGATTACAAAATTGATGCTGTTGATCCCATCTTACCAATATTGGAGATGATAGCTAGAGAATCTAGACCTCTAATTGTTATTGCTGAAGAGATAGAGGGTCAAGCATTAGCAGCACTCATTATGAATGCTATGAGGGGCACACTAAAAGTGGCAGCTATTAAGGCACCCTACTACGGCGATGAAAGACAAAACACACTCAGTGACCTAGCTGTCTCTGTTGGTGCCAACTTTGTATCCCGCACTTCTGGTGTTAAGTTAAACGATATTCAATTGAAACATTTAGGTTCAGCAAAGCTTATCGAATCAAACAAGTATTCAACAACCATAGTCGGCGGTAATGCCGATCACGAAGAGGTTGAAAAAAGAATTGAGTCACTGAAAAGCGATATACTGAACACAGAAAACATGCAAGAAGCAGAAGCAGTCCAAGGAAGGATCACTAGACTGGTTTCTGGAGTTGCGGTG
>Ga0163179_10003419_pt1 | contig 10792 bp, 21 predicted proteins | sample AtlANTMetagenome_FD_109643 | JGI IMG/M metagenome (GOLD analysis project Ga0163179, IMG submission 109643) | Marine eukaryotic phytoplankton communities from the Atlantic Ocean - Atlantic ANT 2 Metagenome | ecosystem: Environmental > Aquatic > Marine > Oceanic | place: North Atlantic Ocean... | reverse complement strand
CTAATAGAGGTAATGGTTCTCCAATTGTTATTGCTGCGATTAAGTTTGATATTTTGACTTTCGTAAGGGTTGGTTCATTAGTCCCTATGAGATGGGATGAACTTGATTACAAGAATGACCTATGGACTATTCCAGCAATAAGGATGAAAGGAAAGAAAGAACACCTTGTCCCTTTAACTTCCCAGATAAAAAGATTGTTGGATTACATAAGGCAATTCAACGGAGAAGAGGACTATGTTTTCTGGTCTCCAAGAAATAAGGCAAGACCGCATATAAACGAGAGTGCGTTAAACAATCACTTGAAAGTGGGATTGGGATACGGAGGGAAGCAAACAGCACACGGGTTAAGGCAATTGCCATTAACAGCAGGACAAGATGTATTGGATTTCCCCCACGAAATTATTCAAAGACAAATGGCACACGCAATAGGAGACAAGATACGAATGGCATACGACAAATCACAGCAATTAGAAGAGAGAAGAATGTTTATGGATGCTTGGAGTGATGCTCTTATTACTCACGGATTAAAGGTATAAACCAACGGATAGATAAGAAGAGTTAGGTGGGAAAATGTTCAATTACTGGTCAATAGTCATAGGGGTGTTTTGCCTTCTTTGGGTTTTACGAATACCAATAACTTTCAGGTTGTGTTTGTTGGGTTTGGTTATATCAAAGAGGACTGGTTGGACGGGAGGTGAGAACCTTTTTGCGAAGGAAGCAAATTATTGTTTTTACTATCACCCCGAATGGTTTCCAAAACATACATTCACCAAGAAAGAGTTGGAAGAATGGAGAAGAGGAGTTGCTGATGCGAACAACCTTGAAGAAGATGATTATCCGTAGTTTTTGGGTATAGGTAAAACTGGCAAACAAATACGACACTTTATATGTCGTTTTTAAATTGTTTTTGATTTATACGACACTTGTAGTAGAATGTCTATAACCCAAAAACGACACTTATAGGAAAATGAAGGTTGGTTATGCGAGAACAAGTTCCGTAGGACAAGAAACTGGATTAGAGGTTCAGGTGGATATATTGCGGAACTTTGGGTGCGAGAAAATATTCAAAGAGCAACTATCTGGGACTTCTACGCAAGGAAGAGACCAACTCCGTGAATGCCTTGATTATGTGCGTGAAGGAGATTGCTTTTGCTTTACCCGTATTGATAGGGTCTGTCGCAATATCCTTGACCTTCAACTGATAGTTAAGGAACTTACGGAGAAAGGAGTAATTCTTTCTGCGACAGAGCAACCAATCTCCACGAAAGACGCAACCTCAAAATGCTTCTTGGATATGTTGGGTGTGTTTGCGGAACTTGAAACCAACCTTCGCAAGGAAAGACAGTTAGAAGGTATTGCCAAAGCAAAGGAAAAGAATGTTTATAAAGGTCGTAAGGCAGAAATTGATGTTGAACTAATCAAAACCTTGAAGAAGGAAGGAATGGGTGCGACTGCTATTGCTAAACAAATGAATATTCATAGAGATAGTGTTTATCGTCTTCTTAAAAGGGTTAATTAATCATTCATTTTGATTTGTAGAACAGCAGATTTGAGTTCTTGTTTATCTTTAAATGATTTCTTTTTACGGGGTGCTCTATCTTTATACGCAACCTTATTCTGTATAGGGAACCAGTTCTCTTCGTAAGTAGTAGTCCAACTATCCTTTCTCCATTCGTTAAACATACTTTGACCCCCAAATCTTTTAATAAGGTCGTGGAGGTTCATACTGCTCATAGAACAAGTATCTACGGGGCATACAAGTATAAAAGTGTTCTTATTCTTGGAATACCCCATTCTTGCTTTTCTCTTCTTACAGCACGGACAAGAGACCTCATAGGATGCCTTGCCATTAAAGGTTTCTTTTAACTTATATCCGTTTAACTTTCTTGCGATTGTATGATAGTAGGGTTCTTCAATATGAATATCCCTAATAAACTTGTATCCCATAACATTATTGCTTTAAATGTTTGTATATCTTAACATAATATGCTGTTTTTATCAACACCTTGTCTATATAGAGTGGGTATGAAATCAACATTAGTATTTAATAGATTAGAGGCACTAAATTACCTTGACTTAACACTAATTAACGATTATAATTAATAAATAGATTTTAAATGGTTTTATAAACTATACCCCTTTAAGTAGTCCAAGCAAGCAATCTACCGATAAAACCTTTTTCAATATCCAGTTAATCCCCATAAAAGACCCCTTATGTCTATTACAGCAGCAAAACAAGTGAAACAGCACATATCTTATGGACGATATGAAGCACCAAAGTTATTAAAAATGGAGGATAAACTAATGGAACACTTTGGTTATAACCGAAGTCAATTGTATAAGTCCTTATTAAGGGACGCATATTCAAAGGTAAGTTTAATATGAGCATTCAATTTCAACATTCTCCAACAGAGACACAAATAGATAAGGTAATTAAGAAACTTCCTTATCAACAAACTAAACAACAATTTATTCAAACTGCTATTGAAACATATATTGAAAAACTTGTTAAGGACAAAACTATCAAACTTTAATTCATTATGAACAACTTTATAAAAGACGATAATAGACAAACTATTTTAATCGTTAGTGAAGAAGGCACTAAAAGATACAGGGTTAGACCTAATCAGGTTAAGAAGGTAGAAGAATTACTTTTATCTAATAAACCTTCTGTATTTGCTTCCTCTAAATAATCAGCAGTTTCCCCCTTTATGAATGTGCTTGGAAATTACCTATTGGCATTCACTATGCCTTTTGATTGATTGGGGAAATTAGTAAGTCAAAGAAGGAAGGGTTCTCCATTAGTTTCCCTTCCTTTTTTAGTGAAAACTCAAATAAGGAAATAAGGCATATGAGCACCCAACCAACTAATAAGACATTTGGTGGTAGTAAAGAAGCAACAGAGGAGAACCTTCTTTTCTTTGCTGCCAAATTGAGAGAACTGAACCAGAGCAATACCAAATACACCTTTCGTCAGTTCCTAAACAGAACTATGAACCTCCTTGATTTGATTGATTAGTAGGAAAGGACTAACTCAACCAAATCTGCCTTTTTAAGAGAGGAAATACCTTTAACTCCAATCAGCATTTCCCTTAACTGACGATTGGTTTTACCCATTAGTTGTGTCCTCTGGTCTATGAATATACCTTTGTCAAAGATTGATAGAAGAGTAATAAGTGCGTCTATGGTTGCCAGAACTACTATTACGCACAGCATAATAGTTCTATCTGTGTGATAGTTCATTTCTTTAATTGTAAAATACTTGTGTTGATTAGGTGGTTTAGTTCTCTACCTATTTCAACACTTTTATTATAGCAGGTTTTAAAAAGGTTCCATTTGTCTAATCTATATTGTCTCGTAAGAGGACGAAGTATATTGAAACCTTTATTTTATTCCAAATGGTTATATAAAAAATCCCAATATTTTTCCGCAAGTTATAAAGTCGCATATAAGTTTTTTTAGAAAAGTATTACTAACTGAAACCATTAAAGTGTCCTACTTGTATAGAAGGGGTCTTTATTAAAGTGTCCTTATTATGAGAGAACATTTTCACCTTAATTAAACTAATGAAAACTACCAGAACCGTTAGTATCATTATTACAGAGTGTTAAGCAGAACACACGGGTCGGGTTCTCCCGTGCTATACTTAATCCATACCAAACGAGGTTAAAAAGAAGACCTCAAATTGGAACTTACAACTGAATACTAAAAGACCTGAAACACGGCACACTCATTTAACCCAATCTACCTCCTCTGGGTTCTTAACTAACAAGTTAAAAAGCAAATTAGGAACTTAAAAAACTTATTTTTTAAATCATTTTTAATTCCTTAATTATTCACCCTGCTTTTTAATCCTATGAAGATTAACACCAATTCCGTTTATATAAATTACGGGGAACTATTTGATTTGCTACACCAAAGGGATAGAGAACTCTTTAAAGAGGTTCTTAACACCCTTAAAGAAGTAGCAGAAATTGCTTTTGATACTTCACCTTCAATAGAAGGCAATACAACTGATAAAGGCATTTATTGGGCAGAAGAAGGCATCCAATTCGCATTTGCGGAGGTTGCTTAATGAATACGAAGCAAATATCTACTGAACAATTCAACAACTTGTTCAAAGCAGCAATAGAAATTGGAATTGCCCCTTCCAAAATCACAACCTTACTTAAATCAGTAGAACTCCAATCAGTTGGAAAATCTACTACTTGTGATTTTCAAATCAACCAAGCACAGAGTTCTATTGCCAAGAGCAATACAACCCAGAAACACAAGTTTGAGTTGGTTCAAAAATTACTTGCGGAGGTTGCTTAATGAGTATCAATTCAAGCAACGATTACACGCATCAGTTTTTGCGAAGGAAAAAAGTTGAAGAGATTACAACTCTTTCACGGAACAAAATCTATTCATTAATGAAGGAAGGGAACTTCCCTAAATCAATTGCTATTGCTCCCAAATGTGTTGTTTGGGTAAAGAGAGAAATTGAAGAATGGATAGTGGCACAGGTTCATTCCTCTCGTGTTGAGAGTGCTTAATAGCAATCTTTAAAACTATTCATTATTTGCTGAACCAATAACCAGCATAAAAACCCCAGATAGGGGGTAGATATTGGTTGGAAATCTATCACTTACAAACCATACATTTATTAAACTAATGGAAACAACAAAGCAAGCAGTTGCTACAACTCAATCCCTTTTGGCACAGTTCAATAATGCCGAAAGCAAGAAGGATTATAAGGGAAATATTTTTTACCCTGATAGGAGAAGTTTGGCATATGAATTACGCACATTACTTGAACAGGAAAGCAACAATTGGTTGAGAAACTATTGGGGTTATGCTCGTTTGGATAATGAGCAGATAGAGGAAGCAAAAAACTTAATTGCTTTATATAAGGAAGTTTTTGATTGGGATACTACTTATTCAGTAGGGGTTAAATATTCACTTATTCCATCCACTATGTGGCATTCAATAAGTGTTGAGGGTAAGGAGGATTTACAGCAATATCTAAACGGAGATAAAGAGGTTGAATACCCTGATACTGATAGTGAGTGCTTCCAAAATATTGATTATGAGCAGGAAATTGATAGGGAAGAAATGGTAAGGGCAGAAATATCAATTAAGAACCTTCGTTTAAAGGAGAAGGTTAATCAATATTCCATAGTTCTTACTCTTAATAGCAAGAGGGATAGGGAATATATCCAAAATAATGTTCTCCCAAACTTTGCTGTTGAACAGGAAGAAGGAAAAGAATATTGGATTACTGGAACTTTGGTTTCTAATAACAACTAATCAACATCTGGGGAGTTTAATTCTCCCCAACACATATACACACTACTAATTTAAATTATGAAAATCGCAGACAATTACGCAGAAATCATTTCATTATGGAATGATAATTATGAGGAAATGGTTGGTGAATATCGTATTGATTATTGGAACGGGATTGAATACCCATTCAGGCACGAATACAATTTCTTTAATGCCATTATTCAATTAGAAAATGAAGATTGGAATAAGGCAATTGCCCTAATGGGAAAATATAAAAGTAAGAAATTGGAATATCTTATGGAATATAAAACCAAATGGGAAAATGAAGTAAGGGATAAAGAACAAAATCAAATCTTCTTTACTACCAGATATATTGCTCCTGCCTTTATTAACTTCTATACATTTTTAGAAGAAGCACTTGGATTAGATAAATCACCCCGTAAAGAAACGGCAAGAAGATTGGAATTGGAAGAAGCATTTAAAAATGATTTCACAACTCAATATTATAAATTACTTGAAATATACAAGAATGTATTAAAACAGTATTGGAGATATTGGAAAATGAAGAAGTTATTATCACAAGTTCAACCAAAGTTTGATTTGTTCCAATTAAGTTTAAATGAAGGAAGTTCTTTGGCAGAACTATCAAAATCTAATCATAAGATTGATAAAGCACTCCAAGAATTACAAGAACAAAATGAAAAAGCAAAATTAGAAAACTTGCTTAAAAGGGAAGATATGCCACATCTATATCATTAATAAAAAGGGGAGTTTAATCTCCCCACTAAACAACATTTTTAAACACTAAAACTAAACTATTATTTGTTATGAGTAAGAAGAACTCACGGGAGGCAAAACTCCTGCGAAGGGAGAAACTTGCCAAAAAAAGAGCAAAGTTTAACGACCCTTGCCCAATCCCTAATGATTACGGGAAATACTGGGGATATATTCCAAATGAACCTTATTTTCGTAATTCTGCCTTTGCTTGGAATGAACCTGATTGCCGTTTTGCGTTTAGAACAAAAGAGCAATTAGTTGAATATGTAAAGAGAGAAGATACTGATTGGTTATACGGGAGAACTGGTAAGGCAATTAATTATGTTTCTGTATTCCATACAGGAGAAGATATTGAGAACTTACTAAACCCTAAAAACATTCATACAGAGCAGGAGGATTTTGATTATTCCCAACAGAAATACTATTACTTACTGCGAGAACTTAAACATTTTGCTGGTGTAATAGGAAGCAATTATCCTTCTAACCGAAAAGAATGGGAGAGTAAAAACCCTTTCTATAATTCATTAAATACTTTCTGTTTAACAAAGAAGGATATAAAGAAACTTCCTTCTGTAAGAACTAACCATAGTGAAGTAGTTGAATTAGCAAAGAAGGACGAAGAATATAACGGAATGACAGAGGAGGAGTTAGATAATTTTATTGCTGATATACCAGAGCACCTTTTGAGAGAACATTATGTTTTTGAAGAGGGTGGGTTAGTAATAGACGAGTTTGAAGGAGAGGGGAGAAAGGGTGGAATAACTCTTTATCAACCAAAAAAGAAAGAAGAAACTTGGAAAAATATGGGTGCTTCCATCCCATTCCACATCACAGATAAAGGGATTGCGGTGGCACAAATGGATACGAGAAATATCACCAACACTTAAACATCAAACCAACAACTTTTTAATTATGGAAAAACTCAACAGCAGATATTTTGTGCGTATTAAGCACAAAGGTAAGGACACCGCAGAAAGGTTGCCATTAGCAAATAGGCAAACCGTATTAAGAGTGTTTGTTCATTTCTTATTAGGAAATATTCACTCTATGGAAGTTTGGAATGAAGAATATTTTGATAGGAAAGTTATGGGTAAGAAGGAACGCATAAACGGGAAATTAGTAAGAAAAGAAGGAATGACTATGAGGGAGAAGGTTATTAACGAAGCAACTATTAATGGTGGTTCGTTATACAACAAACTTGTTAATCAATTTAGAGAAGGTTTATTTGACCCCGAAAGCAGTTCTTGTTATGAGAATGAAACTTCTAAAATCGCAAGATTTACAGAACAACAATTTGAGGACGCAATTGAATTATTCACCTTGATACACGAGGGGAAGTTCTAATGATTGATTTAACCGATACGAAATTAACTAAACAAGAGAAAGAGTTTATGCTTTCTCTTCAAACAAATAAGGAGTTAAGAGAAGAAGTTGAGGCAGAGAAAAAGAATGGTTTTCATATTTGCTTTCCTTCTTTTTGGGCAGTTGAAGTTGCTGATTTAATCAAGTTCAACAAAGGAGCACATCAAATAGATACTTGCTTTGATTTTGATAAGAAAGGGTTGGAAGAGTTCCACCCAAACTTTGATTGCCTTTTATTTGAAGGTGAGAGAGTTGAGATAGGTGAATGGGATAAAACTTATAAGAGGTGGAGTTCTCATTCTTATCAAAGAGTTGGAGTGATTTTCCTTCACGGCAAATATTACGGGTTTAAGAATGGGCAAATCAAAATTGCTTTCTATGAACCAGAGGAAGGACAAGAGAAAAATATGGAGTTCTTATATCCTGCTTCATACGGCAAAAACAAAGTGTCTAAACAGTCATTAGGAATGATTGATATACCCTTACATCTATTGAATGATTACGAAGATAAAAGAGTTAATGAGAGAACTTTTCACATCAGCAAATCATACGAAAATATCAAAAGGAAATACTTAAAAGATAGAGAGGATTATTACTTTGGAGTGAAGAAAAACAAGTTAAAAATACAGAAGTGTAGGAACTCAAATCGTAAGAAGAAATCATTTAAAAAATCATTTGGGGGAGGGTTTGGATAATGAGAACCTCCCTTGCCCCTTACCTCAATCAGTTTGTTTTATGTAAGGGTTGGATTTCCTTTTGGGAAGAAATCCCTGAATACTCCACCAGAAGAGTAGTTGTATCTCAAACAACGATTAAGAAAGCAGATAAACACCTTTTGTTTGAAAAGCAGAAGGTTATATCTACCGAGCATCATTTAAATCTTTTTATCAAATACGAAGACCTACCTAACTATGAAATTATTTTTGAATTACAAGGCATTATTAACTTCACAGGAATAGTTGAGAGATACACCAGAAAGGACGGGAGTGAGGACTATGGCATCTATGCGAATAAGCAATCAACTATTCCATTTGAGATACAGCAATTAAGAAAAGGAACGGACGACGCATACAAAACTTTTAATGATTTTGGTAAAGGTATGGAGTATCTAAAAACATACGCAATACCAAAAGCAGACGAGTTAATGGTTCGTTTGGAAGAGTGTGGAGATATGCTTCCAACTTTTACAAATACCTATGCTGATTACTTCTTACACCTATCCCATCTCCAAGAGGCAATACCAAAACATATTCGTTATTACAACGGAATTGTTTCTTCACGGGAATACAGAAGAAGAAATAGGAAGAGCAAATCTTCTCTTCATTTGATTTCTCAAATGAAAGAAACCAAGACAACTAACAAATCAAATAACGCAATAGAGCAATTAAAAAACAACCTTACAAAAGGAATGAATAACGAGTAGGAGATTTAGTTGGTATTCAAAAGTTCTAATACCCATATCTCACACTTAATTATCTAAAAAAAGTTATGACTAAAAACAAAAAACCCTATGACAACCAAGAGGTTATAGACCAACTCCTATTCCTTTATAAGGACTACGAGAATAAAATCATTCGGCATTTTCCAATAATGGATTATGTAAGAGACCTCTATTACCTTGAATACACTTCTCTTACTTACAAGGAGTGGTGTAAAGCAGAGAAGAAGAAGAGAGCAGCAGTTTAAAAGGTTTAGGGAAATACATAATCAAAAGGTATTTGGTATTTCCCTAATGACTACCAAGCAAACAGAGGAAATGAAGAAACTATCAACAGAGGTATTAATCAAAGAGATAGAAGAGGAGGTTGAAGAGTGTTTCCCTAATGACTTAACAACACAGAATGAGATTTACACTCGTTTGTTCAACCATATCCAAGCAAGATTTCTATACAACGAAATGATTAATAAACCAACAGAGTTATGGACTGACTAAATCCAATAAGTTGCCGTTGTCATCAATCATTCGGTGTCTCTTACCTGTTGCTTCTGCTCTTCTATTCATCACACGAAAAGTATCTGCCTCATTATGTTTTGTTTGGTAGTGCCTCCATTTACCGAATTGGTCTTGCCATTCAATATGGAACTTTTGGTAAGACATAACAAATAAAAATCAAATAACGAAAGGAGTAATGGTTCAAGTAATCATTACTCTTCTTTTTTTTGTTTAATTACTGGTTTTTCCTTTACTTTAATTTGTTCTATCCAATCAACTTCATAGTCATCCCAATTAAAAATCAAAGTTTCAAAGTGCTCCATTAATAAGTAATACCTGTCCATACCTTTTAAGTGGTGAAGACGATTAATTACATCAGTAGTCGTATGTTCAATAGTTTCTTGGAGTGTGTTTTCATTCATCATTTTGTTCCAGTTGTTTTGCTTTGTTATTCCATTCACCAAAACTTGATTGGCAATCTGGTGGAGGAGGGTCGGGTGGAATGTTCATTACCCTTTTCCACTTTTGATATAACGCATTAAGACACCAAGATTGTGAAAGTGATTTTGCTCCGTTTTCTAATAGTTCCAACTCATATTTGCTGGTGGTGTAATTCTTATATTCTTCCCTCCAATTACTATCGTCATAGGTTTTTTTAGTCATTACTACCCCTTGCTACTATTGGGAAGGAGCACATTTTTACGAGTTGGTAAAAGTGTTGTTGGATTTGTTGTTGGATTTATGAACCAATTTGGAATTATCGTTCCTCTTTGTTCCCTCACAGGTGTTTTTAACCTGAAATTGAAGTCCACCCTCTCCGCATTCTTATGTTCCCTGACGGGTGCTGACTGTCCTATATCGTAGTAGCAGTAAGGTGTTTGAAGCATAGATTGTTCCCTGACCTTCCTTCACTATACCTCACTTTCACGCAAAATGTTGTTGGATTTTGTTGTTGGATTTACATAAATGTTGTTGGATGTAAAGTAGTGTTGTTGGATTTCTTCTATTGCCTTACACCGACTTACAAATTAAGAATACGAAACCAACGAATAGAACACAGAAGTTGTCCGTTGGGAACTCTTTATTTGTAGTTGTAGAACCAAAGCATAAGGCAAAGAATACAAAGTCCTTTGTGGGGCAAATGCGTTGGAAAGACAAGCAATTAAGTATTCGTCTGGGTGTTTATGGGAGAGGACATAACCAACTGTCTTTAAGTGATGCCAGAGATGAATGGAATAGATTGAGGAAATGGAGTAAAGACGAAGGAAGAGACCCCAGAGATTTACAGAAAGAAGAGCAAAGATTATTTGTAGATAAAACTAATAACCCAACTTTGTTAGATGCTGTTGAAGGTTGGTTGAAGAATATAAGTATTGCTCCAAGCACTAAAAGAGATTATGAAAATAAACTTTTTAACCAAGTAATTCCATACTTTGGAGGTAATACTCCAAT
>Ga0163179_10003418_pt1 | contig 10792 bp, 9 predicted proteins | sample AtlANTMetagenome_FD_109643 | JGI IMG/M metagenome (GOLD analysis project Ga0163179, IMG submission 109643) | Marine eukaryotic phytoplankton communities from the Atlantic Ocean - Atlantic ANT 2 Metagenome | ecosystem: Environmental > Aquatic > Marine > Oceanic | place: North Atlantic Ocean... | reverse complement strand
TTTTTCTTAGGTCTTTTTTGAACAAAAACTGTGTCTATTAAATTGTTTTCTTGTCTTGCAACTTCCTGTTGTGCTGTTTGTTCATCTATAGGAACATCTTGTTGCGTGCTTTCTATAGTTGCTGTTGTTGTAGAAACATCTTGTGGTATTGATGGTTGTTGATTTTTTATTATAGCAAAGTCACCATTGTCATTTTGCTCAATAACTCCAGCCTCCTCTAATCTTTCTAATGACTCATCCACATCATCTTGTTTCAGTCTGTTTATAGATCTTATTTTTTGTGGGCTTAAAAATTCTTGGGTTCTAACTCCAGGAGCTAAAGGCTCTGTTCTTCCATTTAAAAAATCTTTCATTGCTACATCAAATGTAGCTTCAAAGTTAGGTCTGTTGCTTAAATACTCAGTATTTGGTTTATTTTCAAGCAATATGTTAAATGTTTCATCTGTTTCATCTGGGTTAGGTGCTCCTTCATACACCTCCAAAGGTGGCAAAAATCCATTGTCTCTTAATATATCTTGTATTCCATCTATGCTAGTTATGCCTTGACCTTTTGGTGCTAAAAGAAATGGTGGTAATTTTGAATAACCGAATGCTGCAGCAACTTCTCCTCTTTCTGGAAATTGCGATTCAAAGCCATTTTTAAATAAAGATCTAGGTTTTATAGGCTTATCCATTCTTGGAAACTTTACTTTACTTTTTTGTGGTTCGGCTGTTTCGATATCTAGAGTAACAATTTCTCTAGCAATATATTCTGTTAAATCTTGTTGGTTTGCAAAATCCATTTGTGAGTTGAATCTGCTGCGTCTACTGTAAATTTGTTTAAAACTCTGTTAGATTTTTCTACATTTTTAACAACTCTGTTATGTTCTTTAAGAAGCTCGTCACCTTTTTTTATACCTGCTTTTGCTAATTCACTGGCATAGTCAGTTGTAAGTTTTAATGTTCCAGTTACGCCCATGGTTCCACCAGCACCAACAGCTGCGGCAATACTTGTAGTTGTAAGATAGTCTACAACTAAACTTCCTAAAGTAGGTCCTTGATATTCTGGATTGTCCATATTATCTAATGCAGTTTTTATTTCAGTTTGTACTCCATGCAAAACAGAAGAAGTCTCTTGTAAAATAGTAGTAGCATTTTCAGCACCTATTTCTACTAATATATTTTTAGGAGCCTGTTTAATCATTTTAGTAAAAGCACCATCATTCTTTTCCATAAATGCTTTCATAAATTTAGAGTTAGGACCAAAGCCAACCCTTCCTAATCCTGCTTCAATTAATCCATGCATATTCGAATTAGACATAGCGGTAGAGTAATCTTCACCCCTTTCTATATTGTCAGCAAATGTTAATCCTTTAGTTTGTAACCCCATCATAGCTAGATAACCCTCTAATACTACTGGGCTTCTAGTGGCTATGGTTGCTATAGCTGCTGGAACAAATTGTATAGTAGAGGTAACACCTCCTAAAACTCCTTCATTAAGATCGTTATAACCTTTTTCATTGAATTTTTGTTGGAGTCTTTTTTGTTTTTGTAAAACATTTTTACCTAGGGTTTGGTTTAATGTTTCTTCCATTAAGTCTACTTGCTTTTTATATTCAATATCTGTGTTGTATTTATCAGCATGACTGACTGCTCTGCTTTTTCCGTATCTAATTAAAGGGTCTGTGGGAATAGAACTGAATCCTGGATTAGATAATTTTGATTTAGCTATATCATAAATCATATCGAAATAACCATATTCACCTTTGGCTGCATCTATAGTTGCGTACTCATCCTCTAACATAAGGGATTGCATCGCTGCACTAGCATTAGTCCATGCACTCATAAAACCAGCATCTAAATAAGCTCTCATAGTACCTAGAACACTACGGCTTGGTGTCATGCTATCTTGTTTTTTATAAGCTTCTATTAAGGGATCGGTTGGTTTTTCTGGGTTTAACTCTTCAACAGATTCTTGCTCTTCATCCTCAAGCTGTTTGTACATTTCAATAAGATCTGTTTCTTGTGCCACACTACATTCTCCTTGTTATAGCGAACCGTCTTCGTCTAGTCTTTTAGCAAAATCTAAAATGTTTTTTGCATTAACTTCCATGTTTGCAGCTTTTAAAACATTTGTTATTTTTGTATAAATAAGAGGATTTGCCTTGTCAAATTCTGTCTGTATATCTACAAGACTCATAGAGTCATTCAAGTCATTTTCTATAGAATCAAATCTATAAGTTATTTTCATAAGATTTGTAAATAAATTTTCTTCTCCATTTACATAGGCATTATGAATTTCTTCAATGCTTTTATATCCATATGTTTTTAACTCATACAAAGGCATAAGTTGATCATTTTTATCTCTTTTAATTCTTAAGCCTCCCGTATCTTTATATGCTTCTAGCTCAGTTTCTTCTAAATATGCAAGATGACCAGACATATTACTTATCATGTCATTAATTAAATTAACCTCGTCATTTATCTGTGTATCTCCATAATTATTTCTTTTACCAAACAGTTCACCATAAATAATATCAGCATCAATGTTGTTAAATTGTTTATCAATAACAGGAATCTGTTTACGAAAATCCACCATAGCCTTATTTTGTAATTCTAAAGCTCTACCATAATTTGCTGCAGGAAACATAGCAGCCTTCTTTTCATTGTCTATTTTTGTTTGTTTTATAAAATCATGGAATTTAGGATCAGACATATATGCTTGCATTGACGCTCCTGCTGAAGCATGGTCTAGCAAGTCATTCAAAGAAAAAGCTACCTCGTCTTTTTGTGCTATTTCTGGATCTATAATATCTCTATTAGTATCATTCAAAACACCGTTGATAGTTTTAATTGTTCCATCTTTTTCTTCTACTGTGTAATTTGCTCTTAAAGTTAAAGTATTATTGTTTGCATCTAGATTATAACCTTCAAAATCTAATTCTACATTTGTAACAGTGCCCTCAACATCTTTTCCTCGAAATTTTTTACCTATAAACTTTTTAGTTTGCAAGTTGAATAAAGAATTTAGACCAGAACCATAATCTGCTAAATTTATGTCTGAGATAATATCTGGATTTTTCATAATTGCATTTTGTAAAAAGCCTGCTGTTTGATAGCCTTCTACATTTGCATCTAAAAATACATCAAGCGGATTGTCCCCATACTTTTCTTCCATAGCTTGTGCAAGTGCAGCTTGGTTCATTGAAAACATATCTTTTGCTGCTTGTGGTTTTTCATTAAATGTTTTTATGTCATCCATAAATGGATCGTACTGACTGAAAAAATGTACTAATTCAGTTGACTGGTCAGTTGTCATGTTTCTAGAAGCACCCAGTGTGTTTGTTGTTGCTTCAGCCTCTCTACTTTTATTTAAAAACTCCATTCCATCCAAAGTCAAAGCTCGCATTTCTGGGCTATTTAAAAATTTTTTGCTTTCAAGATCTTCTTGTTTAACATCGGTAAGTACAGACCTATATGCACCTTCACCTCCAACAAAATTTATTCCATCTTTTAAAGACTTTTCTCCTGTGTCTGTTGTTATAAAGGCATCTTCTTGTGATATTTTTACACCATCTTGGTTTTGATAATAACCAAACTCTTTTTCTTCGGTTAGAGCATCTCTTCGTTCATCTCTTTTTCTTATTCTTTCAGCCTCATCTTCCTGCATACGCAAACGCTTGGCATCCAGCACCATTCCAAAACCACTATTAAATCCTCTTGAAAAACTCATATTATTTTACTAAATATATATCCAGCTGCTGCACCTATTAAAGCACCAGGTAAGCCACCAATAGAACCTGCTTTTGCTCCTAAATAGGCACCTGAAGCAGTGCCGAATGATGTTAATGTTGCTGCTTGACCCATCTCAGCTGCTTTCATTTGTGCATTAAGCTGTTCTTGTAAGCTTTTATTTTTTGACTCTTCTGACGCTGCTGCTGTTAAACCTTTAAATGCTTGTTCTTTTGTTTTTAAACCAGCACCAATTAAACCTAAACCTTTAGCCATTATGACCCTCCTTGCAATACTGCTCTACTTCTCATTTCTCCACCCATTCCGCCACTAATTACCTCTAATCTTCTTTGCTCAGATCTTTCTCTAGCAAAGTTTCTTGCTGCAACAAGTGAAGAAGTTTCTGTTCTGCTCATATCGTTGTTCATGTCTTGTCTTAAAGGTACACCATAACCTTCCATTCGTCTTGTATTTTGACCTCTTGAGTTAGCAAACTGTCTGGCTACAGCACCTTGAGCCCTGCTTATCTCTTCTTGTTGTAATTCTCCAAAACCTGTTGTCATTTGATTTATAAGGTCTTGTTCTATAGGAAAAAATCTATCTAAATAATCTTGAAATTCTGCCTCATACAGATCTGATAAAGTATCCTGTGCTGATTGATCACCAGATCTAAAAGGATTTACATATAAATTTTGATTATTGTTTCCGTAGTTTGAATATGAGGGTTCACTGTTGTAACCAAATAAACCTCCATTGTTTTGTGTATTATAGAAAGACATTAAAGAATTACTCCTAAAATTTGTGATCCAATAATAAGAACATAAAGACCCCAAATCATTGACTCTACTCTAATAAATCTTTTAGAGCCTGAGTCCAAACGATCTTCTATGTTTTTATATCTTAATGCACAAATTTCTTCGTGCTGGTCTATTCTAGATCTTGTTGTTTCAACCATATCTTTATCCAAATGCTGAATATGCTCCAATTCCTGTGCCAATAGCAGTTCCTGCTTGTTCTTGCCTTGCCATATACTTGTCCAACTCACCCCTGGATTGTGATCTTGCAACATTTCCTGCAAATCCTGCAATATCACCAAGACCAGACATTGCTGTACCAGCTTGACCTTGACCCATTGCTACAATATTTTGTAGTCCCTGATAATATCTATCTGTTTGTCCTGAAAGCCCTGCTGCCACCCCTAAACCCATTCCTCTGCCTTGTTCATTTGTTAAGTCTACAGAAGCTGCTGAAAATCTGCCACTAGAAGGATCTACATTTTGTGAAAAAAGTCTTTGATTTACAATATTTCTAGCATTCTGAAATTGTGGGTTTAATGATGCTGATATTACTCCTTCTACATCTTTATAAGCAGCATCTCCGCTCATAGCTTGTACTTCACCAATAAATTGATTTTCTAAAGGTACATAGTATTTTTGATAAAGATTAAACCTTTGTGCAGCTATTGATGCTAATTTTTTTTGTGCTGCTGTATCTTTTATTTGTGTTGATCCGCCACCGCCCATTATAACTCCTTCTCTGTTAGGTATAGTTTAGTTTGATAACCCTTAGAAGATAAGCCCTCTGCTAAACCTTTCCAAGGTGTCCAAAATTCTACTTTATTACAACCTCTTTCTCTTGCCATGTCTTCTATATAATCCATATATTTATCAGCTGCTTTGCCTCTTTTATCATATGCTACCCAAATCAATAAAGACTTAGTTGGCTGAAACACGCTAGGCTTTTCTTGTAGAATGATAAAGCTTTCACACGGTTCTTGCTCTACATCTACATAAAGCTCTGCAATGTTATTTACCAAAGCTCCGTATATGTCTTCTGGTCTCCATTCTGGGTTTGCTTCTTTTTTCATTTCCCGCAAACCTGGTTCTATAAAATCCCAGTAAACTCTTACATCAACTTGAGCTAACATTTTTCTTGTAAGATATCACTTTTTATTATATCTATCAAAGCTTATCCGCCTTCTTCTGGTGGGTTTAATACATCTGCACCATAAACTATATAAGTAAATAATGCATCTAAATTAGATTTATCTTCATATACTTTAGAAACCCATTCAACAACCTTACTATCTGTTAAAGAATCAAGGTCTACAAAGTCGCTATTCGGTAAAGTCTTAGCTTTGTCATAAGGACAAAAATATACTGTTTCTATTGATGAACCAGTCTTGCTTGCATCTGTTTTATCCACAGCAGAAACTTTGCATTTAGCCTGATTAACTATTTTTGTGTTGTCTATAAGAACTGCGTTTATAGAAACAAATTCAAATGTGTAATTAAAATTATGTACTGCCATTATGGGTTTTGTCCTCCACCACCACCTCCGCCTCCTGGTGGACTACCACCACCAGTAGTAGTAACTGTATAAGTATCGGATGTTTCACCAACAGTAACTGTAGCACTTCTTGATGTTCCTGCTGTGCCAGCACTTGTAAGCCTGACTTGTATTGTATCTCCAGAAGATACTGTTGCTGAAGAGGATGAGAATGACCCACCGTTTATACTCATTGTAGGAGACCCAGTTCCTGTTAAGGTTGCAGTTGTAGCAGTAAATGATCCTGAAAGAGTTACTGTATTTGATGTATATTGTGTATTTGTTGAAGCTCCTGTAACATCTGTAAATGTAAATTGATTAGGTGTGTTTACTCCAAACTTAAAGAACCTAGCTTCTACTGATCCTACTTGTAAATTATTGCCATTACCTTGTCCTTGTATAAATAACCTAACAGTTCCAGATCCAGTGTATCTGAATGCTATAGGAATGTTTGCTGTATCAGCACTAGTAATTAATCTAGACTGTGAAATATGTCCATGCATATTTTCTAGTAAAGGGGTTATATGTACTACACCTGTACTGTTTTCAGTAAGACTTGGCGTATCTGTTCCACCCGTAGTAACAGTAGTATTTATATCATTAGATGCACTAGCTCCATGAGTTCCGTCACCAAATAAAAATCTTATTGTTTTAACTTGTCCAGTTCCGCCAACAGCTCTTATAAATCCAGAATAAAATCCAGCTCCAGAGCCTACAGAGACTACATGTGCGTATCTCATGCTATTGTTATTAAAGGTTCCAATAGTAGAACCAGAAGTTAAGCCTCCTTCTGTAGGTAGGGCAAAGTTTTGTGTGTTTACTTGATCTACTGATATGGTGTTTGCTGTTATTTTTCCCCCGCTTATCGTGGTGGTATTAGCATTTATGTCAGCAGCAGATCCTCCAGACTCTACAGGAGTTATTGTTAATCTATTAGCCTGAATAGTTCCTGTTGATATATTGCCTCCATGAATAGTTGTTTGACCATCTGTAGATAAATCACTTCCTACTATTAATCCACCTGCTGTTATAACTCCAGGAACATCTATTCTGTCTGCGGATAATTCACCAGCAACTATTTTGTTTGCATTTAATGTAGCGGTTATTTTTGCATTATCTATGGTTGCTTCACCAATTTGGGCATTTGTAATAGTTCCATTTTGGATAAAGGCTGCATCTAAATAAAGACCAGCTGGCACTGTTTCTCCGTTAATGGTGGTTGCTGTAGCTCTAACTATGAAAGGTGCTACTTGACCAGAACCTGATGACGGCACTATAGCAAATTTATCTGCTTGAAATACAACATCACTAGTTTGCTGACCGCTTGGAGTGGTGCTACTTTGCACAACAAACCCAGCAATATGACCATTACTGTTTACCTGCATTACATAAGATGCTTCGGTTTGACCCAAAGTATTTGTTGTTGTTTCTGCTAATTGTAAAACTCCAGCATTAGTTCCTATGGTAGATCCAGAAGATACTATTGATGATGTCGCTGTTGCGTTAGCATTGTCTCCTACTATTTCAACTCGTAATGTGGTTGATGTTAATCTAGAAACAACCTTAAAAGTTCTATTAATTTGAACATCTGTTAGACCTCCAGTAGTTGGAAAGCCTTTGAGTGATAAAAATACCCCAGTTGTTATATTTGCATTAGATATATTGTGAGCTACAGCAGAACCTGATGACATAGTTTGAACATCAAGGTTTTTAGTACCATTATTTGTTGTTATTCTTGCGTCAAAAGTAACACCTATTTCAGAAGATATAGCTGTTATAGAAGTAGCATTAGCTGATATAAGACCATCTCTTAAAGGCTGCCATGTACTTCCATTCCATCTTTTTATCTCATTGTCATTACCTGTGTCTATCCAAATATCACCTACAGATGTTGCTGTTGGTGTGGAGCTTTGTGCAAATGTTTGTACTGTTGTTGGAGCCAGAGGAACCCAGGTACTACCACTCCATCTATGTATTTTGTTGTTGTCATTTGTTTTTATCCAAATGTCTCCGACCTTAAGATCATTAGCAGAATTATTGGCTGGTTGCGTAGTTCCTACAAAACTTTTATTTTTAGTGTCAACTTTAGTTGTAAGAGCTGATATGGCATTTGCATTTGCTGCTACACCTGAAACATTGTTATTAACAGTAGACTCTAGTGAATCTATTCTAGATGAGCCTGCTGATCCAGATCCATATACTTCTGTTTCTAGTGTAGATATTGCTGAGGCATTTGCACCTACACCAGTAGACCCATTATTAACTGTATTCTGTAATGCTGTAATTGCTTGTGAGCTTGAGGTTGTTAATGAGTCTCTAACACTTTGCCAGTTTGTACCATCATATCTATAAAGCTGGTTATCATCTGTGTCTATCCAAAAATCGCCCTCTGTAAGACCAGAGCTTGGCTCTGTAGATTGGCTAAAGTTTACTGGTATAGATGTAACCGTATTAGTTAATGATGATAGTGCTGAGGCTGTTGCAGAAACTCCTGTAGATGCATTATTAACTGTATTTTCTAAAGCAAGTATTTTAGCTGCTTCTGAAGTTAAAGTTCCATTAATAGTGCTAACATTGGTGGTAAGAGTGTCTATTGCAGATGCATTTATAGATGTTCTTGCATCTTCTACAGAAACAAAATTTGTTCCATCATACCTGTATTGTTTATTTGTTAAGTTACCACTACCGTCAGCTTGGTCTGTGTCAAACCATAAATCACCTACTTGTAAGGCTGAACCATCTGGTCTTGCTGAAGGCTCGCCATTTTGTGCAAAAATATGTGTTCCACTTGTATCACCTACCGCTACCCAGTTTCCAGTTCCTGTTGCTGTAGCTCTATAAAGCTTATTGCTATCATTAGAATCTATCCATAAATCTCCTATCGCTGTAGCAGATGGTGCATCATTTTGAACAAATGTTTTAGCTTTAGTGTTGATAGTTCCAGTCAATGCAGTAATAGAACTATTTATATTAGTAACATCACCATCATTAGATGTTATTTGAGTCTGTAATCCTGAAATAGCAGAAGCCACAGTAGAGCTTGAGTTATATCCAGATAAAGTATTTGTTAGCTCTGTAACACTTGTAGATATAGTATTTATACTATTACCCTGATTAGTTACTGTAGACCCTAGTGTAGATATGGCATTTGCATTTGCTTGTAACCCAGTAGATGCATTTGTTATAGCTGCATTCAATGTTGTAATATTTACTGAGGTAGATATATTTGCTCTATCTGAAACTCCAGCAACTAATAAAATATCACTTGCACTTTGGGTTATTGCGTTACCATTAGATGTTATTTGTGTTTGTAGCGTGGTATCAGAAGAAGATGTAGATCCAGCCGTTGTAGCTGCAAAAGCAGCTCCTGTATAAACAAATAATTCATTTACATTAGGGCTAGAATCTGTGTCTATCCAAATATCTCCAGTCCTTAAACTGGTACCATCTGCTCTTGTTGTTGGCTCACTATCAGATCTTATTACCCTTGGTGTATTGGTAGTTAAACTTGTTACATTGCTTGTTGCAGTTGTAGCAAGAGTATTAATAGTTTCTAAAGTAGCTTGTAAGGTTCTTTGTGTACCACTAAGCGTTATGCTCATATCAGTATTTAGAGTTCCAAAACCTGGCAATAATTTTATTTCTTCTGAAAGCTGTGTCATCACAGCACCTACATCTATAGCTGTTGATGCAGATGTTCCAGCATCATCATTAAATGGTCCTTCTACATCATTTTGATTTACATGACGAATCCAATAGTATTTAGTTGCTGCGTTGCCTACTTGATGACTAAAAACTGATGCTGTAGTTTGAGCTAAAAATACTCTACTAGAAAAAGTATTAGAGTTACTAACAAATACTTCTGTATGAGAATGCCCAGCATAGGTTGGAAAATCCCATGTTAATAATATGTTTTGAAAGGCACCAGAGGCTGCAAAGTTTGTTGGAATTGTAGGGGTATCAACACCTTCTTTGTTACCATCATCACCTATAACAAAATCAGAACCGCCACCTGTAAGACTAAAGTTTTGTTTTGCAATACCAACATCTATAAGATCTTGAAAGGTGACTGCTCTATCTAAAACATTACCCTTTTCACCTTTTAATTGTTGTAATGAATCTTGTACTGCTTGTGCGAATCTTTTAGCTTCTATACTAAAATCTCTAGGTATTGGAAAGCTACCTCTTGCTTTTAAATTCTTTTTCTTAGTTTTTAAAATATCATTTGCCACTAGACAATCTCCTGTGGACTTTCATAAACGCAAACTTCGTTAATGATATCTGTTCCCTCCAGCTGTATTTCAAAAACTTTTCCTCTGTAGCCTCCAGGTAATCTAAAGGGATCTGAATTAGCTACAGTCTGCGTATGTTTTAGAGAGCCATCTGCAAAGAGTTTAAATGTAAGTGCGTTGTATGCTTCAGCATTAACCTTGGCAACCCCTGGTGATAGTGGTCTATTACTAAAGAACTCTTTTGATTTCCACAAATAAGATCTTTTGGCTGTGCCTCTGGCAAACTTTTTAAGAACACCATCTATAACAAGATATAACTCATCATTCTCTCTGTCGTTATAGCCAGCAGTAGCATAGAAATCTAGCTTTACAAAAGCATTCTTTCCACCTCTTGGGTCAAAAATAAAACCTTTTTTAGTTGAGTTATTAGAGCCATCATATGTAAATGCTATGTACTTACCTTCATACTCATATGCTTCTACATTAGTAGGATAAAACTCTGTTTGCCACTGATCTCTGGT
>Ga0163179_10003416_pt1 | contig 10797 bp, 7 predicted proteins | sample AtlANTMetagenome_FD_109643 | JGI IMG/M metagenome (GOLD analysis project Ga0163179, IMG submission 109643) | Marine eukaryotic phytoplankton communities from the Atlantic Ocean - Atlantic ANT 2 Metagenome | ecosystem: Environmental > Aquatic > Marine > Oceanic | place: North Atlantic Ocean... | reverse complement strand
TTGCAAGTTTAAAGGGGCCATTTTTAAAGCGCCTTAGTTTAACCTCGGGAGGAGGCACCCCGCCTTCTGGAAAGATACATACATTTAATCCATTTTTAAGTTTTTCATTTGCACTCACAAAGGCTCCATAAGCATCTTTATTATTTTCTCGATTTACAATTACCGTGTTGTTCTTGTAAAACCAGCCAAATATCGGAATTTTAGTATATTCTTTTTTTGCCATAAATATGATTGGGAAATTCAGCGCAGCAAGAATTACAGGTATATCAATTGTGGAAATATGATTGGGGCAAATTATATAATTTTCATTCTTATCAATCTCTTCTTCATAACGAACATTTAGAAAAATACCAGAGAAAAAAAGAGTAAGCTTTGACCATAACCTAGTTATATTACATACTATTTTTTGATCTGTGTAAATTTGAGTAAAGAAGAAAAGTGGAGGTATTAGAATGATAAATACAATTAAGAATACTATAAGAAACCATAATCTCCATAATGAACTCAATAAAGAACTAAAAGTTTTGATAGAAAAGTTAGCCCACTTCATTTTACAAATATAAAAATCCTATTTTTACAAAGTTAAATATAGTTATATGGCACGAGTTTTAACTGGAATACAAAGTACAGGCATACCTCATCTTGGGAATTTGCTTGGCGCAATTATTCCTGCTATAAAAATGTCTGAAAATTCTAAAAATGAGAGTTTATTTTTCATTGCAGATTTACATTCTTTTACAACAATAAGAGATAAAAAAGTTTTGCAAGAAAATACTTATGCTACTGCAGCTGCTTGGCTTGCTTTTGGTTTTGATACAAAAAAGAATTTGTTTTATAGACAATCTGATGTGCCTCAGGTTTGTGAATTAACTTGGTATTTAAATTGTTTCACACCCTTTCCGATGTTAGCAAATGCTCATTCTTTTAAAGATAAATCAGATAAATTATCACAAGTAAACTCTGGTTTATTTACTTACCCTGTATTAATGGCGGCAGATATTTTACTTTATGATGCTGAAGTTGTTCCAGTTGGTAAAGATCAAATTCAACATTTAGAAATTACGCGTGATATTGCTGGAGCCTTTAATCATATTTATAAAGATTCATTTGTTATTCCCGAAGTAAGTGTAGATGAAAGAGTTATGATTATACCTGGTATAGATGGTCAAAAAATGAGTAAGTCTTATAATAATATTATTAATATTTTTCTTGATGATAAAAAATTAAGAAAGCAGGTTATGTCAATCAAAACTGATAGCTTAGGCTTGGAGGATCAAAAAGATCCTGAGAACTGTAATGTTTATAAACTGTATCAACTTCTTGCTTCAGAAGAAAAAACACAAGATATGGCTGCTAAATATAGAGCAGGAAATTATGGTTATGGTCATGCTAAACAAGAACTTTTTGAATTAATATGTGATAATTTTTCTGAGCAAAGAAAAAAGTTTAATTACTTGATGAGTAATACAGATATTATTGAGTTAGAATTAAAAAAAGGAGCAAAAAAAGCCTCAGAAATTGCCATTAAGGTTTTGGCTAGAATTAGAAATAATATAGGATATTAATTTTTACGCTCTTTATATTTTTGATATAATTTGCTTTGATGATTTTCAAGATCTATAGCCTCACCTTTAATAAATATATGCTCAACATTATTTTTTATTATATCTAAAGCGTCATCTGTTGATATAAAAAAAGTAGCTTCTTTTCCCTGCTCAATACTTCCTAAATCTTTATCAATACCTAAAATTTTTGCGGTATTTAGAGTAAGCGCTTTAATTGCTTGTTCATAATTTAATCCATATGATACAGCTGTTCCTGCTGTAAATGGAAGATTTCTTGACCCCATTGCTTCCATATCTCCAGCGTAGCTAAATGAGAACAAAATATTGTTATCACTTAGTATTTTTGCTTGTTTAAATGGCGCATCAATTTCACTGTCCTCATTTTTTGGTAGCCTATGGACTCTATTTAATATAACAGATATATTATTTTCTTTTATTTCTCTGATTACTTTTTCAGAATCTTCACCTCCAACCAGAACTATTTTTTTGATATTAAATTCTTTACAAGTATTTATTCCATCAATTATGTCTTTTGCATAATTTGCGTGTAAGTATAAATTTTTATCTCCACTAAAAACACCCTCCATACTCTCCATTTTCAAATCCATTTCTGTACTTGAATTATAGTAGGCAAACGATTTTTCAAGAAAATTTCTGATCTCACTTACTCTATCTTTATGTCTTTTGTTTTTCTCTAATTTTCCTTCTTGACCCCACCAACCTGTATTATAATATGAGGATGGCCACCTAAGATGAATCCCGTCATTTTCTTTACATGTGGCATCTTCCCAGTTCCAGCCGGCAAGATACATAACAGAAGACTGACCAGAAATAATTCCACCTTGTGGTGTGGCTTGTGTTAACAAAACACCATTTGTTCTTACAGTTTCTATAATTTTTGACTGAACATTAAAAGCAATTTGACTTTTAATATTAGGGTTCATTCTCCCTACCTCTCGGTAATCATGGGTAGCTCTAACTTGATCTATTTCAGTTATACCCAATTTTGTATTTGTTAATATAAAGCCAGGATAAATATGCTTTCCATAAACTCTATATATTGTATCAAATGCTTCCGGATTTATTCTTATCTTAGAAAGATCAGCTACTAAATCAATTTTACCATCTTTAACACTAATTACAGAATTAGTTATTTTTTCACCATTACCCAAATGAGCAACAGCCCCCATAAATAATTTTGTTTGTCCATTAACTAAATGGCTTAGAATTAGTAAAACAAAGAATATTAATTTTTTAATGTTCATGCTCATGTTCATGTTCAATTGTATCACAATGATATAATTTTTCTTTCTTAGGCTTATTCTTTATTTTGTTCTTACTTTTTGAAGCACTTAGAAGTTTTATAATCCTTAGCTTTTCTTTATAATCTCTTTCTTGGGTCAATTTATTTTTTATAGCATCATAATAACAAATCCCATCAATATATGTTTGTTCAACTTTTGCATATACAGATAGAGGGTTATCAGACCAAATTACTATATCGGCATCTTTACCTAATTTTAATGAACCCATCCTGTCATCAAGTTTTAAAAGTTTAGCTGGATTTAAAGTAACCATCTTCCAAGCATCTTCTTGTGTAGAATTACCGTATTTAACTGCCTTAGCAGCTTCTTGATTCAATCTTCTTCCCATTTCAGCATCATCAGAATTTATAGCTGTAATTACACCAGCTTCATTTAATATTGCGGCATTATAAGGTATTGCATCATTAACTTCAAATTTATACGCCCACCAATCAGCAAATGTCGAGGCGCCAGCTTCGTGTTTTTTTAATTTATCAGCCAACTTATATCCCTCAAGAATATGAGTGAAGGTATTAATTTTAAACCCCATCGAATCAGCAACATGCATTAACATATTAATTTCTGATTCCACATATGAATGACAGGTTATATGTCTTTTTCCATCAAGAATTTCAACTAATGTGTTAAGTTCTAAATCTTCTCTCGGGGGTTTTGATTCTCTTTTTTTTCTTAGACTTAAACTATTATATTTTACCCAATCTTGTTTGTATTTTTTTGCCCTATAAAAAGCATCATAAAAAACCTGTTCAACTCCCATTCTTGTTTGTGGATATCGTATCGTGTTAAAACTCCCCCAATTACTTTGTTTTACATTTTCTCCTAGAGCAAATTTTATAAATCCATCACAATTTTTTATTTTCATTTCTTCAGCTGTCTTGCCCCATCTTAATTTTACAAGAGCAGACTGCCCACCAATTGGATTTGCAGATCCATGTAGAAGTTGAGAACAAGTAACTCCTCCAGCGATCTGTCTAAAAATATTGTGATCATCAGGGTTTATTACATCTGCTATACTAACTTCTGCAGTAACTGCTTGGCTACTTTCATTTACACCTTTACTAATTGCAATATGTGAATGTTCGTCAATTATACCAGAGGTTATATGCTTACCTTTAGCATTAACAACATTTATATCAAGATTTTCATAATTTGGGATTTGATTAGTATCTAGGTTTTCACCAATTGCAACAATTTTCCCATTACTAATAGCTATATCTGCTGATTTAACAATACCAATTTCTTCATTTGTCCAAAGTGTTGCGTTTTTAAATAAAATTGTTTTTGCATTTATTTTTTGATCTAAACCATTGGATTTATTAGGCAACCATATTTCTGGAATTACACTCTTATTAATAGACTCTTTATTATTTTTTTTACTTGTAAAAATGGAATCACGTATCATAGTAAATTCATGTAACGAACCAGTTTCATCAAGAAATTTTCCTTTTATATTTTGATTTTCAAAATAGCCTAGCGCTTTAAAGCTCCCCATTTTATCGTTGATTGTAAGTTGATTGTCATCAAATGATGATATAAGTTTGGTGGAGTCAATTTTATAAATTTTTATTGATGGTTTTTCCTTGGTTCCTGTTATTTCAACTAACGAATTATTAAATTTTTGAGTTTTCAGTGTATAGTACCCCCTAATATCATTTTTTATTTTTTTACTTATTATATTTCTTTTACCTGAAGTCCAGTTTTCATAAATAATTCCATCATCAAAAATATTGGAAGAACAAATTAAAAAACTTGCTATTTTTCCATTTTCTATTGATCCAATTTTACTTTCAATACCAATTAATTGTGCGGGGGTAGTAGTAAGTGCTTTTAAAGCATTTTCTTCACTTAATCCTTTAGAAATGGCCATTCTTAAATTTTCAAGAAACTCTTTTTTATTTTTTGTACCCGAAGATGTGATTGTATAGGTTATATTGTTTTCCTCTAGTATTCTTAGATTATATGGTGCGGTTTCCCAATTTTTTAAATCTCTAAGAGTAATACCTAATGCCTCGTCTAGATTTGACACATCATAATCTTTTGGAAAGTTTATCGGTGCAATTATTGGAAAGTTAGTTTTTTTTATTTCTTCAATTTTCAGAAATTCTTTTCCTGTCCCTTTAACGATATAGTCAATTTCAAATTCATCAGATATATTAAATAATCTACTATAGTCTAGCTGGCTTTTTACTTCAAAAATCTTTGGCAAATTTTTTGTTTCATTATATTTTTTTAATGAAAGATCCGTGGTTTCTTGGGTGTTTTCATGCCACTCGGCATCTAAAAGTGTCTGTTTAATTAATGCAATACTACCCATCAATGAGCTTGGATACCTTTGATTAGAACTTCCTTTATTAAAAGAGTAAAATGTGGCTGCCTGATCTATAAGTAAATCTTCATTTTCTCTATTATTGGCTAAAATAGTAAAGAAACCAGTCCCCCTGAAGATGCCGTCATCTATATGTGATAATACAGATCCAAATCCCATTTCTAGGTATTTCTCTCTATCTCCTTTATTATGATAAAATTGATATGAAGCATCTACTTCTGGATGAATTGCTTGATTCCAACTGTAGGCCCCCTTTTTATTACTTTCATATTGAGGAGTGTACCCAGAAGAAGTTTTCTTAGGCTTTTCAAGGCCATAATTTGAGTATAAATCAATAAAAGATGGGTATATATAATCACCTTTTAGATCATAAACTACAGCGTTTTTTGGAATTTCTAAATTACTATCAACTCCAATAATCAAATTATCTTTTATTAGTAATGTGCCATGTTTAATCTTCTTATCATGTGAAATAATAATATTTGCATTTGTAAATGCATATACAGTTTTAAAATTTTCAGCAACTCCATTAACTGGAAAGGTTTCTTGAGCATATATGCCTTTACAAAGTATAGAAAGAATAAATATGGCCTGAAATAATTTTTTCATTACAAATATAAAGTTGTGAAAATACCAAATTTTTGTGAGTTTTATTTTGTTTCTTTGTATATAGAAACGCACAACTAATTTTTTATAGAAATGAAAACTTACCAAGCAAATTTACTTAACAGTTTAACATTAATTTTAATGCCTATTTGGGCTTATTTCACATTTGAAGGAACAGTGGAAAAACCAGAACAATCATTAACAGCATTTATTCCTCTTGCTTTTGGTGTACTACTCTTATTATGTAATGGAGGGCTAAAAAAAGAAAATAAAATTATTGCACACATTGCAGTTTTGGTTACATTGATTGCGCTTTTAGGACTAACAATGCCTTTAAAAGCAGCTATTACTGATGATAGAACTTTATCTATATTTCGAGTAGGGGCAATGCTATTAACTGGTTCACTAGCCATGATAACATTTATAAGAAGTTTTATTCAGGCAAGAAGAAAATCTTGATAAATAAATCAATTTCTTGAAATGAAGGAGAGGGCCATACTAATTGGTTTAATTACTCCTGAGTTAACTAAAGATCAGGTTGATGAACACCTTGAAGAATTATCATTTTTAGCTAAAACAGCTGGGGTAGAACCCGTTAGAAGATTTACTCAAAAACTACAGAAACCTGACAATACTACATTCCTTGGGAAAGGGAAAATTAATGACGTCAAGGATTATGTGAAGGAGGCATCGATAGATATAATAATTTTTGACGATGATTTAAATCCTTCTCAACTTAGAAATATCCAAAAAATATTTCCTAAAACTAAAATTCTTGACCGAAGTAATCTTATACTTGACATTTTTGCATCAAGAGCACAAACAGCTCAAGCAAGGACACAGGTTGAGCTGGCACAATATGAATATTTATTACCAAGGTTAACAAGAATGTGGACTCACCTTGAGCGCCAAAAGGGAGGTATTGGAATGAGAGGCCCTGGAGAAACTCAAATAGAAACTGATAGAAGAATAATAAAAGATAAAATTTCTCTTTTAAAAAAGAAGCTTGCAAAAATTGACAAGCAAAGCTTAACTAGAAGAAAGGGAAGAGCAGATATGATTCGAGTAGCTCTGGTTGGTTACACAAATGCTGGAAAATCTACCTTGATGAATAAACTATCTAAATCAAAAATTTTTGCTGAGAATAAATTATTTGCAACATTAGACACAACTGTAAGAAAAGTAGTTATTAAAAATTTACCCTTTCTATTATCTGACACTGTTGGATTTATTCGCAAATTACCACATCAGCTTGTTGAGTCTTTTAAATCAACTCTTGATGAAGTTAGAGAATCAGATTTTTTATTACATGTTGTTGATATTTCTAATAAGAATTTTGAAGATCAAATAAATGTTGTTAATTCAACAATAGCTGAAATTGGTGCTCAAGATAAGTCACAAATAATTATTTTTAATAAAATAGATGCTTATACATTTATAAAAAAGGATGAAGATGATTTAACTCCTTTCAAAAAGGAAAATATGTCTCTTAAAGAGTTGAAGAAAACTTGGATGAATAAATTAGATGGTGCAACCATTTTTATTTCTGCTTTAGATAAATTAAATTTTGAAGAGTTAAGAGAACAACTTTATAATGAAGTTAAAGACCTACATGTCAAAAGATATCCATATAATAACTTCTTGTATTAGTTATTTCTATATTGTATGTCATGGAGTTTTTTATAAGCTCCATCTTTTAAAATTAATTCCGAGTGTGTTCCTTTTTCTTTTATTTTTCCTTGCTCAAGTACAATAATATTATCTGAATTTTCAATTGTTGAAAGTCTATGAGCGATTACAAGCGATGTTCTAGAACGCATAAGATTTGCCAGAGCATCCTGTATTAGTTTCTCTGATTGAGAATCAAGTGAAGATGTTGCTTCATCTAAAATTAAAATTTCCGGATTTTTTAAAATAGCCCTAGCGATACTAATTCTCTGTTTTTCTCCCCCCGATAATTTTTCGCCAGCATTACCAATATTTGTTTCGTATACGTTTTCACATTTTAAAATAAATTCATGAGCATTTGCAGCTTTAGCCGCATGAATTATATCTTGTTTTGTGGCATTTAAATTTCCAATTTTAATATTATTATAAATAGTATCATTAAATAAGATAGAGTCTTGACTAACGATGCTTATTAAATCTCGGAGATGATAAATGTCTAAATCTTTAATGTTTATATTATCAATTTTAATTTCCCCTTCTGTAAGGTCATAGAATCTTGGAAGCAAATCAACTAATGTAGATTTTCCTCCTCCAGATTGACCAACAAGAGCTGTTTTTTGTCCTTTTTTAATATCAAAGTTTATGTTATCTAAAACTATTTGGTTATCATATTTAAACGATTTTATATTAAATGATATGTTTTGTTTGAGTTTATTAATTTTTAAGGCTTCGGACTTATTAAAAATTTTATTTTCCTTATTTAGTATTTCATAAACTCTTTCTGCTGCTGCACTTCCTTTTTGTATGTAGTAATATGATGTTGTAAGAGATTTAACAGGGGGAATTATTTGAGAAAATATTAGGATATAGCCAATAAACTCTTGAGGAGAAAGCAGAGAGTTATTAGATAAAACAAGCTGTCCTCCAAACCACATAACTATAACCATAACGATAGTGCTTAAAAGCTCACTCATAGGAGATGACAAATCTTTTTTTCGCAGGATATTGTTCATGATTTTTTTATAATCATTACTAGATTTCTGAAAATTTGAATTAAAATGGTCTTCAGAATTAAAAGTTTTAATAATTCTTAATCCGAATATGTTTTCATCAATTATTGACATAATATATGCTAATTTATCTTGGCCTTTTTTTGAAGAGTTCTTTAGACTTTTCCCAATATATCCAATTAGTATTCCTGCAAGTGGAAATAAAATAATTACAAATACTGTAAGTTGTGGGCTAATAAATATTAAGGTAAATAAGTATAAGATTATAGAGATTGGATCTTTGAAAAACATTTCCAGCGCCCCCATTATTGACCACTCTATTTCTACTAAATCCGAGGTCATTCTTGAAGTTAAATCTCCTTTTCTTTTAGAACCAATAAATGCTAAATCTTGCGCCAATACTTTCTTATGTAAATCCATTCTTATATCATGGATTACTCCATTTCTTATTGGCGTTAGGAAGAAAAGAGCAAGGTATCTAAATAGATTTTTTAGGAGAAACATTATTAAGACTATGATACATATAAGTAATAGGGCCTCAACATTTCCTTGATTATCAATTGTTGTAGTTATGAATAAATAAAAGTTCTCTTTAATTGACGATGCATTTAATGACAGGGGTTGTGCTTCATAAACTTTCTCTTGAGTTCCAAAAAGAATTCCTAAAAATGGAATAATCATTGTTAATGAAAACAAAGAAAAGATAACACTGAATATGTTAGAACATATATTTAAAAAAACATAAGATGAATATGATTTTATATATTTTAATATTTTAATAAAGAAATGCATTCGACAAAGATAACGAAACAAAGGAATGTTTATTTTTGCTAACATATGGAATCTACACGACAAAAAAAGGTGGCTCGCTTAGTTTTAAAAGAATTGTCTCAAATTTTCAATATTGAGTCAAATAATATTTTAGGTTCCATTATGATTAGTATAACTGCAGTTAGGATTTCTCCTGATTTGGGATATGCCAATATTTATTTAAGTGTTTTCCCTGTTACGGATCCCGAGGATGCTTTAGAGAAGATAAAGAAAAACGGATCTTTATTAAGAAAAAAACTGGGTGTCGCTGTGCGTAATCAATTAAGAGTTGTTCCAGAGCTTAATTTCTATATTGATGATTCTGCAGAGTATGCTGAGCAGATTGATAAGTTATTAAAAAAGTAGTTTTTAATGAACACCCCACTCTATATAGCTGTTAGATATTTTTTTTCTAAAAAAAATATTAGCTATGTGCATTTACTTTCAATAATTTCCCAAATTGGAATAGCTATTGGAACAGCCGCTCTTGTGTTAGTTCTATCTGTTTTTAATGGTTTTGAAAATCTAGTTCTTGACATGTATAATGTTTTTGATCCTCATATTAAAATTACTAGTGCTGAAGGAAAGAGCTTTAACAATAATAAAATTACAGACATGCTTTTGTTAGAAGAAGAAATTGATGTTTTTTCTTCTGTTTTGGAGGAAAAGGTATTAGTTGAATATAATAAAAAGCAATATTTAGCAACAATTAAAGGGGTCGATAAAAATTATAATAAATTAACAAATTTTGATTCCATAATAGTTAATGGAGACTACATAGACAGTTTTAAAAATTCAAATGTAGCTGTTGTTGGAAGAGGAGTTGCATATTTCTTGTCAATGAATATTGGTTCAGTTTTTGAAAATATGACTATTTATTTACCTAATAGAAATGCGAAAAACATGTTGAAAATTGAGAAAGCATTTGTTAATTCATCTATTTCTCCAGTTGGTATTTTTGGCGTTCAGCAAGAGATTGACTCAAAATATATAATAACACCTATTAGTTTTGTTCAAAATTTAATTCAAAAAGAACATTATGTCTCAGCAATTGAAATTAATCTTAAAGAAAAATCTAGGATGTTAGAGTTTCAAAAGATACTTTCTGAAAATTTAGGAGAAAATTATGTTGTTGAAAATCAATACCAGCAACAAGAGTTTTTATTTAAAATTTTAAATACCGAAAAGTTAGTGGTATTACTTATACTTATATTTATAATGCTAATATCAGCTTTTAATATTATTAGTTCATTAGTAGTTTTGATTATTGATAAAAAAAGGGACATAAGCAGCCTCTATAATTTAGGTTTAGATAAAAGATCTATAAGAAAAATCTTTACTTATAAGAGTATGTTAGGTGTTTTATTTGGGTGCTTATTTGGCCTTTTCCTTGGCTTTTCTTTAGCTTATTTGCAACAAGAGTTTGGTTTTGTAAGAATGGGAGAAGGAAGTTTTGTTATTGACGCTTATCCAGTCAAAATTTTATT
>Ga0163179_10003415_pt1 | contig 10798 bp, 5 predicted proteins | sample AtlANTMetagenome_FD_109643 | JGI IMG/M metagenome (GOLD analysis project Ga0163179, IMG submission 109643) | Marine eukaryotic phytoplankton communities from the Atlantic Ocean - Atlantic ANT 2 Metagenome | ecosystem: Environmental > Aquatic > Marine > Oceanic | place: North Atlantic Ocean... | reverse complement strand
ACTCCGTTGAGGCGTTGCGGGTGCCCGATCTGGATAAAATGCCTCTTTGGATCGGAATCTTTCACCGAACCGGCTCGAATCCTGAGCCTGTAGGTGCCGGGCACGAGTGTATCCTTGGGCGGAGTTACATCAATCCTTTGTATTCCCCAGCCAAGCTTCAGGTAGGTGCCGCGATCACTCAAAGGCAGTTCAGCATAGTGCTTAAGATAAGGATAGACCCGTCCATATCCGCTCTGGTAGGAAAAAGATGCCGCATTCGCATCTTTAAAACCGAATTTCTTGGGATCAGGTATTCCTTTGAGGAGATTGGCGTTTTGGTAAAGTCTTAAATTATTGGTCAGGTCGGTAAGTTTGTATTTCTTGCGAATCTGCTCGAGGGCTTTCTGATTCGCAGGAGCGAGAGCAGCCTTATCAACTCCAGCCTTCCAACCAAGATAGCGTTGATGGACTTCCTCCATTTGTTTCATGGCTTTCGCGCTTCGAACATTAACGGTGTTCTCCGGTTCGACCCGGAACGTTTGTGTCGCTGTTTCCTTGATGGGACCTTCCAGTTCCATCCAATCCACCCAAATGGCAGGCTTAATGCCGTAACCATTCGCCCGTTTTGCTCTATCAAATTCATCCCGAACAGCATTACGATCTAACGGTTGCTTTTCCTGAATGGCGAAACCCGATTTAGTATCGATTCCGACTTGCACCAGAGTTTCGATGATCTGCGGTTGCTTAACCGTGCCAATAACCTGATGACTGCTGATGGGACGCCCTGAAAATTCAACCTGACCGCGCTGTGGATGTCCAATTTCGATAAAGCGACGTGATAGAGGAGAACCTTCTACTGCGCCTGCATTTATTCGAAGTTTATAAGTGCCGGGAACGAGTTTCGCCTTTGGTTTAATGTCAAATCGCTGAATTCCCCAGGCCAATTTTAAGTAAGCCCCTCGATCATTACCGGAAAGTTTAGAATAGTGTTTTAAGTAGCTAAACTTGCGAGAGTAACCGTTTTGAACGGTAAAAACGGCGTCATTGTGGTCTTTGAATCCGTATTTCTTTGGATTAGGCATGCCGATTAATCGGTTAGCATGATGGTAGAACTTGAGCGCTGAATCCGATGGGAATGCTGATAAGTCTAGCTTCGGGTTTTCCTTGAGGATTTTGGTCACTATTGCCCTGTTCTTCGGATCGTTGAGCACCTTGTCGACTTCTTTCTTCCAGCCCATGAAACGTTGATATTCTTCATTGAGTTGCTTGAGACTTTTGAGGTCAGCTTTGTTAACGTGATTTTCTGGATCAACACGCAAGGTGATAGTAGGAATTGATGAATTTTTTTGGCGTTCGAAGGCTTCATCAATTGCGCTTCGTCCAAGTTTCAAATACTGCTCGAACTGGTCACTGGAAATAAACTGGGAAGCCCCCACCGTATCAAAGGTGCCGGAGCCTTCGTCTGAAGGTAGCGTTTCAACGTTCAGGCTTACGCCAGTGAGAGATTCGATCGTGTTGTGGTATTCGCGGCGGTTTAACCTGCGCATGGTAATCTCGCCCCCCGAATCAGAGAACTTCTTCCGGGCAAGCACCATGGTCTGCGCTAGATCATCAAGGAAATCGGCTTTTTCCTCATTCTTTGGCTGCCGCTTCTTTTCCGGCGGCATCTCGCCGGAATTCATGGCGTTGAGCACTTTCTGCCAAAGCTCGGCTTGCTGGATCGTCGTTACTTTAAAGGGGAGCGCCTCAAGATTGACCTTCCCCTTTTGCGTTTCCCTATCGTGACAATCAAGGCAGTAATTTTCAAGGAGGGCAAAGTGCTTTTTCGGCAACTCCACTTCCAGATCCGCCGCTACAGCAAAACCGGCCAGCCAAAGCAAGGCGCTCCCAATTGAGAAAGATAAATTCCTCATGCCTGCAGTTCCTTCACCACGCCGGAACTATCGCCATGGCGTTCGGTCTGAATGCCCAAACCTTGCAGCATGGTCAGCCAAACGTTGCATAGCGGCGTGTCTTTAGGTAGAGCAAGGTGTTGACCCAGCTTCAGATCAGCCCCACCACCGGTGAGCACAGTTGGGCAGTTATCCAGATAATGGATTGAACTAATATTCGAACCAAATGCCAATGCGGTGTGATCGAATAAGCTCGACCCATCGGCTTCCTTGGTCGCCTTAAGCTTATCAATTAAGCCGGCCAACAACTCAGTGTGAGCTTTGTCCCGTGCCTTGGAGGCCTCCATACGTTCGCCGGGCGAATAGTGGCTGATATTATGAGCACTTAAGGTAACGCCCATACTATTCAATAATTTCTGACCGGGCAGGCGGTAGCTCAACACCCGTGTGCTATCGGTTTGCAGGGCGGCTACAATGAGATTGTACATCATCTCAATCTCCTCTTTCCCCTTAAGGCCGGGCGAAGGTTCTTCTATTGGGGCCTTGGCCTTGGGCACATCAAGCCAGTCTTCATCTTTACTCAGGCGGGTTTCTATATCGCGAATGCCCTGGAAATATTCGTTGATTTTATCATTGTCGTTTTTGGAAAGCCCACGCTGCACACGCTTGGCCTCCGTAAGCACGGCATCCAACACACTACGTTTCTCCGCAATGGCCGCCTGCCTTTGAGCCAACGGAAGGTCATCGGCCGAAAACAGTTTATGAAAAACTTGTAGCGGATCATTTATACCTGCCACAGGTTTACCACGTTGATCCCACGACAAGGACAAGCCCGGTCCATGACCTGAGGCGCTGCCATCACTACTATCCAACTGCATGGAAGCAAAGCGGGTGTCCCGCCCTAGATTCTGGGCAATCACTTGGTCCACAGAAATGCTGTTGGCCATGTTCTGACCGGGAACGGAGTAACGGTTGGCGCCGGTTAACCAAAAGGTACTACCCCAGTGAGCTTCATTGCTATACTGGTTGGAGCAACCCTGCAACACGGTGAAATCTTTTTTGTGCCGTGCCAAAGGCGCTAATCCTTCAGTTAATTTGTAGCTTTCACCAATGTCCTTTAAACCCGGATACCATGTCTCCTTAGTCACTCCAAAACCCATACCAAGGAAAATGGCGCGCTTGGGCCGCGTGACTTTTTTCTGCTCTGCTGCGTTTGCAAATGCACGAAATCCGATTGATTCAAGAGCGGGCAATGCAATGAACGTGCCGGTCCCTCGCAGGAAAAATCTTCGGTTTGTGAAAGAGGTCACGGGTTTTGGTCAAACACAGTCACGCCCAATCACCTAGTGGCTGATGTTCTTGATGTATGAACGTAGCGTTTTGAAGGGGGGAAAAACTTTTTGTTCTTACTAAACAATACGTATTAAAAGAAAGATTTCTCAACATTTACTTTTCATTTTTCAAATGAGAGAGGAGTCAAATCGCCATAAAAATTGTAGACCAGATATTTCTTATGTGTTTGACTCTAAGATGACTATTGACCAATTCATATAGCAACGCTTCACTAGGTTTATCTCATGAGATCAGTAACGACCCGAAGAAATTTTCTACGTGCTGGGGGAGTGGCGATCGCGCTTCCGATGATGGAGTCACTCACTCCGCGAGCTATTGCAACCGATGGAAAAAAAGTGGTTAAGCGTATGGTTTGCCTGTCTAACAACTATGGTGTTTACCAGAAGGCATTCTTTCCTGAAGTCGGTGGAAGCGATTACGAGTTGTCTCCAACGCTGCAACCACTGGCGGAGCATCGAAAGGATTTCTCCGTGTTCTCCAATCTCGATCACGGCCTGACTGGCGGACATGCCTGTGTGCCGACATTTCTAAACGGGATCCGCCCGGACATGGCGTCGAGTTTCCCCGAGGGCAATATCAGCATGGACCAGAAAGCGGCAGAGTTTGTTGGCGCGGCAACCCGTTACCCATCGATGACACTCAAGGTAAAGGAAAACAATCAGACCAGCTTTACCCGTACGGGTGTGCAAGTGCCCTCCATTGACGTCACAGCCGTGTATCGAAAGCTTTTTCTGGAGGATTCTGCTGAGGCTAGGAAACAGGAACGATTGCGGCTGCAGCGTCACGGCAGCATCCTTGATTCCGTTCTCGACAAGGCCAAGTCGGTGAATCGTGAGCTTGGTAAGCAGGACCAGCAGAAGTTTTCCGAGTACCTGGATTCCGTGCGCAGCCTAGAAAAGAAAATTGATTTGCAGCATCCCTGGCTCGATCGGCCTAAGCCGAAAACCGAGATGGAAGAGCCACGTCCTCAACCACAGACAGCGGACGAAATGAAGATTATGATGGAATTGATGGCCTTAGCGATCGAAACCGATTCCACTCGCATCATGACGCTTTCCACCGGTTTTGCCAATGGCGACTTCGGCCTGCAGGGTGGCTACCACGGATTTTCTCATCATGGTGAGCGGCCGGACCATACCGGCGCATTGATGAAGATTGAGCGTAATCAGATAGCGCAGATGGCCTACCTCATCGACTTGTTGAAAGCCAAGGAAGACCCGATCAATGGGGGTAATCTTTTCGATCATACCATGCTTCTGTATGGCTGCGGTATGGCGACTGGAACCCATTCGTGTAAGAACATGCCACTCGTCCTTGCTGGCGGCGGATTCAAGCTGGGCGAGCATGTCGTGTTGCCCGAAGGAAAATTCGAGCGGGTGAAAGCGTGCAACTTGCTCTTGTCCATGCTGCAGAACTTTGGCCTGGAGGTGGATCGGTTCGGAACGAGCACGGGGACGCTGACGGGACTGGAGTGGAAATCCGCTTAGGCCTGCGGGGTAAAGGCATAAAGACATCAAAGACAGGAGGGAATTGTGAAAACGCCAATCTTCTGGATAACCATTTTAACAAGCTTCGCGCCTTGGTGTATGGGCAGCCCGGCGCTCGAGGCACACAGGCCATTCCTTAAGACGCACTGCATTGCGTGTCACGGGCCAGAAAAACAAAAGGGCGATTTGCGCTTCGATCAACTCGGGACGGATCTTTCAGACCTTCAGACACTCGAGGCTTGGCAGGGAATCCTGGATCAACTCAACCTTGGCGAGATGCCACCAAAGAAGCAGCCTCAGCCTCCCTTCGAGGAAACCGCCAAGGTGATCAAGGAACTGACATCTACCCTGCAGACGGCCTACGCTGAGCGCAAAAGCACCGGTGGTCAGGCAGTTATCCGTCGGCTCAACAAATTTGAGCTGCGCAATACGCTCCGAGACCTGTTCTACATCAAGCATCCTGATTTCGACCCAACCGTGGTATCCGGGCTCTACGACTTCAATGGCAATGGGGTTACTGCCCACAAGACGATCGAGCCAACGCGGAGTTTTCAAGACGATGAGGAAGCGGAGGGATTCGACAATATTGGGCAGCAACTGGTGATGTCGGATTTTCTGCTCAAGATGCTGATTGGTGCAGGTGAAGAGGTGATCGAAATGGCCACGCAAGACGAAGCACAAAAGCCTTTTGAGCCAGAAACTTTTACTGCGCCTATTTGTACTAAGACTTTAGCCGGCGGTAGTCTCGGCAAGTATCAGCGTGACAAGGCCGAGCCTTATGACGAGGTGTTTCAGCGTTGGGATCGCTACAACCGTATTGGGCCGGACAAGTATGTCGGTGGTATGCGTAGGCCGGCCAACTACAGGATCACCGTGGAGGTCTCCGCTCACAATCCAAGGCAGGGTGCGTGGGGAAACTGGACGGTGCGTGAGGGAGGGCTCATTCACCAGGGGCGCCAAAGCCCCGAGGAGTCTTTTGAGATCGGTCTTTACCTGCAGCGTTTCGAGCACGCACGCGGACCACGACACCACCGCATCAAACGTTGGACCCTGCCCGGCGACGGTAAGAAACGGACATTTTCTTTCGAGACATGGATCGACAATCCATGGAGCACTTGGATCGGTTGGGAGAACGGCCCATGGTTCCGACACAACGCCTGGCACATCCTGCTTGAGCAGTGGTATCCCAAGGAATACGAGAAGATTGACCGCAAGCAGAAAGATTTCAAGAAGGAGGTTGCTGAAGTGCTCTTCAAGAAGGGCTATCTTGGGCCAACTCTGCGTGTGCATAGCTACCGCATCGAAGCACTACCCGGGGAGTGGCCCCCAAAAAGCCACGCTGCGCTTTACGGGACGGGATCGATCGAGGAGGCGGACTTGCAAAAGCTCTTCCACGCCTTCGCCGAGCGAGCCTACCGGCGACCGGTAGAGCTCCATGAAATGGACTCATTCGTTGATCTGGCGCAACAGCTGGTCGCGGATGGCAATTCAAAGCAAGAAGCGATGAAGGCCGCTTATGTTGCGGTCCTTTGCTCGCCCGACTTTATTTACCTACAGCAGAACTCTGGTAAGCTCAATGACTTCGCGCTTGCTTCGCGCCTGAGCTACTTCCTTTGGTCGTCGATGCCCGATGAAGAACTGATGAAGCTTGCCCGGGAAGGTAAATTATCGGATGGCGATGAGTTGAAGCGCCAGACCGAAAGGATGTTGAAAGACCCAAAAGCCGCTGCGTTTACCCGCCATTTTCCCGAGCGTTGGCTCAAGCTTTATGAACTGGGCCGAATGGAGCCGGATAAGAGAGGTCCATTCGGGCATTACTTTCGCGTGAAAGACTACCTTGTTCCGCAGGTCGACGCGTTCTTCCGAGACGTACTGGAAAACAACGGGCCGATTCGCTACTTCATCGACTCGGATTACACTTTCATGAATCAGTTGCTCGGCGAACTGATCTACAAGCAGAAGGTGATTGGTGAGACTTTCCGGAAAGTGAAGCTGGAGGATGGGCGGCGCGGCGGGTTGCTGACCATGCCCGCGGTAATGACCGTGACGGCCAACGGGGTGGATACCTCACCGATCGTGCGTGGCGTGTATGTGCTCGAGAATATTCTTGGAACCCCTCCACCTCCACCTCCGCCTGATGTGGAACCACTGTCTCCTGATCTGCGCGGGGTGAAAACCCTCAAGGAGCAACTCGCGGTTCACCGCAACCAAGAGGCCTGCATGAGTTGTCACCAAAAAATCGATCCCATGGGCTACGCGCTTGAGAGCTTCGACCCCATCGGGCGCTGGCGTGATCATTACCCGAAGGTGGACAAAAAAGCCAAGCAGGCACCGCCGATCGATACCACTGCCGTACTGGCTAATGGGCGTGAGGTTAAGGATCTCGCGGGATTTAAAGCAATGTTACTTGAGCGTGAATCACAGGTAGCTCATTGCCTGACTGAAAAGATGCTTACTTACGCCACAGGGCGGCTCCTGGAGATCGGTGATCGTGGTGAAATTGACAGGATTACAGCTGAATTGGCAAAAGGCGGTAACCGCCTGCGCGATCTGGTTCACTTGATCGTGCAAAGCAGGATTTTTCTAAACAAGTAAAACGATGGTATTGTTTATTCTGGTTTAGTCGAAATGATGCCGCGGCATTGAGAGTTTTCCGGCACACTTTTTGCAGAGAAGAGCATTGAAGGAAAGAAATCGACTACCCATGAACTTCAAAATGGTTATGGTTCTCTGAGTGCTCCATGTATCGACTGATTACACGTGGCTTGTGGGTATTGCTGCTAACTATGACGCCCCTGTTGGCTGAGCACATTCCTAATGCCGATTTTGAATCCGGACAACTTGAGGGATGGGTCGTTGATGGGCGAAAGGATGCTCGAGCGAAGGTGATTCCGTCAGCTCCGATTTTTGAACGACTTGGCCACTCCAGGAATTTTCGCAGTGCCGGTGGCTGGAAAACACATCCCCTTGCCTCCTTGCTGAACCGTTCGAATAACAAGTATATGCTGCAGATCAGCAGTGATGGGTACTTGAATGTAACCACCGAAAGCACGGTTAAAATTCAAGCAGATAAGCAATATACGGTTTCGCTCATCGTGCAGAGTGGCAATGGTGGTGAGGCTGTCTATTATCTCGATGTCTATGCGATTGATAAGGACCAGCGATTACCCCTGGGTACAGCACAGTATACTGCTCGCAGTGAAGAACTTTTTCAACAAACCCTTACCTTCTCGGTTGGGAATAAGCACCCTCATGTTGGAAAACGAATTGGTTTTACCGCACGTTATAGAGGTAGGAATGTCCTGGATAACGCAGTCATTCGAGTTTCCCCAATTCGTCGCAACGGGGTGGAGGCGATTGCGCGGTATTTACCGCTTGTGAAGACATTAGATGCGGAGGGAAATCATCGTTTTAGTATCCGAGGCTATGACGATTTCAGTTATCGCAAACCAGTAACTGAGGCGGGCTCACTTGAGAACAGTGGGGCGCCTTTTCTTTCGCTTGCTCAGTTTGTTCCGCGGGACAATGTCAGTTATACCCTGTACGATATCAAAGATCTGACATTGGCCGATGGGGAGGCTGCTGCCCTGACGCTTCGTGTCGTTGGTGCGAGGGCGCATGCAGGGTTTGCCGTAGATGGGCAGTTATTTGTTCTTGGGCGTCATGGTAATCGCAATAAAAAGCGGGATGACGGGAGCGGCATAAATCCGTTTCGAACGCCTGATTATATGATGTATATCGCAAAGGTTTCCCGGGAGCTTGGTCCTGAGACGATCATCATCGCGCGTACCCGTGATCGTATCGAGTGGTTTACTTGTGGGCGGAAGGGGAGCTACACCATTACAGGCTTGAGAAAATCTCCAAAGCTCAGCCTTTTTGCTCGTGGTAAATCAGTAATGAGCCAGTTTCGCAAAGGGATTCTAAAAAAGGCAGAGTTTGCCAAGCTTCGTTCTTTTATCGTGGCTCCACGCCACCCATATGGGCGCCCGAACACACCAGGATTTCCCGGCACTCGAACCAAGGATTCAAAAGCGCTGGTTAATTCCTTGTCTGCCGACTTACACCAACCCTTGTCGCAAGAGGAGAAAGCGGCATTGGTGCAGTATGTAACCGGCTACAATGCTCATGGGTTCAGTACTGGAGCGGATCCCATTTTTTCCCTGCCAGAGTGGGCTATCCCCGCCAGGATCTTCCTGATTACCCGTCGGCAAGATGTCTTAGGCCAACTGCTGCGCATTGCCGATCCCGCCATTCTTCTGCGCAACGGGTTTGAGTTTAAAGGTATTAAATACGGTGTTCGATTCGGTGGTTCATATCAGCGCTACCTAAATCTCCATGACTTCTGTATTTTCCCTGAGGGTGGGTTCCAGTCAGAGGCGGACGTGGATGGCAAATATTTCAATGATCGGCATGAGTATGTTCGAAATGAGATTTCTCATACCAGTGACCCGGCGAATGCACGCATGATCACACCATCCCTAGCGGCTTATTGCATATCACTACATCCTGAAATTTGGGATCAAATTATTCCTGACGGTGATCCGTGCAGGCTCGGGGCGACATACCGTCAGCGGGCTGAACGCTATATTCGGGAACTGGCACTCAACTACACTGATTACAAGACTCACAAGCTGTTTAACTTTCAGACCGAATTCATCTGGGAGAATTACACTACTTTTCACAAGGATAACGATCTTTACCTGCAGAAACGAGAAGCTTGGGAGAAGGCGCGGCGTGCGGTTGAGGATGAGGATGCCATGAAGGATTTCTTGAAAGAAAATCCCGAGCCTGCACCGAGAGAGCGGCGTGCGGGTATCAATCGCTTTGTCGCGGCGACTTCTTGCGCTGGATTTGCGGCACAGGCAGCTGAAACTTTTGGCGATGCAGATTCAGCTCGGGCAATTGATGCGTGTGCCGAGAAGATTCTCAAGAGTTGGTTTAATACATTTCAGTTTTATGCGCCTGGCCATGATGGGCAATATTTAGATGAGCCGGAGAAATGGTACCGTGCTTGGGGATACCAACCTAATTGCGTGAATCCAATGGCGCGGGATTACGATACGGATACGCCACGCGGCAAGGGTCAGGTTCGTGGTGAAGACCGCGCCCACATGAATTTCACGATGAAGTCATTCTATATGCATTACGAATCACAGCGGTATGCACACATTATGACCTCTGAACGGATGGGTGATTTAGCGCGTACTTTCAACGAGATGGTTCTGCCTGAATATAACCAATGGCGCCCGCTTCCCCGGGCTTCCAAACATCCGAACGTCGACCCTGTTGAAGGAATAGGTGGGGTGCGTATTCACCCGTTACTGATGTTTACGGAATTCAACCCGGAACTTAAAAAGAAAGTGCTCCGAGCAATGGTTGAAGGACGTTACGAGCGGGACCTCTTGATCAACCGCGTCTTGCTTGCTGAAATGCGTGCACGCAAACACGGCCAGATTCCGCGTTCCATCGTCAAGTGAGATGGCCTTAACCGCTTCTTATTTTGACTGATGCTATTTCTGGCGAATATCGATTAGATTCATTTGGGAATCTCTGGTTTCAATATGTTGTCTCCAGCAGAAGGATATAGCGCGCCTTCTTTTTCGAGGCGAGCAGCCATTGCCTCAGTCATTGTCTTCAGTTTGTTGGGCTCGTTTTCGGCCAAGTTACTGGTTTCGAAGGGATCTTCCCCCAAATTGTACAACTCGTATTTGGCTTTCCCCTTATAACGATAGATCAATTTCCAATCACCCTGACGAAAAGCAGTGAAGTAGGAACTACGGTGGGAATGAGGAAAGTGACACATGAAATGATTAGGCCGATCGGGGTTTCCCTTACCCGACAATTGTTTCAGCAAACTCACCCCGTCCACGACATGGTCTGAGGGATTCTTTACCCCTGAGGTTTCAAGAATGGTCGAGTAGAGATCCATAACTGTTCCGATTTGATCGGTGTGAAGAGAATCTCTTGCGATGGGGAAGGTATTTTTCTTACCGGACTTGGCCCAACCCGCGATGAAGGGAACGCGCATACCGCCCTCGTAGCAGGTTCCCTTCTTACCTCGAAGCGGAAAGGAACTGGAGTATCCGT
>Ga0163179_10003414_pt1 | contig 10799 bp, 8 predicted proteins | sample AtlANTMetagenome_FD_109643 | JGI IMG/M metagenome (GOLD analysis project Ga0163179, IMG submission 109643) | Marine eukaryotic phytoplankton communities from the Atlantic Ocean - Atlantic ANT 2 Metagenome | ecosystem: Environmental > Aquatic > Marine > Oceanic | place: North Atlantic Ocean... | reverse complement strand
GTGCCTCAAAATATCCCCCGCCACATCCTTGATATCCTGGGGAACCGTGAACTCCCGTTGGTTAAGAAGGGCGTAGCCACGAGCGGCCAATGACAAGTAGATAGTGGCCCGGGGAGAGGCTCCAAATCGCATGTAACGGGCAATATCGAGTCCGTAGCTTCCAGGATTACGCGTGGCATCCACGACACGCAAAATGTAGCGTTCCACTTTCTCATCGATGTAAACCTTGTCTAGCAAGGTCCGCATATCGAGGATTTCGTTGAGGTGAATGACAGGATCAACGGAAATCTTCGGAACGGAACGGGCCATACGTCGCATAACCTGATGCTCCTCATCCATACTGGGATAGCCAACCTTAAGCTTAAACATGAACCGGTCGACTTGTGCTTCCGGGAGTGCATAGGTGCCCTCTTGCTCGATCGGATTTTGAGTCGCCAGCACCAGAAAGGGATGAGGCAAAGGAAAGGTCTCTTTCCCCAAGGTTACTTGCTTTTCCTGCATAGACTCAAGCAAGGCACTCTGCACCTTGGCAGGGGCTCGATTGATTTCGTCGGCTAGTACCAAATTAGCGAATACAGGTCCCTTTTCGGCCGAAAAACTGTGCTCCTTAGGATCGTAGACGAGACTCCCAATCAGATCGCTCGGCAGCAGATCAGGCGTGAACTGGACGCGGCTAAAAGTCGCTTCCATAGAGCGGGCCAAGGTGGTGATGGCGAGTGTCTTGGCGACTCCGGGGACTCCCTCGATCAGAACATGCCCATCACAAAGCAAGGCGAGTAGCAAACGCTCAATCAATGTCTCTTGCCCGACTATCACTTGCGATAAGCAATTGCGTACATTGTCCAGCTTTGCGCAGGAATCCTCGATCAAAGTCTTCATAGATGAGTTTTACGAACTCCTAAGCATTCGAAAACGAACGGAAAGGTCAACTGTACGAAACCTCCTGCGAAATCTTGTTTACCGATCATTGAGGCCCCAAAACAGGCCGAATCTACATTGAACGACCCCGACCCTGTGCAACAGTCGCCGGTGCTCTGCAGTAAAATCGACAAGCACTTTTGGCTAAAAGAAGAGAGTGTCCAATAAGCCAAAAGCTAGGGCTGTCGATCCCTGGTCAGCCACATTCGTTCGTCCTATTTCGGCTGCTTAAGGTTTCTGCCGTGAGCTTAGTCGAACGGAAAGGCAGCCCTAACTCGCCGCTTCATATTTGTTATATATTGGCACTCCCTTCGGAACATACTATCCACAACAGCGATCGATCCACTAACCCGAGATAGTCGCCATTAATCGAACCGGCCGAACTAATTCTTCCTGGCAGGGAACGAAGCGTAGAATTCTTCTTCGCTTAACTTTCCATTTCCGTCTGTATCATGTCTGCCGAAGGCTTTCGCTTGGCGGGCAGCTACCTTTTCCTCATTAAACTCCCTATTGTTTTTCTGAGCAGATTTTTTGCCCGAAGCCAACTTAACGGCGACATACTCTTCTTTATTAAGGCTTTTGTCACCATTGGCATCCCCTTCCGCGAATTGCTTTTGCTGGAACTTAGTAGCAGAAAATCCGGTGGCTAAACCGAAGACGAGCGCTGCGAATACAGCGAGTAAGGCATGATTCTTTTTCATATTCTTAATACCGATTGGGCTCCATCGATTCATTCGACGAGCGACAAATGAACATGAACTCGATTTCGACCAATCTATCAATATAAAAACCTTGATTCCGGATAAACGGGATCCTTTGTTCGCTCGCTTAGCAAGACCGAATAAAAGAATCAGCCAATGGCTACTTCGGGGATACTATTTTCCGAAAAGAGCTGTAGACGCGATCGTCGATTGCGCTTAAACGACGGTAGGGACTGTCGACCTGGCAGTCCACACTAGAAGCTCAACCAACGTGGCGTGGCACGGGAACCAGCCCTACGAAAAAACCGGACAGCCCCTCAATACCAAACCTGCTGCCACTCCCTCCATACTGCTGATAAGCAGTATCAACCCTCTTAAAACAAACCGCTTGTCTCGGGTTCAAAAGGTATTTAAAAAGAAATCGCCCTTGGCGAATAGGATCTCGCATCGCGAGAGTAGGTTTAAACAACATTTATAGCCTCACCCCAGCATTCAACTACCACTGCTCGTTAATACGGCTCTTGTCGTTGACCGCTGTTTCATAATAGTAGTGCGAACAGGGTATGAAAATGCTCTTCTCCACCTCATCCCCTTGCAAATGGCGGATGAATGACTGGACTGTCCCTTCAGCCATTTTTCTAGGAAATTGCTGAGGCGTGTCGAAGAGCTTCTTCTCGAAAACCCCTTGCTTCCCAGCAGGAGAGGCATCGAAGGCGACTATTGTAATGCGGTCGGTCAGATTCGCCTTAGCTACTGCGGCGTAGGCTCCCAAACCAGAGGGATCATTGATCGCGAAAATCCCGACTATATCAGGATGAGCTTGTAAGATGTCCGTGGTTACCGCGAAACCTTCATTTCGATTCCCCTTTCCATTGAGCTCCGTAACGATCTCCAGATTTCCCCCATTGTTATTAAGATAGTCCTTGAAACCCTCCACCCGCAGGATGCAAGAAGTCACTTCGGGTAGGCCCACAATAGCAATCTTTCCACGATTCCCCGTGGCCTTCATCATGCTCTTCCCCGCTAATTGCCCTCCTTGAAAATTGTCACTGCCAATGTGGGAAGTCACCATTTCCCCGACTGTGGAATCATCGATCTGGATATCGAAAGTGAAAACAGGAATCCCAGCAGCATGAGCTTTTCGCACCCCTTCGGCCGCTGCCTTCGAGTCTGCAGGATTCAGGAAAATCGCATCGTAGCCCTGGGCTACAAAGTCAGCTAGCTGAGAGTTTTGAGCCGCCCCATCGTTCGCCCCATCCAATGCGACAAGGCTGTATCCATATTTCAACGCCTCTTCCTCCATCACATTAGCTATGAGCTTGAAAAAAGGATTGGTCAGGTCCATGCAGGTCATTCCAATCTTCCCTCTCTCCGTAACTGGCGATCCCTTTCCCGGCCCAGGGTCAGAGCAGGATACCAACAAAATCAGAGGGACCGAAAGAAGAAGTGAAAGGAGATTTCGAATATTCATACTAGGGATAAATTGAACTAAATCCATTGATCCGCTTTTGAGAGGATCTGGCAAGCGATTAACCTTCCCGTTCCACTGATTTAAACGAATTCAAGTCTTCGAACTTTAAAAGTGGGGTGAGCATCTCATCGATCCTGCACCAGGTCAAAGGAAGAGTCACAGCTCACTCGCTTTGGCGTAAGTATCGTTCTCTCCGTCTTAGCCTTGGCTCGGAAACCTGGGGGTTGTGGGGCAAATCGCTACCTTCCTCGCAACAACCGTCGAAACCCTCCATTTTGGCGGGCTTTGTCGAGCAACACAGCGAGAACTATCACCGCGCCGAGTGTAAACATTTGGGCATAGCTCTTAATACCGAGCAAGTTCATCCCATTTTGAATCACCGCTATAATGAACGCACCAATCAGAGTACCAAACATTCTACCCGAACCTCCCGATAGACTCGTTCCCCCCACTACTACGGCAGCGATCACATAGAGCTCGTACATATTGGCCATGTTGGGTGCCGCCGCTCGCACCAGAGAGGCTTGTAAGCACCCTCCTAGTCCGGCGGCCAGTCCACTTACGGTGTAGACGAGCACAATCACCGTTCCCACCGGAACACCGGTCAAACGAGCTGCTTCCGCATTTCCGCCCACTGCGTATATGTAACGTCCATAACGTGTGTGAGACATGAATACGTGGGCGATTGAGTAAACTAGTGCCAAAAGAATGACTGTATTTGGAATCCCCCAAAGCCTACCCTGTGCTAGCCAAACAAACGAGTCCGGCACTTGATCAATGGAGAAACCACCCGTCGTCATGAAGGCGAGCCCCCGAGCCATCATCATGATCCCCAATGTAACGATAAACGCGGCTACCTTGAATCGTGAAACCAGCCCACCCGCAAACATGCCGATGAGCCCACAGCTGATAGTTCCGGCAAAAAACCCAAGAACGACGACCCAGCCCGCAGCTTCCGGGCCACCCATATGCTTTACCACGGTGGCTCCAATCACCGCAGACAACGCAATCAAACTCCCGACGGAAAGATCGATGCCCGCCGTTATGATGACCATCGTCATGCCAATGGCGATGATGGCGATCACCACAATCCTCTCTACAATGGCGAGGAGATTGGACGCCTTAAGGAAATCAGGCCAAAGTCTTTCGCGTGGCACGACTATCTCAAAGGAGTCGAAAGCGGGGTAGTTTTGCTCGATTTGCTCCAATACGAGCCACTTGGAAGCGTCCCCTCCGGTAACAATTCTAGCGAGCCCACCACTCTCAGCGACAAGCCCATCCAGCGCATCGCGCAGGTCTCTGGGTCCACCCACAACCAGCCGGACATTTTCTCTATTCGCAGAAACTACACTAGCATACACGTTCTCCGCCATCGTAGCCGAAGACGTGTTTTCCGCACCTACGACGAGGACAACTCCTTCGGTTGGAAACTGATCAAGCACAACCTTAGTGAGCTCCCTTTCAGCCGCAATGCCCTCTCCCGACTGCTGATTCAGGGTCAACACGCTAAACAAGACGCAGAGCCCTATGAGAGCGAGCACCATGCCATATTCACCCAATCCGAAATTTAAAGTCTTCAATCTCATTTTGCGAGCACCTATTATCCTAGAGCTAATTCCAACACTTCCTCCTGAGACGCCCGCTGGGCATCATTAACTTCACCCTGAATACGTCCCTCTTTCATCACGATTATCCGGTCAGACATTCCAATAACTTCGGGAAGTTCGCTGCTTATCAATAGGACCGATTTGCCCTCTTTCACGAGTTGGTTGATCAACAGATAAATTTCGTATTTGGCCCCAACGTCAATACCTCGTGTGGGTTCATCAAAAATAAAAATATCCGCATTACGCTGTAGCCACTTTGCAAGTACAACTTTTTGCTGATTTCCTCCGGAGAGTTCCCCTACTTTCCGAGAAGGATTGGCTAGCCTGATTTTCAAACTGTTGACATAGCCCTTGAATGCTTCGACTTCCGCACCTTGGCCAATGAAGCCGTTTTCTTGGAACTCTTTGAGATTGGGTAGTCCAAAATTTTCGACAGACGAATGAATGAGGATCAAGCCCTGCTCTTTCCGATCCTCCGTCAGCAAACAGATTCCACGCTCGATAGAATCCCTCGGATTTCCCAAATCAATTTTAGCCCCCTTCAAGAAGATCGATCCTGAATCTGCCGGATCCGCTCCAAACAACAATCGAGCCGTTTCGGTTCTTCCGGACCCCACAAGCCCGGCCAGTCCCAAAACTTCACCCTCATGGAGTTCGAAACTAACATCCTGCACGGCACAACCCCGTGACAGTCCTTCCACTTTTAAGCATACAGGTCCCCGGTCTACTTTTCGCTTCGGGAACTCCTCCTCCATGGGACGACCCACCATCCATTCAATCAGCTGGTTTTTAGATACATCGGCTGTAGCCGATTCGCCAACGCTCTCACCATCGCGCAGGACCGTAATTCTATCGGCAATCGCAAAGACTTCCTCCAGCCGATGGCTGATATAGATGATCGATATTCCGTCCCGCTTTAAATCCTCGATTATTGCTAGAAACTTATCGACCTCTTGCTTGCTAAGTGCCGCGGTCGGCTCATCCATTACAATTATCTGAGCATCCGCCGCTAAAGCCCGTGCAATTTCTACGGTCTGCTGTTCCGCAACCGTTAGATCCCGACATTTCGCTCGCGGATCAATATCCATCCCCAAGCGATAAAATAGCTCGCGAGTCAGATCCTCCTCGCGACTGTGGTTGATGAATCCATGTCGCGTCACTTCTTTGCCTAAAAAAAGGTTTTCACTAGAAGTAAGATTTGGGGCTAAATTAAACTCCTGATAGATGATCGCGATTCCGTGCGACTGAGAAACGGATGGCGTGGTGAGTGGCACACATTGCCCCCCTACTCGTATTTCTCCAGATTCTGGCAAGTGAACGCCACCGAGCGTTTTTATGAGCGTACTTTTCCCCGCTCCATTCTCCCCAACCAAACCCAAGGCCTCCCCCTTTTTCAACTTCAGCGACACTCCTTTCAAAGCCTTTACCCCTGGAAACGTCTTAACGATTTCCTTCATCTCAAGGACAGGTTTTAGAGAATCTGCATCAGTAGCGGGCATAGAGGAGTAAACGAAATCGTCACGGGTATCAGGAAATTGCCAGGCAAGAGCAAGCTTTGAGACAACCCAAGGTAGGGGCTGGCGGCCCGGCAGTTCGCGTTAGAAGCTCAACCAACGCGGCATGGTGCCAGCCTAAATAGATAGCTCGATCCCCGGGAATGCCACGCCCCAGCTTGGCAAACACAAACGATTGCTGCCGTGCGGGGGCTCGGTAGTCCCAAAGGGCCTAACTCCCTAAAAAGTCCCGTTGTGGTTAACAATCACGGAGAATGCGTACCGTTTTGTTTTTCCCGGTTCCAAGGAAATCAAATAGGACTTCTCATCGATATCCATCGGCGAATCCTGCAGATCGTGATGGCTCACCATGGGCTCGATACAGACAAAGGGCATCCCTGGAGGGGACCAAAGATTAACGTTAGGGAAATCGCCCAAATCTAGCGTTAGGTACGGCACTTCCCCTGTCCTCCCGATACTAATTTTTCTCGCTTTCATGTCTTTCTGAAACATTCCTCCATCAGGAATACGGGAATCGTCCAAGGTAAAAGAGTCTTCGTTATTCAAAAAGGGCACCTCCGTTGCCTGGATCAAGCTATCCACAATTTCACTACGTTTTACCGACAATTTCTTTGAAAAGCTAATCTGATAATCACTCCGGTCCCTGCCATCCACAAATGGACAATTGAACCCGGGGTGACCCCCCGTAGCAAAGTACATGGTTTCACCTCCCTCGTTCTCTATCACAAACTCGTTGGCCAATCGATTCCCCTTCAATCGGTAGATCACCTTGAAGACAAAATTAAACGGGTATCGCTTCTGGGTTTCCTCATTCGACCTAAGTAAAAAAACAACCGACTTTCCATCCCTGCTTTTCTCAACCTCAAAGTCGGAATATACAGCCATCCCCATTTTTGGGATCTCGTAGGAATCTCCCTTGTAAGAAAAGCGATTGTCTTTGAAGCGAACATTAACCGGAAACATCACTGGAGCTCGATTTACCCAATATTCAGGCTTCCCTTGCCACAAATACTCCGTATCTGATTCTTTGTGACGTATGCTCCAAAGCTCCGCTCCTCGGGCGTTGATCGAAACTCGTAAAGTATCGTTTTCAATCGAAACGATCTCGGAACCAAAGGATGCAATTGGAAGCACCACCATTCCCAAAAAAAGCGAAAAAACTAACATTACGCAAGACCAACGCTTGCACTGTGCCGCGTTATCCGAATCCACCTCCACACACGGTACTGGGCAAGCGCTCGCCCAACGGTGGGAATCATTGCCTTTTCCTGTACGAGCGGCTTTATGCCGCGATTCTGTTAGCATATATCGCCCCGACAAATAGGGGCTCTGACATATAAGTCTTCTCGTAAAAATCTTCATCTCCATATCCCCTGCCTACCTTTCAAAACCCAAATAGTCCATTACCGCATTGTCGCCAATAAGAGCATCTGCCGGTCGAGGATGGTCTTCATCAAAGACATAGAGCTCCTCTCGCGGCATCACCGTCACAAAGCTCTCGTCGAATCCGTTATTGTATGGGATTCGCTTGTAGTTGAGCCTCAGGTGATGGGCAAAGAACGGATAGACTGATGTCCGCTTGGAATAGCCATAGTCATGGCCTTCATTAAACAAATGGACATGCTCCGCATTATGTTCGGCGTCATACAGAGCATAAACGCTCCGTATATAGGGATACTCAATTCGCGGTGAGTTACGCGTCCAATCAGCTCCGTTGGAAACGAGCAACAAGGGTCGCGGCGCTGCCATAGCAGCGATTTCCACATTGTTCGTCTCATAATCTACTCCCTTATGGATCGGCATGCCGCTCTCGCAAACACAGCCTCCAAAGAAATGAGCCGATACTTGTACTACGGGAGCGGATGCAGTTATACGATCGTCAATCGCCGTCAGAACAAATGTCTGCGTGCCTCCGCCTGAGCCACCGGTCATGCCAATTCGGGAACTGTCCACGTCCGACCGCGAAACCAAATAGTCCAAAACCCTCTTACTGTTCCACGTCTGCAACAAGGCAGCAATGGGCATTTTATGGGTGGTTTGGGTTGCCTCCGCGTAACCGACCATGTCGTAGGCAAAAACGATCGCTCCTAATCGGGCAAAGGAAGCACTCCGTTTTTGTACGTCTTCTTTCAATCGCTTGTCTGCCAGATGCCCATGCGGGCAGAGAATAGCGGGATTCCGCTCAGCGGGTTTCAAGGGCGAATACAGATTCCCCGTGATGTAGTAACCTGGGAAGCTCTGAATGGCGATATTTTGAACTACGTAGCCATCCATCTCCCGCCGACTGTGGATAATAGGATTAAAGTTCCCTTCAATTTGCGGCATCTTGTTCCAGTATAGCCCTTTCAAGATACCCTTGCGAATCGAAGCCGCTCGCTTTTCCCACGACGCCTTATCCTTCCATGTCCCACCGTACTCCTTCATTTTCAGGTTCGCTTCCCCTGGAGTCCAGTGATGCCCCTTTCTCAACTGATCCTTGGTAATCACTTCGTGAAGAAACAATGGGTCGGTGTCTACGGTAGCAAAAACGCCAACGGAGATTCCTAGTACAGCGAGGAATGATAAGAACTTAGCATGAGTATTCATAGGGTCCTTAAAGAGGGGGGTATTGAATCCAAAAATAGGAGTTGCACGACAATCACCTTGATTTCAAACCCCCGACCTAGCAAGCGATTTCAACCGCCTGCATCCCATTGCCCATTAGGGGATTACCAAGCAAACAACCCAAACCGCAGCCTCGACCCGGTATATTCCTCTAAAATTGGCGAATAAGTCCAAACCCATAAACGTCTTACGATCACATCTCTGTGAAATTTTTCTTTTAAAACAGCCTGCTCCGGCAGCAAATCCCTTCCATTCCGATAGTAAATCATAGTCCCCAATCTAAAATGAAGTCGACAACACCATTTATTGCCCTCTTCACCCTGATCCTAGTCGGGTGCAACACCCTGAAAGAGACCCAAGTCCATGTCGCTTCAGGAAACTACGAACAGGCGATCCGAAACTCCATCGAAAACCTGCGGAAAAGCCGAACAAAAAAGAAGTCGGCCGAGTACATCCTTATTTTGGAAGAGGCCTTCGCCAAGGCCGTTAATCGCGACAACCGGAATCTCGAAAGATTGCGAATGGACCAAAGCGGAACGGCTCTTGAAGAGCTATTCAACACCTATCAATCGCTTCAAAGCAGACAGGAATACATCATGCCATTGCTGCCTCTCTACATAGCCGATCAGGGACGAGAGGCTCAATTTGATATCGTCAATTACAATGGCTCCCTGCTCGACTCGAGAAACCGCCTTTCCGAACACCTCTACCGTCATGCAACCGAATTACTCGCCACCAAGGACAAACCCCAGGTGCGCGTTGCGTACGAGAATCTTAACTACCTAGATGAAATAAACCCAAACTACAAAGAAACTCGAAACCTGATAAAAGAGGCCCATTACCTAGGGACCGACTTTGTCTTGGTCAAAACCGTAAACGCATCCAACGCCGCTTTGCCCAAACGCCTCGAAAACGATTTACTCGATTTCGAAGCCTACCAGCTAAACGGTAACCAATCCTGGTCCGTTTACCACAATAACTACATCGAGAACATCGACTATGACTATGAGATGGTTCTGACGATCAGAGACATCGTCGTCAGTCCGGAAAGGATATACGAAAAAGAGCTCATCAGAGAGAAGCGGATCAAGGACGGCTTCGAATACAAGCTCGACAAAAACGGAACTGTCGCCAGGGACGCCCAAGGTAACGCCATCAAAGTGGACAAATTTGTGACATCTCGCTCGGTCGTGACTGAATTCACTCAGTCAAAGTCAGTGGCTATAGAGGGTAAAGTTGAATATCGCCCATTCCAAGGCCGAGAGAACCTTTCCAGTTTCCCTCTAGCGAGTGAGCACATATTCAAGCACCACTACTGTACCTACCAAGGAGATAGAGGAGCCCTGAGCCACAATGATCGAGGACTCCTCGAACACACCATCATTCCCTTCCCATCTGACGAGCAAATGATCTACGAGACGGGCGAGGACCTAAAGAACCGACTCAAGCAGATCATCGCTCGGAACCGATTCTAGATTTGACAAGGATGCAGAACCGCTACCTCAAACGTACAGCTCCGATAGATCACCCTGGCTATCTGAGAATCCCGTATCGGTGATATCAATACGATTAAGCATCGTAAAGAGCAAGTTAGACATAGCCACATCATCACCGCCCTTTTGGTAGGTGAGGTACTGGTTGTGTTTGAAGCCCATATTACCGCCACCCGCCAATATAAGTGGATAGTTGTGATTATTGTGGGTGCGACTATTGGAAGTGCCAAAGAGTACAGTCGTATTGTCGAGCAAACTACCATCCCCCTCTGGGGTGTCTGCCATCTTTTGCAGAAAGCGAGCCAGGTTTTCGGCTAAACAGATATTCCAAGTACCTTGGCGGATGAACCCACCCGGCTTGCCCGCTCCATGAGCGAGCTCGTGCTGACTGCCCAATCCCAACGCCTTGGAGAACTGGTTCGAAGTTTCGCCGTTCATCGCTCCGAGCATGTATGTAATGGCTCGTGTCGAATCGGTTCTAAACGCCAAGT
>Ga0163179_10003413_pt1 | contig 10799 bp, 7 predicted proteins | sample AtlANTMetagenome_FD_109643 | JGI IMG/M metagenome (GOLD analysis project Ga0163179, IMG submission 109643) | Marine eukaryotic phytoplankton communities from the Atlantic Ocean - Atlantic ANT 2 Metagenome | ecosystem: Environmental > Aquatic > Marine > Oceanic | place: North Atlantic Ocean... | reverse complement strand
CTGGTGGAACAACCCTTCCGCAACCGTGCCTGGCTGAGCCGCAATAAAATTTATTGCTACTCCCTCATGGGATCTGTCCTTTTCCTCGTATTCGGGCTCTGGGTGCATCATCAGGAGGGATTGAAACAACGATTGAACCCGCTTCAAAGGGCCATTCATGATACCTACCGTGAAGCAAGAGAAGGGCTTACCTACTGGAAACAGGATCAGTGGTACGAAGCCAATCGTGAGGACTGCAATTTTTACGATCACCTGAATGCACCTGATTCGCCTTTACCCCGCGAATCCTTGACACCTTCGTGCTACCAAAGGGATCCCACTAAGCCATTTTGCTTGTTTCTCTGGGGGGACAGTCATGCTACAGCCCTGAGTGGTGGGATCCGTTTGGCGTTGGGGGAACCTTGGCAGATCCTTCAGGTCACTACCTCAGCTTGTCCGCCACAATTGGTATCGTCTTCTGATCCGAACGATCGCTGTCGCTTTGCCAATGCCTTCGCGACGGAAGTTCTCCGCGAGGCCCAGCCCGATGTGGTGGTCCTGGCCCAGGCCGAAGGGCACAGTGACCAAGCATTCAAGCCTCTGATAGAGGGTATTCTTGCTCATGGTGTCCAGAGAGTCTTGCTTGTGGGCCCTGCCCCGGAGTGGGTGCCCGATTGCCCCTCGGTAGCAATCCGGTTGGCGGTCCAAATACCACCGGATGAGCGAACCTCACTTGGCTTGAATCTTCAGCGAGGAAAAGTCGATGCCATGCTTGCTTCCCACCTTAAGGTCACCAAGGAGCTTTCCAATCGGAGCCGCTACCTGAGCCTGATGGATTACTTTTGCTCCCAGGGAAAGTGCCAGGTCTATATGGCACAGGACCCCAAACCCATTCTCACAGCACACGATTACGGACACTTGACGCTCGAGGCCGCATCGGCCTTTGCCCTCGATTGCATCTTGCCGGAGTGTGCCGAGGTGGAAGAAAGGGTCTCACAGAAGGCAACGACGCCTTGAGATTTTGTATCCCATCATTATCGGCGCTGTACCGGCCAGTGAGTCGATTCTGTCCGTTCGTGATCGAGGAAAAAGGTGAGTTTTTCAACCACTTCAGGATATTGGTTTGCCCTATCGTGCAATTCTCCTATGTCTTCTTCCAGATGGAAAAGCTGGAGTGGTTGGCCAAAACCAAGCCGTATCGCCTTCCAGTGCCCCCAGCGTGCGGCTTGTTTGAAGCCACGCTCATGGAATTCCCAGTAAAGGAAGCGCTGAGTCAAATCTTGAGACTGTCCAAGCAACGTTGGAAGAAGGCTCACACCATCCAGACCATTTAAAGCAGGCTTCCTAGCGACCTCTAGTAAGGTGGGGAGGACATCGGTGAAGGTCCATACAGTGTCATTGACAACACCCGCATGGATTTTTCCCGGCCACTTCACAATCATGGGCACGCGAATGCCACCTTCGTGCAACGATCGCTTGATTCCTCGCAGCGGCCCGTTGGAATCGTTGAATTCCGGGTCGTTGCCCCCTTCCTTGTGAGGACCATTGTCTGACGTGAAAAAGACAATGGTATCTTCCTCAATTTGCAGAGTTTGTATTTGATGAAACAAGCGACCGATGTCGCGGTCCATATGGGAAATCATGGCAGCATGAGCTTTTTGGGGGGCTGGCCAGTCCTTGCCCGCATATTCCGCCAAGCTGGGAACCTCCATACCCTTTCCTTTGGCCTCGTTGTTGGCATGTGGAATGGTCAGTGGCAAATACAGGAAAAAAGGTTGATCGGTATGTGCTTTCACAAATTGCATCGCTTCCTGGAAGATAAGGTCGTGGCTGTAGGTCAGCTTATTGGTGGAAATGCCAGCACCGGTCGCATCTTCATTCGGGACGATGTTGTCCAAGGAAACCTTTTGCTCCCCTTTCCAAAGATGGGTCGGATAGTAATTGTGAGCATGCCGCTGGTTAAGGTAACCAAAAAAATGATCAAAGCCTTTACGGGTAGGAGCGCCGGTTGTGCCCGGCTCCCCCAGCCCCCACTTTCCCATCAGGGCCGTCTGGTATCCTTCCGTTTTCAACAACTCCGGGAGGATGCGATCGTCAGGCTGCAGTGGCACCCTTGCATTGCCCCGGACACGCGTATGCCCTGTATGCAGTCCCGTCATGAGGACCGAGCGTGAGGGTGCACAAACGGTGCTCCCAGCATAGACCTGGGTAAATCGCATGCCCTCTGCAGCCATGCGATCCAGGTGAGGCGTTCGAATCCTTTTTTGTCCATAGGATCCAAGATCCCCCCAGCCAAGATCATCCGCCATGATGAAAATGATGTTGGGATGTCTGTCACTCCCTTCGCTTTGACCCTTGAGGGTCGGTTCGCCGAGGCCTATGAGAAAGATGGCCGTAATCATCAACGAAGCGGACAGGGTGAAGCCATTGGCAATTTTGAAGGGCATGGATAAACTTTATGAGAGGTGTTGGTACATGGCAACCTTTGCCATCTGTCCCTTTTGAGCTGTGCAGAGCCTGTTGACTGCCGCATGCTGATCGCTGTGACATACACGCATTGGATTCGAGAGCATATCAAGGATGTTTCCGAGGCAAGCGGTGAACGATTGCTCGAGGGTTTCATGGACCTGGTGCAAAAAGCCGGGATGGAACTCTATCCAGCTCAGGAAGAGGCGATTCTGGAGCTTTTTGATGGGCATCATGTCATACTCAATACGCCAACCGGAAGCGGCAAATCGATGGTGGCACTTGCCTTGCATTTCCAGTCCCTGGCCCGTGGCCGACGGTCCGTCTATACCTCTCCCATCAAGGCTTTAGTCAATGAAAAGTTCCTCGATTTGTGTCAACGCTTTGGCTCCTCCGAGGTGGGATTGATGACGGGAGATGCATCGGTGAACCGGTCGGCACCGATTCTCTGTTGCACGGCTGAAATTCTTGCAAACATGGCCCTCCGTGAAGGGGCGGATGCTTCAGTCGATGATGTCATCATGGATGAATTTCACTATTACAGTGACAACGACCGGGGCGTAGCCTGGCAAATCCCATTACTGACGTTGCGTCAGTGTCAGTTTTTGTTGATGTCTGCCACCATGCGGCAGACCGATTTTTTTTCCCAATGTTTGCAAACATTGACAGGTCAGCAGGCCCGCTGGGTGTATGGGACGGATAGGCCGGTTCCATTGGAGTATGCCTATGCTGAAGACCCATTGGAACAAGTGGTTGAGCAATGTCTTGAGGAGAACCGTGCGCCTGTTTACATTGTGCACTTCACTCAACTTGAGGCTGCGGAAAACGCCCAACGATTCACGAGCCTTCAAGTGGCAGCCAAGCCGCTCAAGTCTCGTATTGCCGAGCGCATCGCTCAGGAAAGTTTTGCGAGCCCTTACGGCAAGGAGTTGAAGAAATACCTTCGCCATGGAATCGGCATCCATCATGCCGGCATGCTTCCCAGATATCGGATTCTTATTGAGCGAATGGCTCAGGAGGGTTATCTGCGATTGATTTGCGGGACGGACACCCTTGGTGTCGGAGTGAATGTTCCCATTCGTACCGTTCTTTTCACACGGCTCTGCAAATATGATGGGCAGAAGGTGGGATTGTTGACGGTGCGTGATTTTCAGCAGATCAGCGGTCGGGCTGGCAGGAAAGGTCATGACGATCGTGGATGGGTGATCTGCATGGCTCCAGAGCATGTGATCGAGAACCTCAAAATGGAACGCAAAGCTTCGGAGAATCCTCAGAAAAAAAGGAAATGGGTGAAGAAGCAGCCCCCGAAAAAGGGTTTTGTCCATTGGGATGAGGCAACGTTTCAGAGACTCCGGCAATCGGAAGCCGAACCCTTGGTATCTCGATTCAAGGTTTCCAACGGGATGCTCCTGGCAGTCCTGAGTCGCCAGCGCAACGGTTGTGAGGCCATGAAGGCGCTGATACAGGATTGCCATGAATCCAGCGCTACCAAACGGGCGTTGAAGCGAAAGAGCTGGCAGTATTTTCGATCCTTGCTGGATCGAGGTATCGTCAAGTGGGAAGAAAACCCGCTACAGACCGAGCGTCGGGTCAGCGTCAACATTGAGCTTCAGGAAGATTTTTCACTCAATCAAGGGCTTGCCTTGTACCTGATTGATACCCTGGCGACGATGGACCCCGAGGATTCAGCACATTGCCTTGTCTGCATCAGTCTCGTGGAGTCCATTCTGGAGGATCCTTCCCACATTCTAAGGCGCCAGCTTGACAAACTCAAAGATCAGAAAGTTCAAGCCATGAAAGCCGAGGGCGTCAGTTATGAAGATCGAATGATGGAACTCGAGCAATTGGAACACCCCAAGCCGGATGCTGATTTTATTTATCAAACATACAATCACTTTGCACATATCCATCCGTGGCTGGCGTCGGAAAACATTCGCCCTAAAAGCATTGTCCGTGAAATGGTGGAGGACTTCCTGTCTTTTGATGATTATATTCGACGCTATCAGCTTCAAAAAAGTGAAGGTGTCTTATTGCGCTATCTCAGTGAAGCCTACAAAGTCATCACACAAACCATTCCGGAAACATTGCTTACTGAACCGCTCAGGGATACGACGTTGTTTCTTGAGCTGATGATTCGACAGACCGATTCCAGCCTCTTGGAAGAATGGGAGCGGCTGAAGGATGGAGGGCCACACGATGAGACGCCAACCCTCGCACAGCCAAACTCACCTCGTGCTGTTTCGGTGTGGGATCCATTTATCAGCCGCAAGGCATTTGAGATCTTGGTGCGAAACCAACTATTTTCCTTTTTGCGATTTTTATCTTTTGAGCAATACGAGGAGGCCAGTGCCAGAATATGCGAATGGTCGGAAACCGTTCCAACCTCGTGGACGCCTCCGGTTCTCGAAGACCGGGTATGTGCTTACCTTGAAGAACATGAGTTCCTTCGACTGGATGCCGACGCTCGGCATACAAAATGGTTCAAGATCCTCGAGGAGGATCCGCACTATTGGACCATACACCAAACGTGGCTGGACCCAGAGGAAGCGTGCGATTGGGGCATGATGGTTCGAATCCACCTGAAAGACTCCAAGCGTATCGGGCGCCCCGTCATGGAGATCTTGTCCATGGGCGATCAGATCGAATCCCCTTCATAGCAAGGCGCGTCTTGCATTTTTCACTTGATACGCTAGCACATTCATATCTCTAATGGAATTATCCAAGCACTGCTTTGTCTCAGCCATTCAGCAAAGGATCGCTCAGGTCGTCGTCGGACAGGAAATCGTGGTCGAACGCCTACTTATTGCCCTTTTCACCGGTGGTCACATTCTGCTGGAGGGGCTTCCGGGTCTGGCCAAAACGCTTTTGGCAAATACGCTAGCCAACAGTATCGAACTGCAATTCAAGCGCGTTCAGTTCACCATCGATCTGCTTCCCTCCGACATCCTCGGGTCGGAAGTGCTGAATCCTCGCGATCAAACATTTACAGTCCAGAAGGGTCCCATATTTACCCATTTGCTCCTGGCTGATGAAATCAACCGAGCAGCACCTAAAGTGCAAAGTGCGCTGCTTGAAGCCATGCAGGAACGCAAGGTCACCATCGGTGGTCAGGGCTTGCCTCTTCCCGCACCCTTTTTGGTCATTGCGACACAGAATCCCGTGGAACAAAGTGGTACTTTTGAGCTCCCCGAGGCACAGCTGGACCGCTTCATGCTTTGTCATCGACTCCACTACCCGAAGCGCGGAGAAGAAGAAGATATTCTCAAACGCATGCTTCGCATGGGCCTCAAGCGCGAAAAAGAGGGAGCGATTCCCCAGACGGCATTCGATACGTTCAGCGAAGAATCTCCGGCAAGCCTATCGGAACTTGCCGAAGTGATGGAAGACGTTCAAAAGGTGCACGTGAGCGATGTGTTTCTCAAGCATTGCGTTGATTTGGTGGGGCAAACACGGGAACACCCAGACCTCGAGTTGGGTGCAAGCCCACGAGCCAGCATGGCGCTCGTACAGGCTGCACGGGCTCGGGCTTTGATTCACCGACGCGAATACGTGGTTCCCGAAGACTTGTTTGCCCTTGCCGAGGATGTGATTCTTCATCGTATACGATTGACTTACACCGCACAGGCCCAAGGAAAACGAGGAAGGGATCTGATCGACAAACTCCTTATGGAGGTCACCTCCTAGATCCGGCAAGGGACGCCCATGCCAGAACTTGACGCAGCCATTTTCGAGTCGATCAGTCGCGATGACTCGCGCTCCTTCGAGCTCGCTGTGCGCCGTCTCGCAGACAGTTTCCATTTCGGAATGGATGCCAGTCCTTTTACGGGCAGTGGTATCGAGTTTCACCAATCAAGACCCTATGAATATGGCGAACCCGTGAAGTCCATCGACTGGCGGGTGAGTGCCCGAATGGGAAAACTCTTTATCAAGGAATATCTATCCACCAAACAGGTGCCTGTGTATCTGGTGGTGGATACATCGGCCTCCATGACAGTGTCTTCGACGGTTATCAGCAAATATGCATTAGCCGTTGCCTTGGCTGGTGCCTTGGCCCTTGCATCACTGGATCGGATGAGCCCGGTGGGAGTCATCGGTGGTGGTAACCGTGCCATTCATCTTTCCCCAACCCTTTCACATCCATCGCTCATGCGGACGCTCCATCACTTACGCACCTATACATGGAACGAGTCGACCCATCTCACACGCAGCCTCAAGGAACTGGATCAGAGGCTGGCTCTGAGGCATTTGATCATTGTCTTGAGTGACATGCATGAGCCTGAAGTTGTCCCTGCCCTCGGGTGCCTTGCGCAGCGCCATGAATGCCTGGTGATCAGATTGTCCGATCCCATGGAACATTCGCATCCTGTCAGGGGTTTTGTCCGTGCACGTGAGGCGGAAACCAGCCGGGAGGCGACCCTCTCCTTTTCAGCGAATCGGTCCGGGTTGCCTGAGTTAAAAAACTTGCTCAGCGGTTACCAGATCGATCAGTTGAACTTGCGAACAGATCAGGCACCACTCTCGAGATTACGTTCCTTTTTACAAGGCCGGTTGTCCATGGGCCGCAAGGCTTAGCGCACAGGTTTCTCCAATGGAAAGGATTGTCAGGGAGGAGCTGGCATGGGATAAACAAACCATGTGGAATCCCCAAAGTCGTGTGGACCGTCGTTCTGCAAACAGGTCAGTTTCAAGCGGTATTGGATGGTGGTGGCTATGGGGTGCCTTTTTTTCAACAATCTTCTTTCCGTGTGCCGATCCACTTCCCAATACCCGCATGCTTGAGATGGAGGGTGATATTGCCTCTGAGCTTGTCAAAGGCGTCGATCGTTTTCTCCTCAAAAAACTTGATGAATCGGTAGCCAAACGCGGTGTATTTTGGAATCGGACTTTTGATTCCACGCTTGCCTATGCCCAATCCATCCAACCCAACCGAGAGCAGCTCAGGAAACAGCTGGGACTGTTGGATGAACGCGTAGCGTTTGAACATCCACAGGTGCGGTTACCTCTTGACGAGACGGATGCTCTCTACATGAAGACACCAGCATTTGAGGCTTACAGGATTCAATGGCCTGTTGTGGGTGATGTGATGGCGGAGGGTCTTCTACTGGTTCCAAACCTCCTGACCATGAGGGCCAGCGGATTGGAGGTGGACGCTACTTTTGCCAACCAGCACAAGGAACGCTCTCTTTTTGATTCCTTTCATGCGGCGGCACACGTCATTGCCTTACCGGATGTCGAGCAGGCTCCGGAAGCTTTAGCAGGTCTTGCTCCTGGAGTGCCCGAAATATCACAGTTTGCCAGGCGTCTTGCCGAATCGGGGTGTCGAGTCATCATTCCCACCCTGGTTGGGCGTGGTGTGTCCCGTAGGCAGTCGGTCTATGGTGGTTGGGGTGCCGATCTCACACACCGGGAGTATCTTCAAAGACCCGCCTTTGAAATGGGTCGGGGAATATTGGCCTACGAAGTGCAGACCCTGCTCGCTCTGTTGGATTGGATCGAAAAACACCAGGGGAAAGAACGGCGACCGATTGGAGTGATGGGGTATGGCGATGGTGGGATGCTTGCGTTATACGCGGGTGCGGTGGATACACGTATCGATGCCGTCGGAGTGAGCGGGTACTTTGGTCCGCGTGAAGGCATTTGGGAAGAGCCGCTTGATCGCAATGTCTTTGGATTGTTGGAGCAATTTGGTGATGCCGAACTGGCGACCTTGATAGCACCTCGTTCACTTGTTATTGAAGCCACGGCCGGCCCTCAAGACATCTTCGAAAGTCGTGGCGCAGCTCCTTCCCGAAGAATCGGCCCTGCCCCAGGGCGGACCTATCAGGAGACTCAAAGAGCCCGAGCATTGCTCAAAGGTTATTCAGGGGAGATCCCCATTCGCCTGATCCTTGGTGAAGATCTTGAATACGGTAGTGAACCCACCTTGGAAAGCCTCCTGTCAGGGCTCGATAGGAGGCTCAAATTGGGGAAATCCATGCCTATCAGTCCACCTATGGCGGATGAAGCATTCTATCAAGAGAGAGAGGCAAGATTGATTAAGGCATGGGACCGTTACACCCAAACGCTGCTTTTGGAAAGCCCCTACAAAAGGCAGGCATTTATGAAGGATCTCAACACCGATTCGGCGAGTGAGTTTGAAGCTTCCGCCACCACCTATCGGGAGTATTTCAAACATGAAGTCATTGGCGCCTATGATGAACCTCTTTTGCCTTTCAACGCGAGATCCCGCTCCACCTACAAAGGCGATGGCTGGGTGGGTTATGAGGTGGTGCTGGATGTGTATCCCGATGTGATGGCCTACGGTATCCTATGCATTCCCGAACAAATGCAGCCGGGAGAAAAACGCCCGGTAGTGGTTTGTCAGCATGGGCTAGAAGGTCGACCACAGGATATCATACAGGGAGACCATGCTGCTTATCATGATTTCGCTGCTCGGTTGGCTTCGCGGGGATTTATCACTTTTTCGCCCCAAAACCTTTATCTTTTTCAAGATCGATTTCGATCACTGCAACGAAAGTCCTACCCCCTCAAAAAAACCCTCTTTTCAATTATTGTCGCGCAACATCAGCAATGGGTGGACTGGCTTCAGGGATTACCGTTCGTCGATCCGGAAAGAGTCGCTTTTTACGGGCTGTCCTATGGAGGCAAGACAGCCATGAGGGTGCCTGCCCTGGTCACAGACTATTGTCTTTCCATTTGCTCTGCCGATTTCAATGACTGGGTGTGGAAGAACGCCTCGACCTTGAGCCCCTACAGTTATGTCTGGTCCGGTGAATATGAAATATTCGAATTCAATCTTGGGCACACATTCAACTATGCCGAAATGGCAGCCTTAATTGCCCCGCGCCCCTTCATGGTGGAACGAGGCCATTTTGATGGAGTGGCTCCAGACGAAAGAGTGGCCCTTGAGTTTGCCAAAGTCAGGCATCTTTACCAAGCCAGACTCAAACTTGAAGATCGATGCGAGATCGAATGGTTTGATGGCCCCCACACCATTCATGGAGAAGGCACTTTTGAGTTCCTCCATAAACACTTGGAATGGCCTTCACCTTAGCCGGGGAATCTATCTGCTGGTCACGTGAAGTCCGCGGTGCCTCTCGGCTCCTTTGACCACCATTGAAACAGGAAGCAATAAAGGCCGCTCATCAGACAGAGAATCCCGGTGGCTAGAATGATTCCAGACCACCCCAGAGCTTCCCGTTCACGCAGCAAAAACCAAGCGAACTGAAAAAGGCACAATAGGGAAACCAATAGAATAGAGAAATCTCGCCCTATGCGCGAAACAACCCACGCGCCAAAGGGTGCACCCACGGCAACGACCGGTGCAGCGGCAAGCCAGTGGCCACAAACCTGAGGATCCATCGCCCCATGGCGCACTGGGTGAGAAGAACCCAATAACAGAGGTCATGGGCATGAGAATTACCAAGGTTGGAATGGCTACTTTTAATTCGGTCCATTAATAAATGACCAATACCATATAGATCATCATGTCGATGCCGGATTCCGTCAGCGATGCAACAGTCGACCCACCCACAAAGCCGATCAACAGCCCCATCCAGCGTGTGCGATCATGTGGAACCACCCTTTCAAGCGTAGGAAGGCTCATGGCTGAGATTTTAAGAAGAAGCAGGATGCCAAAGCCACCCCAGAGAAAGGAAAATATTCCCTAAACCCACAAAAGGGTATGCAATTACTAAGAAGTATCAATCCCGTGGGGGTTCCCAGCATGGAGCCCAGAAGGGGGCATCGACGAAGGCTTCCGTGAACCCGAATACCTTGGCTCCAAATGAAAAGTCTCGCACTGACCATGCCGATAGACTGAATGGGAAAGCCAAAATCACGCCCCATGCCAGATGGCTCTCCCTGAAGCATGACCAGCACCGGGAAACCGACTGTGCCTCCGCCCATGGGGGTTGGGCCTGCAAAATAGGACCCCAGCGACATGGCGAGGGCGATGGGCCAGTGCGAATAAAGCTTGCTGACATGCCATCCTGCAAGGGCGGATACCATCCAACCCGCGCAGAAGAGCGTCAGCCAGATAAAAAAAGTTTCTTTTACCGGGTGCATCCGAAAGGAATGCATGGGAGGGCTTCAGTGACACGATTTCCGCTCATAAGCCCCAGAGCCGATTCATGCGTAAGGAAATTCAGTGCAGGTCTTAGCGGATTTCGTTGGGGATTTGGTTCAGTGTGTAATAGGCCGCCGTATTGAATAGTGGTTCTCCACTCCTGGCGCTTCGGATCCCCGGACATTTGAGTTCGTGGACATGACCGATTTGCAGAGATTCCAGTTTGAGGGTGACCTTAAGTCCGTCCTCCGAGACCAGAGCCGATTGAATCTTGGACTGAGTGGCG
>Ga0163179_10003411_pt1 | contig 10803 bp, 9 predicted proteins | sample AtlANTMetagenome_FD_109643 | JGI IMG/M metagenome (GOLD analysis project Ga0163179, IMG submission 109643) | Marine eukaryotic phytoplankton communities from the Atlantic Ocean - Atlantic ANT 2 Metagenome | ecosystem: Environmental > Aquatic > Marine > Oceanic | place: North Atlantic Ocean... | reverse complement strand
GCGGTCGCCTCGCAGATCGAAGGCGTGACTACCGATCTGGTCACCAGCGGCGTGCATGGGATCCTGATCGACGGCTACGAACCAACTCAATATGCAGAGGCGCTAAGAGAAATATTTGCGGATGATGAGAAGCGTCATTTGATGTCGAGAGCCGCGCGGCAACGAATCGAACGAGAGTTTGAGTTGTCCCACATTGCGGCCCGTTACGAAGGCCTATATAACGGTCTCGTTGGAAACGGATACCGCTGATTGAGCACCTCGAAAACGATCTCGCAGGTGGAACTTGGCCTCAGAGAATTGCCAGTTTGCCAGCTGTGAACTATGGTTTTTGTAATGACCCTTTAAAACGGAGAAGTGACTATGAGCCCTCGAATGATCGCCCTTGTTCTGACCTGTGGAATGTTGACCGCTGCCTTTGGCAACGTCGCGTTAGCTGGATGTGATGACAACTGTTGTCCACCGCCACCCGTCAAGCTTGAGCTTGTCGCTGTCGATCCCTGCACCGATTGTGAGTACGATGTTTGCACTCTCATTCCCGCCTGCTGTGCCGATGAAGCACCCTGTGTGACTTGGCGGCATGGAATCTTAGGGCGTCGCGTTGCAACCTACACGTGGAAGAGCTGCGACTTTTCCTTTGACGTGGTTGTGAACCATCGCGGAAATCATTGGGTTCGATAACAAGTCAGTGACCACTGATTGAATACCGAAGGGCTGGCGAGCGATGGCTCGCCAGCCCTTTTTTAATGCCTTTTAATCCTTACGGCGCGGGGGATGTTATTTTGAAGCGAGTGACTTCCCAGGTCAGTTCGTTGAGTGAGCCCCATTGAATGCGTTGGTATTTTTGAGGGTATCCGTACTGTGGATTGAATTCGGCCCGTAACGTCAGTTCCGGCTCTTCGGTATCTCGGTTTAATTGAGCCTGGACGTCGTAGTCGATCGTTCGAAACATGCCGTCGACTGTCCAGGTTGATATCGTTCTTGGATTGGTCAGGGCGTTGTTGTTGAATTCCGCCGATACGACTTCTCCATCTTGCACTGTCGTCCGGTAGCGACCGGGCTGTCGGCCCTGAACTGTAATCTCGATTTCGTAGTTCATGAGTCGATTAGAGCCCCACTGATTGAAAGCTTGATTGAAGCTGCTTGCGTTGAGTTCCGGGATTTGTCCAGGACCCATCAGAAACATTGCGATGACGGCAACGATGATCCCCAAGATTCCACCCAGGCACAGTGCGAATAAACGGATGCGAAGTTTTTGGAGTTTTGAAAATTCTTTTTCGCCGTTCATACAGCAAGCGTTCCTTCTTCAAATTTCATGGCGGTCCTAATCTTGATGTTCGACAAAGTACTGGCAATTGTCCACCGCCATAATCGACATGATGTTGTACGCGTGGTATTTTGCCGTCACAGTCTCCGTCAGACAACGTGAATCTGTCAGACAACGCGAAGTTGTAGAAAAGGCATGTGAGACGGAACCATCGCTGGCTCGGTCGCGTTGTACCTGTGGCTGGCAGGGACATGTCGATCGGGCATTCTCGGACGGGGAGCTTATCAGATGACACAATCAGAGGTCCTGGGGAGTCGCGCCAGGACAAAAATCGTCGCCACGATTGGTCCCGCCTGTCAGGATCGGGCGATCTTGGAAAAAATTATCCTCGCAGGCGTCGATATTTGTCGTCTGAATATGGCGCATGGATCCCGATCCGTACACGAGCAACTCGTGGCCACCATCCGTGAGGTCGAGCAGGCGGTGGGAAGGCCACTTGGCATTCTCGTCGATTTGGCGGGTCCGAAGATTCGACTCGGTCAACTGTCGGAGGATCCCCTGCCCTGTGAGGTTGATGCCGAATTGACGTTTGTTCGTGGTGAGCAAGTTGAGCCGGGGCAATTGACCTGCAATTACAAACGCCTGATCGATGAGCTCAAGGTTGACGATCGCGTTCTCATGGCGGATGGCACGATCGAGATGGTGGTGTTGGAACGCTCAGACGATCACGCTCGCTGTCGTGTGTTGCAGGGAGGCCTTTTGCGCAGTCGACAGGGAATCAATCTGCCAGGTGTTGAGCTGAGTACGCCGACGCTATCCGACGTCGATCGAGACAATGCGATCTGGGCCGTCTCGGTAGGGGCTGACTTCGTGAGCCTCAGTTTTGTAAGAAAGCCCGACGATATGGTCGAGTTACGGCAGTTGTTGGATCAACATGGTTCGAATTCGCTTGCGATCGCGAAAATCGAAAAGCCGGAAGCTCTGGAAAAACTTACGGAGATTGTGAAGGCCTCTGACGGAATTATGGTCGCTCGAGGAGATCTCGGAGTTGAAATCGATGTGGCCACGATGCCCGTCGCACAGAAACAGATCATCGACGCTTGTTCTATTTGGAGCAAGCCAGTGATCGTCGCCACACAAATGCTCGATAGCATGCAACGCAGCAGTCGACCAACACGAGCTGAGGCCACTGATGTCGCAAATGCAATTTTGGATGGTACCGATGCGTGCATGTTGTCTGGCGAAACGGCGATCGGAGATTATCCGGTCGAATCGGTGGCGATGATGAATCGCATCATGAAGTCAACCGAACAGATGTGCATGTCCGGTCGAGAGCGGCTTCAAGGAAGTCAGGATGAGCGGGTTAATCGCGTCGCGTCCGCAGTTGTTCGCGGAGCTGGAAGAATTGCCGATGAAATCGGCGCCCGCATGGTTGTCGTGGCGACGAGGAGCGGGGCGACTGCTTTGATAAAGGCCAAGCAACGCGATTTTATTCCCACGGTCGCTGTCAGTGATTGCCAGCAAACACTTCGGCAAATGTGTCTCTATTGGGGCATTCATCCGTTGCCCGGCGCACCGGAAAATCTTGATCAGCAACTTATCTCCTTCATCTCGCGGTGGGGGCAAGAGCAGGGACAACTGCAGCCTGGTGATCGCGTGGTCCTGGTCGGTGGAAATGGCGTCAAGGATGAGGTGCACAATCTGATGCTCATCCATCAGGTGCACGAGTGATCGTTCAGCGATGTTTCTTGTAACCGTGCCAATGAGCTTGCCACCACGCCGACAGGAATACCTGAGCAAGGCTAAATAGCCAAAAGGCGAACATTCCGCCCAACACTCCTGCTGCCAGGCAACCGAAAGCAATGGTTGAATAAGGAAGCGGTATTTCGCTGGTCTTCACCAGAAACATCCCGCCGGCGATCGCCCCGCTAATCATGCCCAACGAAGTCATGATCCGCATGAACCAGCCGAGCGGAGCCTTGTGGCTGAGCTGCGTTGGCGGCGCGAACTCGGACGAGTAAGGACGGCGTCGAGGGTCGTCGCCCAGGCCCGTTTCTATCGGGAGCGACGAATTCTCATCACTACGTTGACGTAATTCCGTGCCGATCGCATTGCCGGCAACGTGAGCGATGATCACGAGCAACGCCAGCAGCACGGCACATCCCGCCAGAGGCCCAAAATGAACGAAGGCTGCCAAGCAACCACAAACCAAGGCCACCAATCCTAAAAAGGTCTTGAGTCCGTAGCGTGGCGGCGCCAGACCCTGAGTGGACTCGTCTTGTTGAGGCTTTTTGTTGGGAGTCATGGAAGTGACAACTTGGAGAAACGACCTTTTATTTGCCGAGATTATATCGGTCCGCCTCCAATCGACCATCCTGCGGTTTCAAGCCTTTTACTCAGGGAATTGCCGGATTCCGCAGGAAATGACGGTCAGACATGTTGCGAATGGGGTTTCCAACCAATTTCGAAGCTATGCCAACTCCTAGTGACGTCGGAGCGACTTCTAGCGAGAATCGTAAGAATCGTAAGATTCGTAAGATGTTGGTCGGGTTTGCGAATAGCTCAGGTAGCGTATTCGCGTTCGCGACGACTGCCTGAGCAGAACGGTTGCCCGGGTAGGGGCTGTCCCTCGGAGAAGTTTATGAGAATCAAACGCCGATATTCGCGAGTCATGTTGGTCGTGACACTGGCGTTTGTCGGTTTCTTATTGGTTTACTTGCCACAACTGGGGGTCGAGCAGTATCGCTCAGCTAAAGAATTGGGCCAAATCTGGGGCACCCTTTATCTAGTTTGTGTGGGGGGCGGCTGTCTTTTGATGCTCGGTGCGTCGATTTGGACGGTTTGGCGTTTGGTTGCGGCATCGAAGCGAAAGCAGAAACGGCAAGATCGAAGGGCTCTCAATCCAAGCGAGATGAGCCTCGTTGATCGCGAAAAAGAAGTGGCCCGCAATTTGTCCGCCGTGACGGAATTGCGTGATGCGTCAACGACTTCGGAAGAGCTGCGAGGCGAATTGACTCCTCTGATTCGCTGGATCGAAGAAAAGGAAGAAGAACAACATCTGGAAATCGTCGTTTTCGGAACGATTTCCAGCGGGAAATCCTCATTATTAAACGCCCTGGCCGGTCGCGATGTCTTCGCCACGGATCTCAAGGGCGGGACGACCATCGAACGCAACACGATCCCCTGGCCCGGTCATGACCAGGTGGTGTTGGTCGACACGCCTGGGCTTGGCGAGGTCGACGGTGGATCTCGTCAGCATGTGGCTGCCGAAGCCGCTAAAGACGCCGATCTGGTCCTGGTCGTCGTCGACGGTCCATTGCGTGATTCTGAATTTCAGTTGTTGCAGACCCTTGCCGATATGGAAAAGCGGGTTGTGATCTGCCTGAATAAAGAAGACTGGTATGTAGATCGTGATCGCGATGCCTTGTTAGGCCAAATACGACGACAGGTCACGGAGTTCGTGGAGCCGGCAAACGTGTTAGCTGTTCGTTCACGACCGACATTCCGCGAACGCATTCGAGTCCTACCAGATGGTCGTGAGAGTGCCGAGCAGGTTGAAGAGCCGCCGGACATTCAGGCGTTGGCACAATGCATGATTCAGATCGTCAAACACGATGGCCGTGACCTGTTGTTGGCGAACCTATTGCTTCAATCTCGAGGCCTTGTCGATGAGGCGAAGGATCGGGTGCGTGAATCGTTGGATGACCGCGCTTGGGGAATCGTCGAAAAATACATGTGGGGCGCAGCGGGGGCCGCGGCTTTAAGTCCGCTGCCGGTCGTCGATTTAGCCGCTGGCTGCGCGATCTCGACCAAAATGGTGCTTGATTTGGCGCGCGTCTACAAGCAAGAGATTGACGTGGACGTTGCGGTCAACTTGTTGGGGCAACAAGGGAAGACGCTTTTGGGAGTCTTAGGCAGTTCCGTGGCGACGCCGATGATTGCCTCCAGCATTGCGTCGATGATCAAAAGTGTGCCCGGCGTGGGGACGGTTGCCGGCGGTGTCTTGCAGGGCATTGTCCAGGCCTTGATTACAAGATGGATTGGTGCCATTTTTATTCGCTACTTCGGGAATGAAATGAAAACTCCCGTGGGGGGAATCGCCGAACTTGCCAGGCAAGAGTGGGAGCGAGTAACGAGTGTGAATGAGATTCGAAAGTTAGTATCCGCTGCTCGGCGTTATTTTAAAGATAATGATGCTGAACTTGATCTCGGTGCACCCCAAGATGCATCCAAAGGCAAGTGATGACAGATTCTGCTGATTCGACGAAAAAAGGCACATTGAACCACTACCAGCAAGCGTTGGCATCGGTGCAGAATGCTGTCGAAAAATACCGGAATTGCACGCCGGAAGAAAAGGATCAGCTCCGCGCGGATCTCACTCAGCTTCAAGATATGGAGAAGAAGCTGACCCAGGGGCGTGTTGAAATCGTGCTGTTTGGTGAGATCAGTACCGGTAAGTCGGCGCTGATAAATGCGCTGATTGGTGAGCACGTCGCCGAAGTAGACGTGCAAGGCGGTTGGACCAAAGAATCGAAGGTCGTGCCTTGGACCGAGACGGACTATGTGATTCCAGGCTTGGATGGTTCTGAACTGGTGCTTGTTGACACGCCGGGTATCAATGAAGTCGGTGATAGCGATCACGATGCGATCGCCAAGAGAGCTGTCCGTCGAGGTGATATTATCCTGTTCGTCACGGATTCTGATATTAATGAAGTTGAGTTTTCAGCGGTGATGGCGCTCGCTTCCGTTCACAAACCGATCCTCTTTGTGCTCAATAAAACAGATCTGTACCCGCAGCAAGAACTCGATCAATTAATTACCCAGTTACGCGATCGCCGGCTTCGCGACGTGGTGCCGCCCGAGAATTTCCTGCTGGCGTCGGCAGATCCGCGAGCCGTCGAATTTGTATTCGTTGATGAGCATGGAAAGGAACGCTCAGAGTGGCGTGTGCCAGAACCGAAGGTCAGCGATCTCAAGGCACGTATTCTTGAAGTGTTGGAACACGACGGTATGGATCTGATCGCTTTAAACGCCGCCATGTATGCAGCGGATAAAACCGATCGGATCGCCAGGCTGCGAATTGATTTGCGAGAACGACGTGCCAACCAGACGATTTGGAGTTTTGCGGCCGCCAAAGCCATCGCCGTGGCCGTCAATCCCGTGCCGGTCGCAGACATCCTCGGCGGAAGCGCTGTCGATGTGACGATGGTGGTAACGCTCGCGCATATTTATGGATTAGAGATGTCCTGGGCGAACGCCCAAAAACTCGCCCTCTCCATCCTCGGTGCAGCCGGCATGGTTTTCGCCGCTGAAGTTGCCACCCATCTCGCTGCTGATGCCTTGAAAGCGCTGACCTTTGGTGCCGGTACTGTGTTGACCGCAGTTCCCCAAGGAGCGGCTGCTGGATTTGGATCCTATATCGTCGGCAATGCTGCGAAATACTATTTTGAACACGGCGCTTCCTGGGGAGGAGAATCACCCAAGCAGGTTGTTCGCCGCATTCTTGATGAGACCGACAAGCAATCCGTGTTGGAACATCTTCGGTCGGAAATTAGCTCAAAGCTCAAGCGGAATTTCTATTCCAATCCGGATGCATAAGCGATCCGTTCTCATTGAGGGAGAGGTCGCCAGAGTATGGGTCGAACAATCGTAGGCCATTGACTGAAAGATGCAGCGTCGCAAAAATTTAAATTGGGACGGCGCGGGGCAAGCTCGACGAAAATGTTGAGTTAGCTTTAGCGAGCTGTTTCCAAGGAGAAAAAAGATGCCAATTTACGAGTATGTTTGCTCCGACTGCCAAGCGGCCTTTGAAATGCTGATTCGCGGACAGGAACAGCCCCGGTGTCCCGAATGCGAAAGCCCGAACGTGGATAAGCAGTTAAGCGTTCCGGCCGCAGCGACAAATCTTTCGGCGGACCTGCCGGTGGCCGGTAATTGTGGTCGCCCTCAATGTGGTTCTGGCTGTGCTGGCCTCGAAGGAATGTAGGCTGGCAACCGTGGTAAATGATGAAAGCGGCCGGACCGCATGCGATCCGACCGCTTCTCCAATCGCTCCCAGACAAAGAATCTTTCCGTGCTATGGAATAATCAATAAGCCGCCGACAAGTGCGGCAAGCTGCCAACGGGCTCCGCGTGCACTTAAGGGCACGGCAGGCACGAGCCATGGAGCACAGCTACCCGGTCGGTAGTAGCCCAAGGCGTATTGGCATTCGTTCGGTGGATTCAGGCCCATGTGATAGGGCAAGAAGAGAATGTTGCCGAAGAAGTGAACGCCCGACAAAGCCGCCTGTTTCATCGGTCCTGCCGAATGACCGTAGCGTTCTAGCTGCACGTCTTCAAAATACAACGGTTTGTGACAAAGGGCAGATGCCGTCCACGTGAAGCTGGTCATCGTCCAGTTTCGTGGCACGTAATTGTTCGTGGCCGCACTAAATTCGCTCGGCAATTCCCACCAGGCACTCACAAAGCACAAGTCCTCATTGCTCAAGTCATACCAAGATAGGTAGTCGAGCTGGCCGGTAGGCGTTTGAATTTCAACCCGCCCGTTCTCGTAATTAACCATCTTTCCGTCTGCAAGCAGGCGTCCGTTGCGATCACGCCAGGCTCTTGCAGGAGCTTCCGACATGTTCCGTTCCCGCACTCGGTTGATCTGCCCGATCGGCGCGGTGGGTTGGATCGATGGAGTGATATCGAGTGAGATGGAGCTGATGGGCGTCTGTCGTAGTTCATCCCAGGCACTCTGGAATACTCTCTCCTCCTCCGGACAGTCACGACCATTGTAGGCGGAGAGGATCTGAGCAGAGGGTTGGTTTAGTTCGAACTCAGAGTCGTCACCCAACGGAGTCGGTTCGAGTTTAGGCACCGAGGGATCTTCTTCCATTGCCGGAAGAGGCTGATTATTGTCTCGGCCAAGATCCGGTAGATCTCCTGCACCATCCGCACTTGCTGCATCGCCAGCATCCGTGTTGTCGAGATTGCTGTTGTCAGCATCGGTGTTGCTATTCTCATCCAGTAGGGCATCGATAGACGGTATCGAATCGTCAGCGATCTCTGCATCTGCATCATCTCTCAACAGAGACTCGATCGAGTCGTTACCGTCGCCTTCATCCTCTCCGAAGCTGGGCAGCTCATCACTCGAGAGATTGTCGGGGAGTGCCTCCAATGGATCGGCTGGAGTCGGCTCAAGGTCAATGCCCAAGGCGTCATCGCCAAGATCATTTCCGCCGAGCCCTTCATCGCCAGGAGGCAGCTCTTGTTCCGTTTCCTGAATCTCTTCGTCCACATCGCCTATGATGTCGTCGAGTAGATCGTCGAAGACATCGTTGGTATTGTTGGCTTCTTCCGTGGCTTGGATCAAAAGAATGAGATCTTCATCCGAGCCTCTGTCGTCAGTGTCACCAGGAGCCTGTATCTCGCTACTGAACGTTGCAGGAGCCACGATGCTGAAGGGAGTTTCTTCAACGTAAGCCGATGCTTCGGACTTGGTCTTGGTCGTTTTTTGAGGTGCCTTGCGAACTTGAAGCTGTCGGTTTAACTGCCCTGTCTGTCGCAACGGAGCCGCTTGTACGGGCGACCTGAGATAGCTTGGACGTGGTCGATGGATTTCCGCCATGCGAATTTGGTGCGGCCGTTTCCATTTAAGAGTGTCCGCGGAGTCCGCAATTTTCTTCGGACGAGTCCAGCCCGATGCGCGTTTGTCGCTCACGACGGCGCCGGCGTTTGTCTTGGCGGACATCTTGGTTGGCCGAGGTTGTTCGGCGAAAGAGGTCGCGACACAGCTGAATACGAGGAGCAGTCCATAGCTCCATAATGGGCCTGGCGAGATCAACGATCTCCGATAGGAGCGTCGGTTATTCCGGCTCGCCGCCTGAGTATTCGCTGTAGTTGGGGGCTTCTTGCGTAATGGCGATGTCATGGGGGTGGCTTTCTCTCACACTCGCCGCAGATACTTGAATAAACCGCGCTTCCGTACGCAACTCTTCAATCGTTCTCGCTCCGCAGTAACCCATACCAGCTCTCAGCCCCCCGACGAGTTGGTAAACGAATGGGCCCAACGGACCTTTGAACGGGACGCGCCCTTCAACGCCCTCGGGAACAAGTTTGCCTGGAACCTGAACGCCCGTCCCTTGTCGGTAACGTTCGCTTGATCCTTTGACCATGGCTCCAAGTGATCCCATTCCGCGATAGACCTTGAAAGTTCGTCCTTGGTAGAGAATTAATTCACCGGGACTTTCGGCAAGTCCCGCGAACAATCCTCCAATCATGGCTACGTTCGCTCCGGCTGCAATTGCCTTGGTCAGGTCGCCTGAGAAGCGGATGCCTCCATCAGCGATGACCGGCGTTTGCGATTCCTTCGCGACACTTGCCGCTTCATAAATCGCTGTAATCTGTGGTACGCCGACTCCCGAGATCACCCGAGTGGTACAGATCGAACCTGGACCGATTCCGACTTTGATAGCATCACAGCCAGCATCAATCAGATCTTTGGCACCCTCACGAGTGGCCACGTTGCCCGCAACCACGTCAATATCCCATCTTTTCTTGGTCTCTCGAACCGTCTCGAGGACGTTCTTCGAGTGACCGTGAGCACTATCTACGATCAAAACGTCTACATCCTGATTGATCAGGCTTTCCGCTCGTTCGAAGTCGAAGACTCCGATCGCCGCGCCGACTCGTAAACGGCCCTGCTTATCTCTGCAAGCATCAGGGAACCGTTTGAGCATGTCGATGTCTTTGATCGTGATCAGTCCCGTTAGTTTGTAATTGTCGTCAACCAGTAAAAGTTTCTCCACCTTTTTAGCCGTTAAAATCTTCTCGGCTTCCTCAAGCGTTACTTTCCCCGTAGCCGTCACTAAATTAACATGGGTCATGACCTCCGAAACGGGCAGCTCCGTCTCTTCCAAAAACCTGAGGTCACGGCGAGTTAAGATGCCTTCCAGGTGCCCGTCGGCTCGAATAATCGGCACTCCGGAGACGTTGTGCTTCTCCATCACCTCCTGGGCATCCGCTACCGTTGCATTCGGTGGTAGCGTAACGGGGTCGATGATGATGCCGTTGGCGCTTCGCTTGACCTTGTCGACCTCTTCCGTTTGACGTTCCAGCGACATGTTCTTGTGAATCACGCCCAGGCCACCCTGCTGGCCGAGGGCGATCGCCATGGCACTTTCGGTCACCGTGTCCATCGGAGAGCTCAGCAACGGCACGTTTAAATTGATGCGGCGTGTGAGCTTTGTGGTGACATCCGTATCCGACGGGACAATTTCACTGTATCGAGGCTGCAGGAGAACATCATCAAAGGTGATTCCATGCGTCGTGATTTTGTCCTGCATCATGCTGCTCCTTCTGATCTGAGCGAAGCGAACCGTCCGGGAAGAATCCGGTATTATGGCCCTCCTCCAGTGTTCTGGCAATGTACTGGCATCATGGAGGGGCTGGCAGGGGCCGATTTGTCGGACGGCTCAGCACAAGCGCGAGGGCTTTAAGACGAGGAGCAGAAGGTTTTTGCTGGCAGAGTCGCTCAGGCGGGAGTCTGTTCGCTT
>Ga0163179_10003410_pt1 | contig 10808 bp, 8 predicted proteins | sample AtlANTMetagenome_FD_109643 | JGI IMG/M metagenome (GOLD analysis project Ga0163179, IMG submission 109643) | Marine eukaryotic phytoplankton communities from the Atlantic Ocean - Atlantic ANT 2 Metagenome | ecosystem: Environmental > Aquatic > Marine > Oceanic | place: North Atlantic Ocean... | reverse complement strand
GATCAAGCTGTCCTATTCACCTCGACAAGGGGTCCCCGGGCGGCGTATTAAGGACCTTATGTTGGTTTTCAGGAGTGTCTTGTGAGTTTTTCTTACCGTCGAATCCCTCTGTTGTTACTGCTCGCAGTGGCTACTTGTCTGCTTGCACTTCACATCCCCAGTTCCGCCGTCAGCGCTGAACTCAGTGCAGCCGACATCATCAGCAAGAGCGCCGCTCGTCGTACGATCACGAACTCTGAGCAGACGATGGTCATGGAGATCTTCGACAAGATGGGTCGCTCGCGGGTGCGCAAAATCGTCTCGCGCGTCAAAGATTCCGATGGCGTCTCCAAGTCGCATGTCGAGTGCATCGAGCCCGAGGACGTAAATGGAGTGCAGTTTCTGACCATCCAAAACCCGGCGGGTGAGGACTTTCAGTGGCTCTATATGCCAGCTTCGGGAGTGCTCAATCAAATCTCGGGCTCATCTCGCCGAGGCTCGTTCATGGGGTCTGATTTCAGCTTCGAAGATCTGAACGTTGGTCAGGTGGATGATGGGGCACACTCCCTATCACCAGAGTCGAGTATTGATGTCGATGGGAAAGCAGTGGCTGTTTATGTGGTCGAGAGCATCCCTAAGGCCGAACTGAAGTCCGCTTATACGAGAATCCTGACCTACATCGAGAAAGATCGTCTCATGCCGCGCAAGGTCGAGTTCTTTGGCAAGAAAGGTGTTCATGTCAAGACGATGACCATCTTGGATGTGCAGGATAAGGGCGGGGTCTTCGTGCCCATGCGTACTCGCATGGAGAACCTCAAGCGCGGCACGCGCACCGAGGTCCGCGTCGAAGACATACAAGTCAATCTGCCTGCTGAGAAGCTACCCGACTACCTGTTTACGCCCGAGTCTTTGCAGAGCGAGGGCTAAGCCAGCTTGAGCTTCCTGCGGTCACTGCTCCTGTGGGGAGCGACGCTACTTTTTGTCCCGGCCGCGTTCGCTACTCCCCCCGAGCGGGTTGCTGTAGGCGAGTTGGCGACATCCCAGGTCGAAACGGGGCTGTCCTCTGAGGCAAGCAAGCCTCGCCTCTGGGAAGCTCTGCCAAAGCCTCGCGGGCTGACCTATGGCGGTCGCCTGTTTACCTCACTAGCACCTGATCTGCGCATGGAGGGTGAGTTCGAAGACCGCTTCAGCTGGACCAGTGGCCTCGACTTTCGCGTGAAGTACAAGTTTGCTCCTACGGCCAGATTTCAGATCAGCGCAAAGTTTCGTTATCGTCTGCGCTCAGGCGATAGCGTTGAGTCCGACTATTGGCTGGGACTCGGTGACACCTACCTGGCCTTGCGTAAGGGCCGCTTCTCTCTGCGGGTAGGTCGCATGGCCTTGCGCTGGGGCCGCAACCCGCTGCTGTCGCCCTTGTCCATGCTCTCACCCATCGACTCGCAAGTCTTGTTTGCGGGCGCTGGACTCGAGGACCCACGCATCCCGGTTACCGCTGCACGTCTCAAGCTGGATCTGCACCCGGTGGCCCTTGAGCTCACCTACATTCCGTTCTTTCAGCCGGCCCGTACCAGCTTTTTTGGCCGTGATTTCTCGTTGCTGCGCCCGGGCATGTTGTCAGCGCTCCTAGGCCAGCTGTCGGGGATGGTCCCGGCTACGGGGGATGTTCTGCTTGATTCCACCATCACACGACTGGGAGAGAAGCTCAGTTCATCGCTGCTAGGGCTCGATCCCTATAGTCGAGATGGGCTGCAGTCTTATCTCGTGGCAGATCTGCCCGAGGAGTTTCCCTGGCATGGCGATCTGGGGCTGCGCGTAGGGCTCAGCTTCCCGGGTGTCGAGGCAGACTTCTACGGCCTCACCTACCTGTTGGATAGCCCCTCAGTAGAACTTGCTCCCAGCTTGCGTCTGCCCCTCTCTCAGGGACGACAAATGAGCCTTTTTGAGCTCAATGACCTGCTCGATCCCGAGACCGAACTGGCTACGCCGACATACCACCGTGCCTTCATGGCGGGGGCTGATGTGTCGGTTGCAAAAGGAGGCTTTGTGATTACCGGTGAGGCTGCCTGGAAGTCTCGCTCAGTGCAGTACAGCCGCGCTCTTGAGGCGGTGGTTGTGCCATCCATCGAGTATGCCCTAGCTGTACGGTACTCCTTTGGGACTGTCTTTGGCATCGATGTGGAATTTGCCCATCGTATTCTTGTGGCCGACGAGGTCCCTGAGCTGTTGTTTGCCGACGGTCACTACCTGCAGCTTGCGGCCATGGTGTTTGGACGCCTCATGCGGGACCGACTCGAGTTGGTGCTGGGCGGTAACTGGAACATGCTACGCAAGGACCTGTATCTGCATCCAAAGGTACGTGTAGACGTCCATGATCGCTTGTCCGTGGTATTTGGTGCGCAACTCTTCTTCGGCTTTCAGCCGGATCTGAGCGGGGATTTGGCTTCCCTGCAGAGCTACCGTGGCGGCTTAGCCGGCTATTTCAGGGACAATGACTATGTCTATGGCAACCTTGAGTTCCGTTACTAAGAACAGCGGCACAGGCCTTCTGTGGGTGCTGTTTTGCGCAGCCATGACCATGGCGTTAGTGACTCCCGCACATGGTCAGTGGCGCGATCCTGCTGAGCAGTTTGGCCCAGAACTTCGGCGCTTCACAGACCCGCTGGATGGCTCCGTCTTTGAGTCCAGATCGTTGCTCTCTACCAACGGACTGGGTGGCTATGATTCGGACGGCTGCACCTATGCAAAGGGCCAGCAGCCACGCACTTTTGCTGTAGCAACTTCGCCGAGCACTGGATTCTCGGCACGTATCGCTGACTTTCCCGCTGCCCTGAGTGCTGCCCAAAAAGAGAAGGTGCGCGCGGTTCTGGCGGAGTTCGGTTCGGTGGAGAGCATCCTTGCTCTGCCTGCTTCGGGGGGCTACGAGATTGCTGCAGCCGTTGCCCGAGCTCTTGGTCGAAGTCATTTTGAAGTCGGGGAGCTCTACCTCGGTGGGGCCTGGACGGTACGGGATACCATCGTCGGCTTCTTGCCGGGCCTGCAAGGTCCAGGCGACACCTGGCGCAAGATGAGCGAGGTAAGTGATCTCGCCCAGAAACAGACCGAGGACCGGGCCAGAACGCGAGCGATGTTCGATCTGGCGCGCATCAGTCATCGCGGTGGCTTCTTTCATGAGCGCGAGACCTTTCTTGAGTTGCTCTCGACCTTTCCCGATGCCGGTCTGGGCGCAATGGAGAAGCGCACAGAGTTCCGTAGCCGAGTCGCTGAAGAGCAGCGCTTCTTGCATCTTGCTCGAAGAGAGTTTCAGGCGGGCAGGGTGCGCGGTGAGGGCAGTGCCAGAGACCGAAGCTATTATCTCTACCTGCTAGGTGATATAGACCGCAGGAGTGGCGACTTTGAGGCCGCCGCTATGGCCTTGCAGTCGACCGCAGCAGACAAGGATACAGCCGAGGAGGTGGCGGTCCTTGCCCGCGATATCCTCCGTGTACTGGAAGTGCAGGACAAAACGGGGGCTGGCTATAAGCAGCCCAGAGAGAGGGGAGAGGTGAAGTGAGTACTGGGAGCGCAATGATTAAGGCTCTGCGTCCCAAGCAGTGGACTAAGAACGCTCTGTTGCTGCCAGCGCTGGTGTTCTCGGAGCGGTACTCCGACATGAGCGCAGTGCTCTCGGTAGCTGTAGGGATAGCCCTGTTTTGCATGCTCAGCTCGGCGGGTTACCTGGTCAACGATCTCCGGGATGTCGAGAACGATCGCAAGCATCCAAAGAAGAAGCTACGGCCTATTGCCTCGGGTGATCTTCCCGCAGGAATCGCTAAGGTCCTGGCGGTGGTGCTGATCCTCTTAGGCATTCTGGGCAGCTTCTTTCTGAGTCATCTGCATGCCCCCCTGGATACTGCCGCGAGTCCCTGGCAGCAGTGGGGATTCGGCATCACCGCGTTCGGTTATTTGAGCGTGATCCTGAGCTATAGCTTCTACTTCAAGCACGTGGTGCTTCTTGACGTGATGTTCATCTCAACCGGTTTTCTGCTTCGGGCTGTTGCGGGAGCTGCGGCTATTCCCGTCGAGAGTTCGCCGTGGTTTTTGATCTGCACAGCCTTTGGGGCCTTGTTTCTGGGTATGAGTAAGCGGTTAGCTGAGCTGAGGTTGCTCGACGAGGCTGCGGGTGAGCATCGCAAGATTCTGGATGAATACACGCCGGCGCTGCTCGAGCAATTAATCAGCATCGTCACCGCCTGTACCTTGATCTCCTACGCGCTGTACACGTTCACGGGGCCCCACGACCGGCAGATCATGCTGACCCTTCCTTTCGTGATGTACGGCATGTTCCGCTACCTGTACCTGGTGGCGCGAGGTCGGGCGGGAGGAGAGCCTGAGACGACCTTGCTGCGAGACAGACCCTTGCAGTCCTGCATCGTCTTGTTCGTCGTGGTTGCGGTGCTGACTCTCGGCCCGGCTTGACCCCTCGGGCAGGGATCTGCCCGCTATAAAAGGCACGGCAATCGCATCTCTGCGGTTTGTGATCATCTGGCGGTGATCTCTATAACCGGAGAGTCATATGAACCCCATCTTTCGTTCCACCCTAGTCCTCGCAGCGGGCAGTGTTTTTGCATCAGGTTGCGCTCCTGATCGGCCTGATCAACTCCCCCAAGTCCTCGGCCAGGCCGAGTTGGCGGTGCTCACATCCAGTGATGACTCCTTTGGCTGGGATATCGAGGTGTTGGACATCTCGGGCAACCTTATTGAGCACATCGACGTCGATCTGGATCAAGCAGTCAGCTTGACCCACCAGGGGGAGGGCACGTTTCTGGTCAGCGATGGCGTGGACATACTCCGGGTCAGCCCTGACGGTGACGTGGAGCGCTTCAATGAGGAGCCAATGCCCTCGGTGGTCTATCGAATGAACATCACCGATGACGACGAGGTCACCATCGCTGAAGAGTACGACGTCACTAAGCTGGATGAGGAAGGCAACCTGCTCGAGCACACCGTGGTTCCCGGCAACGAGTTCTGCTGGATGGATGCCGCGCCGGGAACAGTCAGCGGCGGAGGCGATGCGTTGCTCGACATCTTCGGCCCCACCCTGGCGACCTGGAATGAGTCCGATGACAGCTTTGACATCGTCGCAGCTAACTTTGCGTCGGGCGCCAGCATCCTCGGACGGGACCATGTGGGCAACTACTATGCGGGCAGCACCTGGGATTCGGAGATCACTCGAGTCAGCTCCAGTGGTCAGAGCACACGCCTGAGCGGCATAGATGAGCTTGGTCTTGGGATCTATGGCGTCTCAGCCATCGAGCCTGCCGGTGCGGGCCAGATGCTGGTGCTCTATGACGGTGAACGAGGCTCTGGAATCGTTCGCATCGACTCATCAGGAAATGCCGAGCCAGTCGTTGAGGCTGGCGGACGTGTGTGGCTCGATATGGTCACGTACTAAGATTCTCCCTGCGGTTGGTATCTGCCGGCCGCAGCTTCGTGCGCAAGGGAAGGAGTGTCGGTTCGCCGGCACTCCTTCTGCGTCTGGCGCTGCGCTGTGGCGGTGTCCGCGTTATCCTCCTCGCCATCATGCACATTCTCGACGAACTCGAAGCCCGCGGCTTCATCAAAGAAATGACCGACCCTGATGGCCTGCGTGCGCGCATGGATGAGGGGCAGGTGACGTTTTACTGTGGCTACGATCCCACCAACACCTCGCTCACAGCGGGCAACCTGGTGGCCATTATGTTGCAGGCTTTCCTGCAGCGAGCGGGGCACAGACCTCTGGTCATTTTGGGTGGCGGAACCTCATTGATTGGCGATCCCTCGGGTAAACAGAGCACCCGAAAGGTGCTTACTCCCGAGCAGATCCACAAAAATCTCGCGTCTCAGCGCCCTCAGTTCGGCCGCTTTCTTGCTCTGCGTGATCTGGGCAGCGAAAAAGACAATGCGGGTGAGCTCATCGACAACGCCAGTTGGCTCAAAGAGCTCAACTACATCGAGTTCCTGCGCGATGTCGGCGCCCATTTCTCTGTCAATGAGATGGTCACAGCCGAGACCTACGCACGCCGTCTTCGCGAGCAACAGCACCTCAGCTTCGTCGAGTTCAACTATCGCTTGGTACAGGCCTATGACTTCTTGCACCTGCACCAGGAGTTCGACTGTGAACTTCAGGTAGGCGGCTCGGACCAGTGGGGCAACTGTGTCGCCGGTACAGAGCTTATTCGTAAGAAGTCGGGCGGCAAGGCCTGGGTGCTCACCACGCCTTTGCTGACGACCGCAGACGGCAACAAGATGGGCAAGAGCGAGAAGGGAGCAGTCTGGCTTGATGCGAACCAGACCTCTGTCTTCGACTACTTTCAGTTCTGGATGAACTGCGATGACCGAGATGTGGGTCGTTTCCTGCGCATGTTTACGTTTCTCGATCTGGACCGTATCGCCGAGCTCGAACAACTGAGCGACATGGATGTGTACCGGGCCAAGGCGATCTTAGCCTGGCACGCTACCGCTCTTTGCCACGGAGAAGATGGCGCGGGGTCAGCCCTGGCGACCTCGATGCTGCTCTTTGATCTCGGGCGCCTGTTCTCGTGGTCTGACGTGGCGCCCGAGGGGCAGGCTGAACCGAGGCCGAACATCCCGATGGCTTCTATTGAGCGGTCTCTGCTAGAGGATGGCCTGCCTGTCTATAAGCTGTTCGCCGAGGTTGGCCTGGCCGGGTCGGGTAAGCAGGCTAAGAACCTCGCGTCGCAAGGTGGCGCCTATATCAATGGGGTCTCGATGTCGGATCCGTTCCACAAGTTGGGAACGGCGGACCTGCGTGATGATGGCAGCCTTCTGCTTCGTGCGGGCAAGAAGAAGTACTGCCTTGTAACCTGCTCTTGAGCCCCTGGCCGAACTCTCCACGTGCTAGCTAGCCAGACTCTAGCCAGCATAGGCGCGCTGGTTTACCAGTCGGGAAACCCCAACAGGCTTCTGCCCAGATCAAGATCGGGCGCCTGACCGGTCCAAGCCTGGAAGCTGATGGCTGCCTGCCACAGAAACATACCTCGACCGTGCACAGTCAAAAGGTCCAGTGACTCGGCACGGCGCAGCAGAATAGGCTCATCGACGTAGTAATTGAGGTCTGCGACCACCGCGTGTGAAGCAAGAGGCTCGAGGTCGAGGGCAGCCAACTGCTTGTCGGCCTCAGGTGGCAAGGTATTGATCAGCAGGTCGGTAGAGACCTCGAGACTCTGCAGAGTCTCCGGTGTGAGCGGCAAGGCTCCACTGCCACCCACCGCATCTTGCACTGCTTTGGCATGGTCCAGAGTGCGATTCACAAACACCATGGATCCAATTCCCACAGCGCTCAATTCGGCGCCAATGGCTCGTGCTGCTCCGCCTGCTCCAAGGATGACGATGTCCTTACCCAGGGTTGTCTCGCCGGTAGCTTCTTCAAGGGCTCGCAGCATGCCGAGACCATCGGTGTTGCCAGCAGTCCAGGCTTTCTCTTTGTCTCGATAGAGCAGATTGGCTGCACCGGCTGCCTGAGCGCGGGTGTCGACACGATCCACAAAGCCAAGGATGCTGACTTTGTGGGGAGCGGTGACATTGATGCCAGCAAACTCATAGGGAAGTGACGGTGCTCGTGTCACCAGCTCTTGGGGGCTGATGTCGACGGCCTCATAGCTGCCAGGCAAGCCAAGGTCTTTGAACCAAGCCTGGTGCAGTTCAGGTGATCGCGACTGGCTGACCGGCTGGCCAATGACAGCGTAGCGACCCACGGTGGCGAAGCCGCCGGTAATGATCTTGTCGCTGTCGTCGAGGCTGTCGTCCATGGGGTCCTTGTCTTTCGCAACCCTAGCCTAGAGTGGGTTTGGGGTCCCATGTAATCGCTGCTTCTGGAGGCGGGCCAAAAGGAATCATCGTCCGCACTCTGCCAACATCCTCATGGATCTGTTGGACAAGAGCCTCGATGCCATCGAAATGTCGTTCTTCTCGAACCCAATCGACAAAATGAATACGCACTTTCTCGCCGTACAGGTCGCCACTGAAATCGAACAGATGGGCCTCTATGGAAAAGCTCTGTTCGGCAAATGTGGGGCGAAAGCCGAGGTTGGCGATGGCAGGGTGGAGGGAGCCATCGCGCTCTAACTCCAGCTGACAGGCATAGACGCCAGGCGGCGGCACCAGTTCGGTGCTGGCCTCGATGTTGGCAGTGGGGAAGCCAATACCCCGACCCCGCCCTCGGCCTTTGACGACGACGCCGCGCAAGAAGTGGTATCGCCCGAGCATGCGTGCGGCATCAGCAACCCTTCCGGTGCGGACTCTCTCGCGTATCGCGCTACAGCCAATGATCTCTACGCCATCTCGGACTGCTCCGTGAGCCCGAACCTCTGTGCCGAGTGGTTCGAAGAAACTACGCAGGTATTGCCAGTCGCCCAGGCGGTCTCGTCCAAAGTGAAAGTCGTAGCCAATGTGTAACTCGGAGGGCCCGAAGCGATCTCGTAGCACCTGCTCCGAGAAATCTGTGTGGGAGATGCGCTGTAGATCAGGAGTGAACTCCTCGGTGACCAGGTAGTCAACGCCCATGGAACTGAGGAGCTTGACCTTGTCTTTGAAGGTAAGAATCAAATAGGGGTGCTTGCCGCGCCCTAGAACTCTCCACGGAGGTGGGTAGAACGAGTAGACAAGGGCCTGACTTCCGGTCTTCTTGGCCCGGTCGACGACACACTCAATTAGCGTGCGGTGGCCCACGTGCAGTCCATCAAAGGTGCCCATGGTCATCACCACTTGCCCCAGAGGCTCTCCGACGCTCTTGTATCCGTAGAGGATCTTCACGGACTGTACTTACCACGTAGAGAGAACAACCAGCGGTCTTCGAGCTCGCGGCCCTGTGCGCCAAGTACAGCGAGCAGAGCATCGGCTTCGGAGTCACCGCTGGCGAGGGCGGCAAGAAGGGCACGCACGGTGTCCCAGCTGTGCTCTTCGACGAGGTGCGCAGCAAAGGAACGGAGCGCCAACTCGGTCTCAAGGTCGTAGTCTTCACCTACCCGCAATTGGGTGAGTTGCCAGGTTCCGGTGCGCAGCTCTTCTTGCTGTGCGTCGTTGGGCTTGCCTTGTTCCAAAAAGAGGGAAAGGCTCTCCATTAGCCAAGCAGGAACACCTGGGCCGCCCGCCTGGTGCAGGGCTCCTCTGGCCAATTGATATCTCATCAAGGCTTCAAGTTGGACGCTGGTCTCGAGAACTTCGGGTGATAGAGGCAACTCGACGACCGGCGCATACGGAGCAGCACGCCACTCTCGTCGCAACTCCGAGACATCGGTCGCGAAGCGCACCAGACGCAGTGTAGATCCCGGCCTGGGGTACACCATCGGCTCTAGCCTGATCAGGGTCTCTTGGAGCTGTTGGGCGAGGCTGGCGAGCTGGTCCTCGTTGAGATCCGATTCGTTTTGCAACAGCATCAGCGGGCTCGTCACACGGTCCCCTGGCTGTGTGCCGCTCTCCGTACTGGCTGCTGCCATGCTGCCAGATTCAGTTGATCCTGCTAGCTGAGACTCCTGCTGTCCTTGCCGAACCGGGTCGAGCGTCGTCGATAAAGGCGCGTGTTCCCGCCAATGGGTGATCTCATCACTGAGCTCGCTCAACTGCAGGTGCTGGTCCAGAGAGAATAGCGACAGGGCGAGACAAGCCAGAGAGAGTAGAACAACGAGCTGAGTGCGTTGTTTTCTGTCGACAGGATCGGGGGGTGCTTCGGCCCGCTGCACCTGGCTCGCCGTGTCGCGCTCACTCAAGCGCGGCGCTGGGGGCCATCGGAGCGGGCAGGACACCTGCGCAGGGTTTGCTTCGGCGGCTTGCTCTGTGGCCTGGGCGACGGGCTCATCTGCGCCTGTCAACGATACATCTGCGCCGAGCTCAAACAGGCGCCTGTGCATCTTCTTTGCTCGCTCACGAGGTAGTCGAAATGCAGCTCGATAGGGCAGGGGGCGGAGCAGCGGTTCGACCTCCTGGGTAGCCATTCCCAGCGCATCGCTGATGAAGCTGGCAACGGCTCGCTCGCCATCGTTCTCGTTCCAACCAACTACGTCGACGTGAAATGTCTCAGGCCGCTCGCGCCGTGCATACGGTTGATTGCAGACCCCACAGTTACCAAGCTCTTCCTCACTATTGATTCGGTCACGGCTACACCAGCGCAGATCAGCAGTGCGCCTCTCTGGGGGCATCTCATCGTGAATCTGCAGTAGTCGTGAATGGACCTCTCGGTAGCTTGGAGGCCGGTCCCAAGGTGCCTTTGCCAGCAATTGTGCGATGAGAGATGCCAGGGGTTGCGGGGGGCTGCCGCCGAGATCACGCAGATAAGGCGCTACATCTCGAGTGTGTTTCTCGAGCAGCAGCATCGGTGTCTCGGCATCAAAAGGTGGCCTGCCAACCAGTAGGTGAAAGAACGAAGCCCCCAGGCTGTAGAGATCGGAACGGTGGTCGCCAGGGCGTCCTCGCACTACCTCAGGGGCCATATAAAAAGGTGTCCCCATGACGGCACCAGCGTGCCCCAGGGTGTTGTCATCGATGAAGCGGGCCAGCCCGAAGTCAAGGAGCTTGAGGGTGCCGTCTTGACCTAAGAGCATGTTGGCGGGCTTCACATCGCCGTGGCAGATACCCGCGTCTGTGGCGGCCTGTAGGCCTGCACAGGCCTGCGTAAACATCGCGAAGTACTGTTCCCAACGGAACGAGGCACGACCCTGAATCAGTTCGGCCAGCGGCCAACCTTCGACAAGCTCCATGACATAGAAGGCCTGATTCTCTTCGGTGCCGGCGAAGAGAACTCTCGCGACGTTTGGATGTTCCAGCCGAGCAGCGGTGCGGGCTTCCTGCTCAAACCG
>Ga0163179_10003408_pt1 | contig 10811 bp, 8 predicted proteins | sample AtlANTMetagenome_FD_109643 | JGI IMG/M metagenome (GOLD analysis project Ga0163179, IMG submission 109643) | Marine eukaryotic phytoplankton communities from the Atlantic Ocean - Atlantic ANT 2 Metagenome | ecosystem: Environmental > Aquatic > Marine > Oceanic | place: North Atlantic Ocean... | reverse complement strand
TTCGTGTTGAAATGGATACCAGTGACGATACCATTGGAAAGAAATTGCGAACACATCGTGCCATGCGTCCAGCATACCTACTCATTCTTGGAGACGATGAAGCAAGTAGTGGAACGGTCTCGTATATGGGCCCCGATCGCGAGCAAGTGAATGGTGTACCCATCGCAGAATTTGTCACGATGATTCAGTCTGAAATCAGCAATCGTACTTGAATAAACGACCAATCCAAACAAGCATTGAATAAGGAACCCACACCATTCATGTTAGAGGTCACAATATGTCGGAAGCAAAATCGTCCCGCAACGGTATCATTTGTGTACTGTTATTGCTCTTGGTTTCTGCGACACCATTCGCTGGAGCCCAAGGTATCGTTTCGGCTGACATTTTGACCGAATGGGTCGATGATGGATCAGGTAACATCACCCATGGATACCGGATTGTTCTCGACCAATCTCTTTCCTTTTCAGAACTTGATGAGTTGGCTGTCACCGTATTGCACACTGATGTTGATGACAACGAAATCGGAAACTGGGCCATCGATTGGACTGGAGGGAACAATACTGAACTCAGTTTTGTAGTCGGCTCTACATTAAATTGGAAAGATCAAGTCATGATTGAAGTCTGGCAGAATGATTGTTGCAACCCCTCGGTAATGATTGGTTCACGTAACATCCAGGTCACCATCTGGAATGAACCTCTGTCCGATCACGAAATTACGCGCGTGACGAACTGGAACTTGGTTCAGGATACCGTTAATTTCACCGACAGTGGATCTTGGGCGTTGGATTTCATTGGTCAAGGATGGCAACAGCGTACAGGTGATGTTCTCGTTTCCAATGAACTCGGTACTGGAATGCTCAGTATCGAGGAATCAACCGAAGGTGGAACCGGGACGGTCGCCATCATGTTGTGGCTGGATACCGTTTGGTTGAATGAAACTGTCAACGGTATGGAACTGCAGAGTCAAATTTTCGAGATGCGTGGGAACGGAACCATTGGTATCAACAGTAGTGAAGATGGAATCAATACCGAAATTTTTGGCAATGTCGTGAACTCATACATCATTCGAAGCCTCGATCAAGGGATAGTTGAGGAACAAATCCGTATCGAAGCCAACGGTGGATTGCAAATGTCCTCCGAAGGTGGTGGTGAATCCATGCAAGCCAATGGGACACTCGCACTTTTGCTGGTTGAAGTTCATGACATTGATGGGCAACGCGTGTTGTCCAATACCGAGTTTGAAGGGACAGCGGACATGATCATGACCGGCGATGATTACGAAATGGATTTGGACATCAATCAAATCATCAGTCGGGAGAGATGGGAAAATGGGCAGCTTCATTCTTCGCTCAATAGAATCCAAGGTGATGGTGCATTCGACTTTTCCGACCAAGAGGAAAACAGTTCTGTCGTGGTCAATGCCACAGTTTACGATTTCTTCACAGAATCGGTCAATGGAAACAAGACTGGGGATCGAATCCACGTTGATGGCACCCTATCAGGAGATGTAACAGGAGATTTCGGTACGGTTCGTGACATTGTTGCAAGCAACCACACCCAAGCCAATGCAACTGGAGAGGAATTTGATGTCAATGTCATTTTCACAGAGTCATGGTTCAATCTGTCTGGAGTTGGCAACAACCCCTTCGATTTCGAAGCTGTTCACAATCGCACTTGGGAATATGAGGTTCCGCAAGAACACTGGGACAACCGAACCGTACGTTTGCGATGGGATTCCATGGAGGGCGGTGAGCCCTCGGAAGGTGATGAGTTCCCTGAGCGTAGCCCCCTTGAGCGCAATCGTACTGTTCCAGAGGCAGAGAGTACCCTTGGCGGAGTTGACATTACGCGTGAAACAGGAATCGCTCCAGCGGAACTGATGGTTGGAGATAGACTCGATCTGCTAGGTTCGGAACTGATGTACCTCAGTGTCACTGCAACCAGCACCGGCACGGTTGTCAGAGACGGGCATACAATTCCTGTCACCTACTGGGATGGACAATATGGGAGCGATAGCCATGCGCAAGGTGCAGTGATTAGCGAAGGAATCCTTGCAGGTTTGGTAGCTGAAGTCACCCGGAATGCAACCCTAGATTTGGATGACGGTGGTTCTCTAGAATTTGGAGAAACTCAATCTTTGGCGAGAGTGTTGTCACCTTCGATTATTACTGAATCCGAAAATACACCTCCTACAATTGAATCGGTAGTGATTCGAGAGGGTTCGATTACCAACGAAGGTGCGGGTATCGCACACCTAGAGATCACCGTGGATGACCCTGACTGGAATGTACGCTCGGTGACCGCAGACCTTTCCGCTCTTTCTCTTGGAACCGTGACTCTAAACGATGTCGGAGTGGATGGCGACATATCTGTTCACGACGAAACATTCACGATTTCAATCGAATATACAGGTACCCTCGATGGAGATGTCAATATCGACATTGAAGTTGCCGATGATTGGACAAGTGTCACCGAATCTCATATCATCACGATTCTCAATCGATTGCCACAAATTTCTGCACTCTCATTTTCGCCACTAACGGTAAACAGGGGCGACACCACTAGCGTCGTTGTCAGTGCAAGCGATGGTTCAGGCGTGACAGCAGTCGGCATTGACACTACACAATGGGGTGGAAATGTCACTTGGCTTACTCAACTTGATGGAAACTGGATTGGTGACATTTCTGTACCTGAAAACATCCCAAGTGGAGATCAAATTCTCCCCGTGCGATTGGAAGATGGCGCAGGGGGAAGTGGCTCCACCAGCAAATTTGGCACAGGAGAAGATTTGACTGCCCTTCACATTCTCAATGAAGGACCGGTAATCTCGAATGTCACTTTCTACGATGGGCAAGACGTGGTCAACAGCCTAGGTATCCCTGCACTTGGAGTCAATGAGTATACCTTAACAGCAACAGTGACTGATTACGATACGGTTTCCATCGTACAAGCAAAGCTGGGTTCAATTGCTCCACCTGGGCAAAGCAACAATTGGATTTCGATGCGGGATGATGGACAAGGTCCCGATGCCGTGGCAGGAGATGGCATTTGGTCGATAATGGTTGAAGTCCGTCCAGGTGTTTCGGGTGGAATTACACAGTTTGAGATTCGTGGAATCGACCAACAACTCGCTCAAACTCCACTCAACGAACGCACACATGAAATCGAGTTGGGCAATAGTGGCGATGGTTCAGGTGGTGGGCAAGCTGTCTTGGAAACCGCAAGCAGTACATGGATTATTGTCAGCCTCATCAGCATCATTATTCTGATTTCACTGGTGGGCCTAGCATTTTGGATTCGAGGTGGTGGCCTCAAGCAGATGATGTTGCCTTCAGAAGACCCTTGGAAATGACCAATCGTCTTCACCGACGCTTAGAAAAGTGATTCTTCTTTCCCGGTGTGTATACGAGTGTAGTGTAGTGGTTATCACCGGGCGTTGCCAACGCCTGAACCCGGGTTCAAATCCCGGCACTCGTACCATCACTGCATCATTGAGCGAATGTTGGTTTCTATCGCATCTCGTGTTGAGCGATACACCTCCATACTTTTTCCAACGGGATCATCTAATTCCCAATCTCCATCCAATGGAATGTTTGGACAAGAGACACCGCAACCCATGCTAAACACTTTATCAAATTCAGTATGATCGATTTCATCGATGTGATTTGGAATCTGTTGTGAGATATCAATTCCAAGTTCAGCCATTACAGCAACGGCATTTTCGGCAACTTTGGAACCTGGATGAGTCCCAGCACTTGCTGTCTCCAATCCCAGATGACGCGCCCAACCTTCCGCCATTTGGCTACGACAAGTATTGCCTACGCATACGAAAAGAACTCGCATGAAGCCACCTTGTACTTCCGACATTTAACAATCCTCTCAGTAGATTCAGTAGATTTGGGCTTAGCCACGCCTTGAAGTACCGGTGTTTAATCGGCTTTATCAGAGAGAGCGATATGAGTGGTCCAATTTCTCACCACAGCCCCAGTGAGGGAGAAGCCCCTACCCCTGATGAAGGAGCAACAGCTGACCAGAAAGCGCAGATGGAACAAGCCTATGCACAGATGCGTCGCAAGCTTCGAATGACCCGTTTGGCAGAGGATATTGAGCACAAAGTCATGGTTCTATCTGGTAAAGGTGGTGTGGGTAAATCAACCGTTGCAACAGGTTTGGCTCTCAGTTTAGCCCGTCAGGGCAAAAAAGTGGGCATTCTCGATATCGATATCACGGGTCCAAACATTCCCAAGATGTTGGGTATCGAGGATACTGAACTTCATGTCGAAGACAGTCAAATCCACCCCGCTGACGGCCCAAATGGCCTGAAGGTAATGTCGATGGCATTCCTTCTGGAAGATCCAGACAAGCCAGTGATTTGGAGAGGACCCATCAAATTGGGCGCTATTCAGCAATTCATTGGCGATGTGGCCTGGGGTAAATTGGATGCTTTGGTGATTGATTTCCCACCCGGAACAAGTGATGAGCCACTGACAGTTGCGCAATCCTTGCCCAACATCGATGGTATGGTCATTGTCACCACGCCACAAGATGTCGCGTTGCTCGACAGTCGTAAATCGATTAATTTCTCCAAGACTGTGAAAATTCCAGTATTGGGTGTGGTCGAGAATATGAGTGGATATACCATTCGTGGTAATGCTGAACCGAATTCAAAAATCTCGGTCATGGGCCCTCAAGGAACCCCAGTCGAGGCGAATACGAACGAGGATGGCGAGTGGTCAGTCACCTTAGATTTGTTCAAGAAAGGAGGAGGAGAAGATGCTGCTAAAGAGTTTGAAGTCCCTTTCTTGGGCTCTTTGCCGTTTGATCCAGGTATCGTTCGAGGCGGAGATGATGGTGTTCATCGTATTGTTGCAGAACCTGAAGGGCCAACTGCGAAGGCATTTGACACAGTGGTTGAGAACCTACTCGCTCAACTCGCAAAGGGCGAAGATGATGCTCCAGAGATTCTCTGAGCGGGAATCCTCTAAATCGTGATTGTCCTAGTCGACTTGTTCGGGATTGTCATGGTCGGAGAAACTGGTATCTATGTCACATGGGTGACAGGTGCGATAATCGTCTCTGTTGCATTGATGCCTTTCCTCAAGCCACCATGGGCTCGGATGACAATCAATGGTTTCCAAGACATGTTTCGTCGTTATTGGATGCACGGTTTGGTTGTATTTTCTGTATATCTTTGGAAGGATATTTTCGATGGTGTTGATCGAATATTGATGGCGAATACTCGGATTGACATGACTGCGTACATTTATGCGATTGAGGGAGACATTGTTGTTTGGTTTCAACACACGTTTGAGCATCCGATTCTAACTTCAATTCTGACACATTTCTATGTCGCTGGATACATGATGATTATCTTCTCAGCATTTGTCTATACTTGCTACTTTGATGATCGCCACATGGCTGATAGAATTTCTCTAACTCTATTGCTCACCTATCTCACAGCACTTCCATTCTACTTGTTCTTCAACGTACGAGTGACGGGTGATTTCATCCCTGAAATGCAAACATTGGGTTACCAACTGACTCCTGAGATTCAAACGTGGTTCACTCGAATCGATCCGTTTACGAATGGGATGCCAAGCTTACACATCGGGCTCCCCTTTGCAATTTGGTATTGTTATGCAAGAAATGACTTGGATGGTCGATGGAAAGTATGGCGATACTGTCTAATTACATACATTTCTTTGACTGCATTTACCATTCTGTACTTGGGCATTCACTGGGTGAGTGATATCATCGGTGGTATTGCTGTCGGAATGATCGCAGTACACCTTTCCGAGCGTTTAGCTCCACGAGTATGGTGGGTATTGGATGAACGCTCTTTCCTGCATCGTGTATCGTGGTTATTGGCAGATTGGAGGCGTCCGGTCAATGAAGTTAGATCTATCTTTGTGGGTTGGTTAAACTGGTTGAAAGTACCAGGTAGTCATCAAACCGCTGTAGTCATCATGCTCCTACTTGCAGGCACTGGTGGAACTTTGTTGTGGGATGCAACACACCAACACTTCCCTGCTGAAGGGGTAACTCATCCAGATTCAGCATCAGGTGCAGATGGTTGGTTGGCCAGTTACGAAGTCATCGATGGGGGGATTACTGTGACCTTATGGAACCTCTCGACTGAAGAATCCTATCAACAAAACATTGGAATCAGCACAGATTGGGGCAATTTCCCCGTGGAAATATTGATCGGTGAATCCCATATTGTGGTATGGCATGGATACCAATTACAATTTTTCAATATTAGTAAGAATCAGTGGGAGGGACAATGGCTGACAGGACCCTTGTTTGATGACATCTCCATGCTGTCTAACGGCGATGATGAATGGCCGCGTATGGTGATGTTGAATGATGGCGAAGTCGAGATACGACTCCGAGGAGGCATTGATTGTTCCACAGCCAACGGGTGTACAGGCCTCCCGACCACTCCCGATGGTACTGTTTCAATGATTGCAGCAGACGAAAATCGCGTTGCCTACGTTGAATCTTCGACGCCTATGTCGATTCATGTTCAAACTACGAGTGGAATTCAACAGCACATTACCGTTGAAATCGATGCTGTCATTGATGATGAGCGCGATGAACAAGTATTCCAGATGACTGATACTCTCGTGGATTATCAAAACGCCACGGTCACAGAAATTGTTCTAGACGATGAGCATCTGGTTGCATTGGTCAACTTGAGTTCAGTCAGTCGTCTTGTAATGGTCAATCTTACCAATGGTGATCAACAAATTCTCGGCGACCCCGTCTTCCCAGTGGCCGCTCCAAGCATTGGTCATGGGTATGTGGCATGGCAACATCAGCAGTTCCTCATCTCAAACAACCCAGTGGAATTCGACTTGGATTGGGAAGTCCAGTACCACGATATTAAAGTGAATCAATCGTATCAACTACATCCGGAAGATGACATCGACCAAATCCAACCACAAGTCATGGAGGAACACATTGCATGGTTGCAAATCGAAGATGACAATGAAACTCAGATTCGGGTGTTCACCATTGAAGTAATCTTTGAGCCATATTCTTCGAGTACCTTGCAAGTATTCATTCTATTACTGCCATTGCTCCTTCTCACTTGGGTATCCCAACGACTGAAAGAAAACGAAGGGCGAATTTTGAATCAACCAGAGTTTAGCGAGGAAGAATAATCATTCAGCTAATCGGAACATTTCATCGAGGTTGTGCTGAGCGCGGGCGATAATATCGCTGTCAATTTCAATGATTTGATCGTCTCTAGGTTCTTGCAATGCTTGTAAGATGTCTTCCAATTGTGTTGCCTTCATGTATCGGCACATGACACAAGCCCCATACAAATTCAGTTCTTCTTCTGCCTCAGCCATGACCCGCTCAGCAGTACCACATTCTGTAATCAGCATCACGTCTGGTTGACCGACTTTACCCAGCCGAATCGCTTCATGGATCAGTTTCTCAGATGACCCCACAAAGTCGGCTTCTTCCAATACATCAGCACTGCATTCTGGATGAGCCAATATGGATAGATTATCCCCAATTCTTTTTCTCCATTGCCGCACCTTTTCGCCAGTAAATACGGCATGGACTTCGCACTCACCATCAAAGACAATCACCTCTTTCTTACCCTCCAATGCCTTTTGCAAGTGTGCTCCCATGAATCGATCAGGAACGAAAATGAGTTTGTCACCAGGCAAGCGCTCACAGATTCGGAGATAATTGCTACTGGTGACACTGACATCACATTCAGCCTTAACCGCAGCAGTCGTGTTGATGTAGCAAGCCACAGGAACTCCGGGATATTGCGCCCGCAAATCACGTACATCTTGTGCAGTAATTCCATCAGAAAGACTGCAACCAGCCTCCGGTGAGGGGTGAATTACCATCTTATGGGGGCTGACGATTTTTGCCGTTTCGGCCATGAATCGAACACTTGAGAATAGAATGATCTGTTGTGATGCATCCCGAGCTGCTTTCGACAGTGTGTAAGAATCTGCGACCTCATCAGCCACCCCGTAGATGATGTCAGGCGTCTGGTAAGTGTGTGCAATCAAAAATACATTTTTTTTCTTTTTTAGTCGATTGATTTCCAATGTGATTGGTGCAATTCCTCGACAGGTTTCGATAGGCCATCGTTGATGCTGTTGAATTGCCTCTTGAAGGCGTATCGCTTCGGCCTCTATTTCGGCCTCTGAGAATGAAAATGAACCCATTTCTCCGCGTGGGCGCGGGATGGTAGGGAGAGGTAGGCTCATGCTTTGGCGTCCAGTGCAACCGCTTTGAACTCATCCCATATCCGACACACCATGACGGGGCCATGGGTTGGCACTGAAATGCTCCATCGTGGGGCTGAAGCAGTGGTTCATGCAGGTTCTTGGATGGGGAGAGAAGCGATTCTCAAGCAGCGGGAACCTCGTACATGGCGTCACCCTGATTTAGATGCACGATTGACCAAATCACGCATGTCTGCTGAAGTCCGTTTGTTACGCCGCCTCCATCTTCATGGATCTCCTGTTCCTGAACTATTGGCTGTTGACAGTTCAGCCGGATGGATGGTCACCAGTCGAGTTCCTGGAGGTCCACTATTTGAGCATCTCAGAAACGGAGGTGAAGCAAGTATGCTGGAAGATTTGGGAGCTACAATCCGTACAATCCACGAAGCCGGAATCAGTCACGGAGATTTGACGACACACAATATTCTGTGGGATGATGAGGGCGGCTTGTCAATCATCGATTTCGGATTGGCTCAAATCACTGAAGATTTGGAGCCGATGGGATTGGATTTACAAGTTCTGAATGAGTGTTTGAAAGCGAGTCATCCATCTATTCAGGGCGCCATAGATCGAGTGGTTTCCGGTTATCTATCCAAAGGTGGAGAAGATGTCGTGGCACGATTCAATGACATTCGAGGTCGTGTACGTTATCATGGCTAAATTGATTGTACTAATTTCATTCCACTGAACGCGAGAAGTGGACAACAAAGCATGGTCACAAGCAAATATATTGCAGCGGTTGAATGCTCATTGTTTTCGATTAAATCAAGTAAATCGACACTGTATGCCGACATGGTTGTGAAGGCACCCATCACACCGGTTCCAACGAGCAACACAACCTCTTCTGATAGTGTCATCGTGACCACGATACCGAGTAGAAATGAACCGAGTAAATTGACAGTCATTGTACCCCACGGAAATCCCTCGGGCATCGATTCACCAACGATGTATCTCAGGATGGCTCCGATTGCACCGCCCAAGCCGACCAAAGCGAGCATTTTGGGTTCCATGCAGTGTGCAAGGCAAGAGAAGACTTCAACCCTCACCTCCATTTCGCATGTACATGGCGACTCTGAACTTCTTGACTGGCAATCGAGGTAAATTGTCAGAGGCGGAAGAATTACTTGGGCCCCTTGGCATTCATGTACAATCATTCCAAATCGAGGGGGAAATCCCAGACGTGATCGAGCCGCAGAGCGAAAGTCTGACCACGGTGGCATTAGCGAAAATCGCCCAAGGTGTAGAATTGTTGGCTGCCGCTGATCGGCTCCGGGAGATGCTTTTGGTTGAGGACACTGGATTGTTTATTGATGCGTTGCCAGATTTTCCAGGCGTATATTCATCACATGTTCTCAAATCACTAGGCTGTCAGGGGATTTTGAAACTCTTAGAAGATCATCGTGACGCTCGATTCATCACGACCGCCGCACTTTGGACCGGGGAAGCTGTTGAGGTTTTTGTCGGGACTTGTCAAGGGAAAATAGCGACCGAAATTAGAGGTCAAGATGGATTTGGATACGACCCAATTTTTGTGCCGAACGATACCGAAGATGAGAGAACATTTGCAGAGATGACTGCTGAAGAAAAATCTGCCATCAGTCATCGTGGAAAGGCCCTTACCGCTTTGTATGAATATATTGAGGGGACGGAGCCAAGCGTCGGCATCCCTAAGACGGACACTTAAGTGGCTGGACTGGAGGCGACAACAATGGTCACGTTCTTACGACTAATGTTGTGGTTTGGTTTGTTTACGGGTGTCTTGACCTTCTTGGCTCTCGCTGGAACCATGAACTCCCTAGTGCAAATGATCTTTGGAGCTACAATTTTATTGCTCATTATTTTCCTGATGGGAACGGGCGGTGGTCGCAAGGTAGAGCGTGTGCGGAAACGCTCTGAAAAAGTGGAAACCGAACCAGAGGAATTGAAGGAGGAGTTGCCTGCTCCTGTTCAGTCGGATGTCGATGTTTCCTCACGACGAAACGCGAAATTGTCTCGCAGTCGAACCAGTGCTCCTGAACCAGAGCCAGAGCCCGAAGAAGACGAGGAAATCACGGTTAGCCTTGCAGATGATGAGGTTGAGGTCAGCGTTATCGATGAAAATGTCCACGTTGCAGAGGAATATGTCGCTGAGATTGATGCCGAATCAATGGAAGAAGCAGATATTGAATCGTTCATTGACGACCGGCGCGATCGCCACGCACTGATTCGTCGCCGAATTGAAGCACGTCGCCGTGAACAATTGGCCGATATTCGCTCAGAAACCGCCAAAATTTACCAGTCCGCAGATGAATCTGAAGACCTCTTGGCTTTGGTAGCATCTGAGAATCACGGACATACCATTCATGAAGTCTCGGAGAATCCCTCACCTGGAAGCCCTATCGGTGCGGTGTTTGTTCGTATCGATGAAAATCGCTTGCTCAAAGTTCGTATTCCAATGGATCAAGGATTCATTTCTGGTACCGAACCCTTGCCTGATTTACCTCCACTACCAGAGTTGGGAGATTTGCCCTTGCCTCCACCTCCAGCAGGTGATTTGCCATTGCCCCCGCC
>Ga0163179_10003407_pt1 | contig 10811 bp, 10 predicted proteins | sample AtlANTMetagenome_FD_109643 | JGI IMG/M metagenome (GOLD analysis project Ga0163179, IMG submission 109643) | Marine eukaryotic phytoplankton communities from the Atlantic Ocean - Atlantic ANT 2 Metagenome | ecosystem: Environmental > Aquatic > Marine > Oceanic | place: North Atlantic Ocean... | reverse complement strand
TCTTCAGCCCGACGAAAGTTCTTTACGACCGATATTATTGGACTACGGTAAAAATCGGGGACATCAAACTTGCGAGCCATAACGAATTAATCAGAGAGTATTTTGCCAATCCTAATTGGGGGGGGAAGGGCTACGAAGTATGTCTGTTTCCCTATCAAACAATCGCTCTAAAAAACAGAACCACTACTCAACCTGTACTGAATTACGAACGGTCTGCAACTTTTTCAAATACACAACCCCACCTATAAAACAGTCAATCACTTAAGTGCCTGTGAGTATTCAGCAGTCAAAAATACCGAGCGTAATAGCCTCAGTCGAGTTTTAGGCGGAAAGCTGCTGTCTGCCTTTTCTACGCCGCCTAGACAAAATGGCCCTTCCATGACGGTTCGACATTCGTTTTCTAAACCCGAATTTGTTCTTTCGCTTTCTTCTACTGGGCTGGTAGGTCCTTTTCACTTGATGCCTCTTTAGTTAAAACTAGTCCCACTATGGTATCTAAATTTGTCTTCGTTTGTCAAGCTATAGAACATTGTTCAGAATTGGCACACGGATTGCTACAAGTCTATTCCAGAATCAATTCAAATAGCTAGTACGAGAGTGGGGATATGAAACAAAAAAAACACCTTGGAAAAATGTTGGTAATTGTTCTTTTTTCAATTTGGATGCCTTCTTGGGCTACTACTATTATCCTAAAATCAAACGTTAGTATAGAACAGCGGGACATCCTGATTGGGGACATTGCTACTGTAGAAACTCAAGATCTTGGTAAAAAAGAACGAATCGAAAATATAAAAGTTGGTTCAGTTAATAGAACCGGACGAGCTAAATCAGTTAACGCCCCACAGATTGCATACTGGCTTAAACGTAACCAGATTAATCCAGACCAAGTAAAAATCAACGGGCAAAGCCAAGTAACATATCGTGTAACAAACCCAATTAAAACTGATATGACTTTTGAATTGTTGAAGAGGGTACAAACCTTCTATCAAGAATCACTGCAAGTGGAAAATGTAGAAGTAAAAGTAAAAACCACATGTCCCCCATTACCGTTGATTACGCCGGAAACCAGAATGGAGTTCCATCCCAAAGGGCAGTTGGAAGATGGTAGATTAGCTCTCGTTATTTATGATCATAATCGGCCTTACCGATTAGCACTAGCCTTCGACATTCAGATTCAACAGCCAGTTGTAATATCAACTATCGACATACCCGCTCAAAGTAGAATTGAATTAGAATTTTTGAGAATTGAAAATAGAGCTTTAAACAGATCTGTTGGATCGTTCACTCAACCTATGACACAAACAGCATTAGTGGCTGGTCAAATTTCTAAGCGACAGATTCGTAAAGGCCAAATCATTACCCAACAAGATCTACAAAAGCAATACCATGTAAAAAGAGGAGACGTGATTACTGTTATAGCTCAAAGAGGAGCGTTAAAAATTCAAACTCATGGTGTTGCAAACGAGAATGGCAACTTGGGTCAGCTAATTCGTATCAAGAATATAACATCAAAAAAAGTCATCATTGGCAAAGTAATCGATAAAAAAAAGGTTCAGGTTAAATTTTAGGAACAAAAAATGAAAGTCAAACAATTCAAGAAAACACCCTTTTTGAAATTCAATATTATCACGAGAAAAATCATCACATCAATCGTGCTGGTATTTTTCGGTTGTTTATTTGGAAGCTCGGTAGTATCAGCAAAAAAAGGAATGACTATCTACCAAGCATCAATCTTTGCTGATAAAAAAGCCAGACAGGTTGGAGACTTGTTAACCATACTAGTAATTGAACGAGCTAGCGCTTCAAGAGAAGCTAAAACAAAAACGAGCCGGACTTCCGGACGAAATGGAAAATTAGGCGCTCTTGTTGGTTTGCCAACACGTGGTCTAGGCGCTACTGGTAACGTACTCCCGGAGGGGATTAGCTTATCCTCTGCTAGTAACTTTGATGGACTTGGTTCTACTGAACAAAGTGATGCATTGGATGCAACGGTTAGTGTTATTGTAACGGAGGTTTTAACCAATGGGACACTAGTCATTGAGGGCCAAAGACAGATTACTGTTAACGGTGAGCAACAAATCTTGACTATAAAGGGGATGGTTAGAGAACAAGATATCAGCGCTAACAATACGGTAATGTCGACGAGTTTAGCTAATGCAGAAATTGCCTACCAAGGTAAAGGTATGATTTCTCGACAACAGAAACCAGGTTTATTGAGTAGACTTCTCGATTGGGTTTGGATCTTCTAGCATTTTTGTGACAAAAGTATTAAAAATAAGGTGAATCATGAAAAAACTGACCGTCATTTTGATTAATTTTTTGATCATATCCATTTTCAATAATTCTTCTTTTGCAATTCAAACCCGAATCAAGGATGTAGTTACAGTAGATGGAATTCACGAGGCTAAGCTATTTGGTATGGGCTTAGTAACTGGTCTTAATAATACTGGTGATAAGCAGAGCCAAGTAACACAGCGGTTTGTTGAAAATATGATCCAGAACATGGGAATCACTATGGAATTGGATCGCTTAGATACCAAAAATACCGCGGTAGTTACGGTAACTGCGGTGTTACCACCCTTTGCTAAAATTGGTTCAGAGATCGATGTGCAAATAGACTCACTACAAACGGCTACCAGCTTACAAGGCGGTACACTATTACCCACGCCTCTCTTTCATCCACTAGATGCAACCAAGGAAGTATATGTAATGGCAGGTGGGGTAATATCACTAGGTGGCTACGGCGCTTCTGCAGGAGGAGATAGCATCCAAAAAAACCATCCAACAGCGGGAACTGTACCCAATGGTGGTATTGTCCATAAAGCCATGCGCCTCGACGTATTTGAAGGTGAAGAACTAGTTTTGGTACCTTATCACGCTGATTACACTACCGCAGTTAACATAGCTGATGCAATCAACAATGAGCTTAGCTATACCCCTAAACCCGCGACCACGGTCGATAGTGGTTCCGTTCGTGTCATTATTCCATCTATCCTCCAAAATGCAGATGAAAACATCTACACTGATAACGTCATTCGTTTTTTAGCTCAAATTGGCGATTTAAAAATCATTATTGACCGGCCAGCTCGAGTAGTAATTGATGAGAAAACTGGAACAGTTGTTATTGGTTCGAATGTCGCTATATCTGAGGTAGCTGTCACACATGGCAGTTTATTTGTAACCATTAATACTGAAACCGATATTAGTCAACCATCACCGGCCACTGCTGGTCAAACAATTGTTTCATCCGAGACAGATATAATCACCCAAGAATCAGAAGGTTGGCTGACAGAGATACCAGAAAGTACAACCGTTGCCAACGTAGTTGATTCACTTAATGCGTTGGGGGCAACACCACGAGAACTGATTTCTATTTTACAAAACATCGAGAAGAATGGCTCGCTTCATGCTAAGTTAATTATTCGTTAGCTAAGTAGGAGTAATATTAACAAAATGAAACTAGCATCTAACCTTGGTCAATTATTAAATCATAGCCTACGCAACCCTAATCTGGAACAGTATCGGAAAAAAAATCCTTTCCAGCAAGAAAAAGTAGAAAAAAATACCGACCAAGCTCAGAAACCTTTTGACCGAGAACTAAAATCTGTGGCTCAAGAATTTGAGTCCCTGTTTACTCACCACATGCTGAAACAAATGCGATCAGCTGTACCAAAAAGTGATTTTCTTGATGGTGGCAATGCCGAAAATATTTTTACCGACATGCTTGATCAAGAAATAGGCAAAATTACCTCTAAAAGAGGTATTGGTATTGCTGATATGGTCTATGAACAACTGCGGAGAAGCTAATTTTCGTTTGAAGATCAAGCCTCAATAATGTATTATCTGATGACCGTTGGTAAGGGAACCAATTTTTTTTCAATTTTTTCTAAAGTTTTTTTAGGTTTCTGCCGTTAAGTACGGTAGATCAATAACACTCACCTTAGAAAGTGGGTAAAAAAGGAGAATAACAATGGTACCTATCGAACGTCTTATAGCAAATCGACCGGGTGTGCGATCACAGCAAAGTCAGCCCGAGAAAACTACTTCCACCAACGTCAACAATCGGAATCCCTACTTAAACAGTAATTCGCAAACTACAACGACAGCACAAGACACTGTTACTCGATCTGAAGAGAGTAACGCACTCGATCAAATCCGACAAAGAGTCGTCGATTCACCCGAAATTGACACTGAAAAAGTCGCTCGGCTACGTGCTTTAGTTGATAGTGGAGAGTATACAGTTGATAGTGCACAAGTTGCTGAGAAAATCTTGGCCACTGGTGTTTTGCCTTCAAACCAATAGGTCAGTAATACATTAAGCAGTTGTTGCATTAATATAGAAACTCGCTTTTTCTCAACTGATAATTTCATCAGTTATAGCAATCGGACGATGAACTCAGTCGGTTGAATGATCAGGCTTATATAAACGGAATTCTAAATGCAATCAACAATTAATAAAGCTGCGTTGAATCGTCTAATGTACATCCTTACTCAAGAAGTAAGCCTGTGCAAGAAATTGTTTGAGCTAACAACGTCAGCTCCTCCTATCTTAACTAGCGATAATGCGGAAAAGATCACGGCCCTTTTAGGAGTATTAGATACTCAGGCAACAGAGCTAAAGGCCTTATCAATGACCCGAACGGCTTTAATGCTCGAATTTGCCCGCTCTCTAGGTATCCCTGTTGTTTCATCTGGTGGGATAACACATTTGAAACTGCGAAAACTTGCCGATGTGGTTTCAGAGCCATTTTCGACAAGTTTTCGCAATTTTAGTTCTGAACTAAATCAATTAGCCAGGCAAATACAATCAGCTCAATCGGATAATGCTTATATTATTCACAGAGCACGTGACTACGTCAATGTTACACTCCGCTTGTTGGCGTCTGCTCAGAATAGCTTTGGCTATTCCGGGGAGTTGAACCAAAAAAGTAGTGTACAGCTCCACACTTTGGCCTAGGAACTTTCCATGACAAATTTATTAGGTAGTTTAGAAACTGCTCGACAATCGCTTAACGCACAGCGACGTGGGTTAATGGTTACAGGTCACAATATTGCAAATGTTAACACACCAAATTATGCCCGTGAACAAGTCGAAATTGCCATCGATGTTAGAGGTTATTCACAGTCTGGATCTAATGTTACAAAGGTAACACAGGTACGGGATAAGATTTTAGAAAGTCGTTTACGTCAAAGTATTCAAGATTCAAAAAATTGGAGTACACAATCTGACCAGATGCAAAAAATTGAGAGATTGTTTACCGATTTGGATGTGGGGGGGGTTTCTGGTGCCGTAGCAGATTTTTGGGATAGTTGGCAGAACTTGAGTGTTGACCCAGAATCAAAGGAGATTGCTCGTAATGTTACCATTGGTCGTGCGCAGGATCTAGTACAAGAACTAAAGAATGTTAATCTAGGATTTCAAAGTTTATATGAAGAAAATAACACACAAATCCATAGCTTTGTGACTGAAGTCAATGAATTAGGCGATTCAATCGCCAAGTTGAACCGTGACATTGCAGCAATCGAGTTTTCTGGTGAGGCGGCCAATTCACAACGTACAGTCCGTCATGGTTTATTAACGAAGCTATCCGAATATACTGATTTTACTACTGTTGAAGAAAGTAGTGGCATGTTACAAATTCATCTAGGAGGCTTTGCTTTCGTAGATGGAGACCGGGTGGGCATGTTAGTAGCTGAAGATCAGACTCCTAGCTTCACTAGTTCGGAACAACCGAACACAAAATCAATCATCTACACTGAAATTGACCATTTAGTAAAGACCATTGCTAGCAAAAATCAAAGTATTTTGTCTCACCGAGGTACTACAGCTGAAGTCAGGCAAATAGTAAATGAGCGTAGCCAACACGAAAATCAAATTCAAACTCTTTTTAATTTAGCCGGGATAGAAAACGCTACGATTTCTGACATTGGTGATGGAACAGGCATGATAAAAATTGAGGTCGATGGCGAGTTAGTATTGGAAGGAACGAAAGTCTTTGGTCTTCCAGATAATGGGAAAAACAATCAAACTCACCCACTTGCTAACAATCAAAAAACTGTCGTCATTACCGACTCACGTTCAGGTAAAGAGGTCTCTATTCAAAGTGGAAAAATCGGTGGTTTGATAAATGTCCGGGATAACCAGATTCCACGTTTTATTGAACGGATCAATTCGTTTGCTACAACACTGATGGCTGAGGTTAACTCAGTCCATGTTAAAGGATATGGATTGGATAATACAACAGGAATCGAATTTTTTACCGGAGAGAGTATAAATGATATGGCTGTTAACTTGAGTTTGGTACAAAGCCCAGAGAAAATTGGGGTATCGAGTCGGCCTGATGAGCCTGGTAATAATGAGATTGCTTTCAGTATTACTGCCAAGCGGAACGAATTTGTAATGTCTAATGGTACACAAACACTCGAAGAATATTATGCTAGTACTATGACCATAATTGGGATCCAATCCCAACAAGCACAGAGAAACGAAGAAAATAATGGGTTATTAACTTCCCAGCTAGAATCATTTCGCGAGAGTGTTTCCGGTGTATCTATGGACGAAGAAATGGTTAATTTGATTCAATTCCAGAGAGCTTACGAAGCTGCTGCTCGTTACATATCGACGGTCGATCAGGTAATGCAGACGTTGATTAATATGTAAGTGACGTAAGTATTAACAGATTTCGACTTAGGAGAATTAGATGAGAGTAACCCACAAAATGATCTCTACTCGAACAACGGGTGATTTACAGGAAGGCTTAGAAGGAATTCAAGATGCAATAGAAAAAGTATCCACGGGAAGAAAAATTCGTTCTTTGTCTGGTGAACCATCACAACTCCTATCGGTTATGAGCCTAAGGAAAGATTTTTCTATCAATGTCCAACACATATCTAATAATGACAAGGCGAGTTTTCGCCTTAACCAAATTGACAGTATAATCGGCCAAGTTAATGATACCATGTTTCTGTTAAAACAGTTTGCGACCGATATCTCATCCAAAATTGGTAATATCGAGGCTAGCGCAGAACTGAACAATATGCGATCACAATTTAAGCAAATCGCTAATACGAAGATACTCAATCAGTATATTTTTGCGGGTACAAAAACTAGTGCACCTGCTTTTGTAGAACAAAATGGTAAGATCTTATATCAAGGAAATACTGAAAAAATTGAACTAGAAATTGGCCCAGACGAGAAAATGCAGGTAAACATGATCGGCTCTGAGGTTTTCGGTAGTGACGATATAGGTCTTTTCAAGGTAATGGAAACCCTAGGCAATTTGGTAGATCAAAAAGATTTGGGTATCGTGGACGAAACGACAAAACATTCAATTTCCTCCGGTCAATTACTTACTGCTAATGGTGATTTGGCTGCTACCAGTACTAAGCTAACAGATTTAGCCGGTATTGATGTAACAGATACTATTCTACTTTCAGGCCAGTCAAGTTTACCAACTGGAGAAGGTACAGTAGTTAATCGAACTATTTCACTAACGGATGATCTTATCAATAACCCACTGTACGGAGATACTGTTGGTGGATTTTTGCAGCTTTTGGAGGATACCTACGGGGATGTCAAGGCCTACATCAGTTCAGCGGGAAAAATTGTAGTAGCTGACAATGCAACTGACGGTGAAAACAGTTCACTGCGAGCAGTAATAGAACCTCAGAATGAGAATGGGTTGCTAGATTTTGGTACGATGACACACATACGAAAAACAGTAAAAGTTCAGACCTCCGATGTAGAATTGAAGGCATATCAGTTTGATGCAGATGGAGTCTTAACATCTACTACTGTTGCCGGAAGTGATAATACTTTAGCTGAGCTGGTAGCTGACCCTACACGACAACCAAGAGTAGGGGAAACTTTGACGATTAGTGGAACCGGTCCAACCGGAAACAACATTAGTAAAACCTTCGCTTTTACAGCTGCTCCCCAAACAGATGCTAATGGAGATCCAGTAGCAGATGCAAACGGAACTTATGGTATTTCGATTGGGGCTACAGTGGAAGATTTACTGAGTCATATTGAGTTTAGTTTTGGTGGATCAATCCAAGCAAAAATTGGCGTTGATGGCCAGCTAATGGTACAAGATACGGTCGCTGGTAGTAGCCAAACTAGTATTCAAGTTACTACTCATAACGAAGGTGGAGGTGAACTTTACTTAGGTAATTTCTCCGTTACAACCGAGGGAGATGATGCTCCTCAGGAGTTAGCAGAACGAGTAAAGACAGACACCAAAAATCTTTTGAACGACCTAATTAGCAAAGTAGATCTTATTGCTACTGAAAGTTCTTTGCGGATTCAGTCAGCGACCGAAAATGAAACCAGATTGACCACGATTCGCACTACAATTGAAGGGCAGATGAAAGAGGTTGAAGGGATTGATCAAGCTACAGCTTTAACGGAATTACGCGAATTAGAAAACGCTTATAGATCCTCGTTAACCGTAGCTGGTAAAGCCATGCAGCCGTCCCTGATCGATATTCTCGGTTAATTATAAAAAAATCCCACTGGCACCAAAAAATTGTTAGTAGCAGTGGAATTTTTTTCTTCGTTATCTATAAGATTTGGGAATTAATATCCCATTAGTATCACTTCTCTCCGAAATGACTAAAATTATCTTTAGATTATCAGTTTATTTTTTATCGACGTAGTGTGTTTGCTGTACCTAACATTTCGTCTGCGGTTTGAATTGATTTGGCATTAGCCTCGTAAGACCTCTGGGCAACTATCATTCCCACCATTTCATCCACGATTTTTACGTTTGACATCTCTAGCATTCCAGAGCGAACAATCCCAGCACCAAGTTGTCCTGGTGCCCTGATCATTTCTTGTCCTGTAGCACTAGTTTGTTTATATAACCCTCGTCCTTCATGTTGTAAACCTCTCGGGTTAGGAAAAAGAGCTAGTTCAATATTACCGGCAATAGTAGGTTCAATATCCCCGGCAGCTCGAGTGGAAACAGTACCGTCTTCAGCAATCAAAACATCTTCTGCTTCGGGTGGAATTTGAATAGGTGGGTCAAGCGGCAATCCATTAGCGGTTACTAAAGTACCACTTTCATCGAGTGTAAATGCGCCAGCACGGGTGTAATAGGTTTGATTATCTTGCATCTTAACTCGAAAAAAACCGTCGCCTTGAATTGCCATGTCAAGCGTATCTTCAGTATCTTTTAAGTCGCCCTGTGCGAAACGAGTAGGTGTAGCAACCAATTGTGTGCCGTGTCCGATCTCTATACCTGTTGGGATTGTACGTTCTTGATTAAGCGTTCCAGCTGGCTGGATGACTTGGTAGATCATATCCTGAAAATCTGCTCGGCTACCTTTGAAGCCTACAGTATTGACGTTAGAAATATTGTTTGAAATTACATCGATATTCTTCTGTTGAGCGACCATCCCTGAGGCGGATGACCATAATGCTCTCATCATTTTGCTATTCCCCTTACTAGTTTAGTCTTAAGATCGAGCTGTTTCATTGATTTGCTGAACTGAGTCATTGAAGGCTTGGATAGTCTTTTGATAGCCTTGGAAATTTCTTAAAGTTTCAATCATCTGTACCATTTGGTGAACAGGATTCGCGTTAGAACCTTCCAAATAACCTTGTAGAATATTGAATTCACTGGTATTTCCTTCTGATGAATCAGTGGTTTGGTAAAGGCTATTACCCTTTTGTATCAAGCTATCAGAAGGAAAATCTCTTATCATTAACTGACTGACCATTTCTTCCCCGTCAAAAATTTCTCCTTTATTGGTAACCCGTAAATTTGAAATTTGATCGATTTGGATAGGCTGTTCATCAGGATCTAAAATCGGCAATCCATTTTGTGTAACAAGATTTCCTTGATCGTCAAGCGTAAAAGAGCCATTTCTCGTATAGGAAACTGTACCGTCATGATTTAAAACCCCAAAAAATCCCTTACCTTGGATAGCTAAATCTAGCGGTTGATTAGTTTCGCGGACAGGCCCATCCGCTAAATTGAGACGGTAGTTAGCAACAGTTGCCGTTGATAAATTTGGGTTTTTGCTATTTGGAGCTAAGCCAGTTTCTTTATCAGGAATAGATTGGTTAAGATAATCCTTGAAAGCGGTTAAATGTAGGTGACTCTTTTTAAAACCGGCCGAGTTTAAGTTAGCTAGATTATTAGCTATCATGTCCATTCGCATTGATTCATAAACCATGCCTTGTGTTGCTAAATATGTTCCTTTGTTCATATTGTCTAGTACCTCGCTTTGATGAATCTCTTGGTTTTACCTGATTAGGATCAGCTACTGTGTTCAAAATAGCAAGCCCTATGCCAATTATAAAAATGTCATTCTTTGCAAAAACAATTCTGATTTGATAAAATCGGGATCATGATAAAATCTGAGCGTAGTTATCTGCTATTAGTGATTTTATGCTCTTGTTTGGTTCTAGTGAATTGTTCTTGGTTGAATCGCTCTGAGTCAGTATCCTCTCCCCAACCTATCGATCCATTTGTTTCGCGACACCAACCCTGGCAAAAACTTGTGCAACTTGGGAATCAAGCTTACCAAAACCAAGATTTAGTTTTAGCATTAGAGCAGTACCAACAAGCGGTTGAACTGAGACCGGATCAGTATCCGCCGCTGTTACGTATAGCCCAAATCTACTATCAGCTACAAGAATACGAAAAAGCAAAAACATTTTTTCACAAATACTTGGATTTAAACCCTAGAGACCGTAATGCCTGTAACTACTTAGGGTATGTCTATGAAGTATTGCAAGACTATGAATCGGCAGCTGAGCAATTTGAAGCTAGTCTCAGGCTTTATGATCAAGATCTGTATGC